>Ga0213840_1000281_pt1 | contig 98913 bp, 83 predicted proteins | sample SWPATP22_FD_160132 | JGI IMG/M metagenome (GOLD analysis project Ga0213840, IMG submission 160132) | Coastal seawater microbial communities from Marineland, Florida, United States - SWPA TP2 #2 | ecosystem: Environmental > Aquatic > Marine > Coastal | place: USA: Florida | collected 2016-08-14 | reverse complement strand
TTACCAACTGAGCTATTCCCGCAACAAAAGAGGTACTTCGTTTGAAGTGGTGCGCATTTTACAAAAATTTTGGGGTAACGCAACCTTTAATTCCACTTTTTTTACCCTTAGTAGTTTGAATGCCTAAATCGTAAACACTTTCTCACGATAGTAGCGCATTTCCTCTATAGACTCGCGAATATCGTCTAGTGCCAAATGCACACCTTTCTTTTCAAAACCATCTAATACTTCTGGCTTCCAGCGGCGTGTTAGCTCTTTTATTGTGCTTACATCTACATTGCGATAATGGAAATAGGCTTCAAGCTCTGGCATGTATTTCACCATAAAGCGCCTGTCTTGCCCTATTGTGTTCCCGCAAAGTGGCGATTTACCAGCATCAACCCATTGCTCTAGAAAAGCGATGGTTTGCTTGGATGCTTCTTCAACCGTTATTTTGCTGTCTCGACAACGCTGGGTTAACCCACTCTCACCGTGCACTCGCGTACACCATTCATCCATGTTATCCAAAATTTCGTCGCTTTGATGTACAGCAATAACAGGCCCTTCAGCCAGAATATTTAACTGCGCATCTGTCACTATGGTAGCAATTTCCATTACTACACACGTTTCAGGATCTAACCCTGTCATTTCCATATCTATCCAAACAAGGTTACTGTCGTGTTTACTCATTGCGTTCCTCTTTGCGCTACAGACATGGCAACCATGCCCTACAAACGGTATTATTGACATAGTATACGTGAAACTAGAAAAGAATCGTGGCGAAAAAACCAAAACTTACACAACGACAGAAAAGACAAGTTGCAGCGAACCGAAGCAAGCGTTTGCAAGAAAAGCATGCGGGTAAAGGCAAAGCTAAGCTTGACGAAAGCACACTTGAGAGCGGCACAGTGATAGGTCGCTTCGGTAAGCACGCCGATGTTGAAGACGCTATGGGCAACGTGTCTCGATGCCATATTCGCCGTACAGTCGACTCTGTGGTATGTGGAGACAAAGTTTTTTTCAGCAAAGGAGATGACGCTGAAACTGGTGTTAGTGGCGTAATTGAAATAGTAAAAGACAGGCACTCCGTGCTTACCCGCCCCGATTATTATGACGGTATTAAACCCATAGCCGCGAATATAGACCGCATTATTGTGGTAAGCGCCATTTTACCCTCGCTGTCGCTAAACATTATCGACCGCTATTTAGTTGCTTGTGAAGATATTGGCATTACGCCATTAATTGTACTGAACAAAGTAGAATTATTAAGTGACGACGAGCGCAGCGCGGTAAAAGAGCAACTTGTGACTTACGAAAAGCTGGGATACGAAGTGCTGTTTACCAGTTGTAAAACCGGTGAAGGCATAGCTGAACTTAACGACTACCTAAACGACAATATTAGCGTATTTGTAGGTCAGTCGGGCGTTGGTAAGTCTAGCCTTATCAATCAGGTACTGCCTGATGCCGATGAATTAACCGGTGAAATTTCTGACAACTCAGGCTTGGGCCAGCACACCACTACTGCAGCAAAACTGCTGCACCTTCCTGCTGGCGGCGATCTTATCGACTCTCCAGGAGTGCGAGAATTTGGCCTTTGGCATATTCCAACAGAACGTATTACGTGGGGTTTTATTGAGTTTCGCGATTACCTTGGCGGCTGCAAATTCAGAGACTGCAAACACCTTAACGACCCGGGCTGTATTCTTAGAGAAGCGGTAGAAGAAGGCAAAATTAGCAAAGAGCGATTTGAAAGCTATCACCGCATTCTAACTACCATGGACGAACAGCGCCCAAGCCACAGTCTACCGCCGGGGGCCTAGCGCGCAGCGTCGCGTGCTTATTCCCAGATGAAACTTCTCATAATGTTAAAGTTGACCGCGGTCCTTTAACATCATGTACAATAACAACCATCTGTTTATGCAATTGTCTATCAACGTGAAATTATGAAGCATTTATATTCACGTGCTTATGTTTAAGCGCTTTTATGATGAGCTCTTGATGCAATAAAGACGAGCGTTGCAGAAGATATATCGGGTGATGAATGTGGATGTTCTACGTAAATCGTGCCCGCCCAAATAATGGAGATACTCAGTGTTAGACTGGCTTAAAGTTAATTTACAGTATGTTACCCCTAAGCACTTGCTTTCACGCGCAGTGGGCCTGCTTGCTGCAGCGGAAATGGGTAGCGTAACAACGTTTTTCATAAAAGCATTTATAAAGCAGTACAACGTGGATATGACCGAGGCTCTGTACGAAGACCCGGCCCACTATCGCAGCTTTAATGCCTTTTTCACTCGCCCTTTGAAGCCAGAAGCACGCACAATTAATAACGATGAAAACGTGCTAATTCATGCAGTAGACGGTACGGTAAGCCAGTTCGGCGATATAAACAGCGACAGTATTTTTCAAGCGAAAGGCCACGACTTTAGCTTAACTACGCTACTTGGCGGAAAGCCCGAGATAGCTGCACCTTACAAAAACGGTAAGTTCGCTACTATCTATTTAGCACCGCGTGACTACCACCGCATTCACATGCCTGTTGAAGGTACGCTTACTGACATGATTTACGTGCCAGGTGAGCTGTTCTCGGTAAACCCATTAACAGCACAAAATATCCCCGGCCTATTTGCGCGCAACGAACGTGTGGTTGCGCTTTTCGACACGCCAGTTGGCAAAATGGCCATGGTGCTTGTTGGCGCCACTATTGTAGCAAGCATTGAAACCGTTTGGGCAGGCACAGTAACACCGCCAGCAGGTAAAAACGTTCAGCATTGGTCATATGAAAAAGACAGTGAAGCTGCGGTTAAACTGGCTAAAGGCGACGAGCTTGGACGCTTCAAGCTTGGCTCTACCATTGTGGTGTGCTTTGAAAAAGACATGATTAACTTTGATGACTTGGCGCCTGGCATGGTGACACGTTTAGGTGAACCAATGGCGAGTCGTGTTAATGAAGTAGAGACTTCTTCACCCGCTGAGGGCTCTTCTGAGGGCTCCGCCGATAGTTCTTCTTCCGCTGAAGGCTCTTCTGAGGGCTCTGACAGCTAACTTATGGATGCTGTTAAAAAAAGCCTAATATCGCTGCACCTAACGGTTATTCTACTTGGTGGCACGGCCCTTTTCTCAAGGTTAGTGCCGCTAAGCGCTAGCGATATTACGCTTGTGCGCTCGGTTTTTGCTTTTATAGCCCTGTTTGCATTTTTAAAACTGGCCCAACAAAAAATTACCCTTAATTCGAAAAAAGACTACGGCGTTGCGCTAGGCCTCGGCGTACTAATGGCATTGCATTGGGTAACCTATTTTGCTGCCATGCAGTTCGCTGGCGTGTCAGTAGGTATGATTGCCTTGTTTACTTTCCCGGTGATCACAGTGCTTATTGAACCGTTTTTCGAAAAAGTACGACTGGTTTGGCAAGACGTTGTATCGACGCTCACAGTAATTGCGGGCGTGTATCTTATCGTGCCCGAAACGTCACTTGAAAACGACGTTACTCTGGGTGTGCTTATTGGCATCGCCTCGGCAATACTGTACTCGTTTAGAAACCTTATTCACCGTAAGCACTTTAAACATTACAGCGGTGCCCAGGCAATGGCGTGGCAAACGCTGGTAATCGCTATTTTGTTAATGCCATTTGGCAGCGCAAGTATCGCCCAAGCTTCCAATAGTACATGGTTGCTATTACTGCTACTTGGTACTGTGTTTACAGCCTTACCTCATGCACTCATTGCTACAAGCCTTCGCCATTTACGAGCAAAAACCTTTTCACTTATTGCCTGCATGCAGCCGCTTTATGGTGTTTTTCTTGCGGTACTGCTTCTTGATGAAAAGCCAACGTGGGTTACGCTTTTAGGAGGTATACTTATTACTTCTGCCTCTGTGTATGAAACGCTGAATACCCACAAGCTCCACAACAACGATACGTCTAACTAGGAAACGTTATGCGCATTTATGCTCACCGCGGCGCGAGTAAAGAAGCACCAGAAAACACCTTAAAAGCGTTTCGCTTGGCATTTTCGCAGCAAGCGGATGGCATTGAGTTTGATGTTTATCAGCACGAAAACGGCATTATTGTTTTTCACGACAGAACGTTAAGACGACGGGCTAACGCCGAAGGGTATCTGCTTGAAACGCCGTGGTCTACGCTACAAACCCTCGACATTGGTGACGGTGAACACATACCCACGTTAAGTGAAACGCTAGGTGAGGTACCAGCCAATAAATGGTGCAACATTGAAATAAAGCATCTTGTTGACGTTAAACGTTGGGTAAGCGACGTGAAAGCAGCGTTATCACAAAGCCAGATTGCCATTGAGCACGTTTTAGTATCGTCGTTTAATCATCATTGGCTTAAAGCCATTACCGATTTATGGCCAGAAGTTAAGATTGGCGCATTGTCAGCAAGCTACGAATTAGATTGCACGGCCAGTGCCAAAGCGTTAAAAGCTTATTCAGTGAATATTGCATTAGATGCGGTAGATAAAACCTTTGTACAAACGGTGCTGTCTGAAGGGTTTAATGTGTACGTGTACACCGTAGACGAGCCAAAAGATATGGAAATGTTGGCGCAGTGGGGTGTTACGGGTATTTTCACCAATGTGCCCCAGCTAGCCAAAGAAGTTATGGCGAAAGATGCCGTATCGGATAAGTCTTAGTTTAAAAATACTGGCGAAAGCACCTTTTTGCTAGCGCAGTAGCTTTATTTTAGCTCTGTAGATAAATGCTCGCTGAACACAGTGTTCTTGCAACACTTACACTGACGGCATAAGCGCATATTCACCCAATGTCCCGCCACTATTAACATTGCGCCTATTGCTATGGTAAACGGTTCGTAGTGATGTCCGAAGATATCTTTGAACCAATAAATAACGCCGCCGCTAAATAACAAACCCAACGGGTAAAATTTACCATGGTAACGCAGCGCACCATTTAATAAGGCAACTGCCCCCACAATCAGCGAAAACGATAAAATAGCTCTTTCGAACCATACTTGCGCAAAAAAACTAGAGCCGATTAGCGGAAGTAACGGCACCAAAAGTGGTAACGCGAGACAATGCAGTGCACACAGGCTAGACACCCAAATGCCAAGTCTGTCTAATTTTGCTGGATTATCTTCAATTGGAGTCATTACCACAAATTCTCGTTACCAAAAACATCAATGCTACACGTCGGACGTTATATTATAACAGAGTACACAGAATGAGAAAGGTAAGCACATTAAATTTTGGACTTACTGAGATCAAAATAGACTAATTGGTAAACCTTGAAATCAAATAAAAGCGTCTTTCCAAAGGTACTGCACGCCTAACTCGTTGAAAGTTTGCTGATGTGTAAAAGGAAGTTCAAAGGGAAGTGAAAAGCGAATACATGAGAAAACATTGCATTAGAGGCGTTTTAATTCAAATACAGCCAGCCTTATTCGTTTGGCGCAGAGCTAGACATATCGGGAAGATTTGTAGAAGCTAATGCTTCAGTAGGTGCAAAATAATCTGCAACAGACTTTAAGTTAAACCCTTCTGCTTCAAGCGTAGGCAAGTGCTTTTGCAAGAAAGCAATGGTTTCTGGATGAGGATGACCGATAACAACCACCTGCCCACGCTTTTTAGCAATGCGCTTCATGCGATTGAATTGGCGTGATAGAAATGCCTCGCTTAGTTCGTGGTCAAGAAATACTTGTCTACTTACACTCGGTACACCAACGCGCTCAGCAACTTCTTCGCCTTTTGTTTGCACTGTTGTGCGACTGTCTACAAAGAAAAGTCCCTGGCGCTTTATTTCCTGCATTAGCGCTTCCATAGCCTGCTCTTGACCTGTAAATGCGCTACCCATGTGGTTATTGACACCCACAGCGTTGGGCACGCTTTTAATAGCTCGGCGCAACGTATGGGTAATAGCACCAGCATACATATCGGTTGATAAACCAAGCGGCCCCATGTTCAGGCCTTTTTGCGACTGCATGGGCATATGAAGCATAACAGCACGCCCTTCTTGCTCAGCGCGTTTGGCAATATCTTCAGAAAGGGGCGTTTGAGGTAGTATTGAAAAAGTCACTTCTTTAGGAAGTGAGAAAGCAGCGACATCGGACGGCCTGTAACCCAGGTCATCTAATATAATTATAATGTCGGACTTCGCCATTACTGCATGGCAAAATAGCCCGCTTAGCACACACAACAGACTTGTTATTATAAGACGCAAGCGCATCTTCAATTATCCATTTATTTATCGTTATTTTTATTTGAAACGCTATTTCGGCGCGTTATATTCTGGCATTAATTAACACCAGTCTTCCCCAAGAAATAACGCGTCTAGGTTTCGTGCACAGTAGCTTCGCCTTATTGGCTATCTCTTTGGATAACCTTAGCGCTGGCGCTTTAAGCTACTGTGCTGTTTTAAAAAGCATACCAATTAATTGGTGATATTCAACTTTTTGCTATTAATTAAACCAAGCTCGTGGATTTAACGCTTTACCTTTATGACGAATTTCGAAATAAAGGTTAGGATATTCTTGTCCACCACTTCGCCCAACCAGCGCAATACGTTCGCCCTGTCTTACTTCATCACCCGCTTGCTTGAGCAATGCCTGATTGTGGCCATAAACACTCATATAGCCTTTGCCATGATCAATAATAGACACCAGCCCAAAGCCGCGTAACCAGTCAGAATACAGTACTTTGCCCGGCGCAATAGAATTAACCGGGTCGCCCTCAGCGCCATCAATAATGATGCCTTTCCAGCGTACCTGCCCCTGTCGTCGGTTTCCGAACAAGTTTCTTATTCTTCCATCAACGGGCGATGATAGTTTACCTTTCAGCTTTGCTAATCCGTCTAGCGTGATCTCTGCTTCGCGAGCCGCCCTCTCTGCTGCTAAACGTGCAGCTTCAATGGCGTCCTTAAGTGCTTGTTCGTCGGCTTGTAACGACGCTATGCGTTGGCTTTCCGAGGCAATGGTGCTTTTTATTTTTTTCAGCGTGGTTTTTCTGTCGTTTTGACGGGTAATTAACACCGCTCGCTGGTTTTCTTGGTCCGCCTGTAGTGATGCCAGCGCCTGTGCCTTTTCTTCAAGTTCAAGCGTTACAGCTTCTAGTCGCGCTACGTTAGCTCTAAAACTTTCAATTTCTTGCTGCCGTGCTTTTGCTACATATTGATAGTAGGTAATAACACGCTCGAAGGTACGCGCATCGTCTTGGTAGAAGAGCATTTTGGCATAGTCGTAATGCCCTGCCATAAAGGCACTTTTCAATTGGCTTGAGAGTAACGACTGCTGCTGTCTAATTGCTGCTTTTAATTCACTTTGTTCGTTCTCGAGGGAGGTCTGCTCGCTTTCAACCTTTTCGAGCGATTGCTTAGTGTTTGCTAACGCTTTCGCTACTTTTGCTATTTCAAGCTCAGAGCTTTTCAACACGTCTTCTAGCTCTTGAGCACTTGCTTTACTGTTTTCAAGCACTTGCTGGCGAGCGCGTAGCTCTGCTTGCAGCTCGGCAAGTTTCTCTTTTTGCTGGCCTGCTTGCTCTTGTGCAACCACTGGAACAGCCAAGCCAAGCGCCAAGCCAAAAGCTAGCGCGCAAAAGGTAGCAACATTAAAAACGGTAACAAAGCGATTAAACATGAACAGGGTAATTCGTCTTTTATTAAATTATTGTGCAAAGGTGCTCAGTAAGCCAGTGTATCTGAGGTACAGTGATATGCCCAGTGCAATTTATTCGTAATATCAACCATCTAACATTGTGTTGTGTATTGCACTTTTTTCTTAACTTTACTCTAGATTAAACCATTCTCATCATTTCAAAGTGCTGATTGCAACAATGGCAGGGCTTACAACGTTCACTGCCTACAACATCAAAACATCAGCAGGCTGGTTTCTCGTCTATTTTTCTATATACTTTGCACTCTTTTCAAGGTCTGTAGACAGGGTTAGAGGTAATGGATCAACTAGTTGAATTTGCTGGTAACAATATTGTTCTTGCCGGTATTTGGATAGCGCTTGTGGGTATGCTTATATTTAGCTACATCAGTGCATGGACATCATCAGTAAAAGAAGTAAGTACACACGAAGCAACACTTTTAATGAACAAAAGCGATGCAGTTGTACTTGATACGCGAGCTGCAAAAGAGTTCAAAGCGGGCCATATTTTAGGTGCAAGACAGATAAAACCTGAAGAGTTGCGCGAGAAAAACTTTAAGAAGCTTGAAAACAGTAAAGACAAACCCATTATCGTAGTATGCGCTATGGGTAATCAGGCTCGTGGTACAGCCAATGCGATGCTTAAAGATGGCTTCGCGAATGTTAATGTATTAAAAGGCGGTATGAACGCTTGGCAAAGCGCCAATCTTCCCGTCTCTAAATAACAGGTAACCGTTATGAGCAAAGTAGAACTTTACACCAAGGGCCACTGCCCATACTGCCATCGTGCAAAAGCACTGCTGACACAAAAAGGTGTAGAATTTATTGAGTACCCAATAGATGTAAAGCCAGAGCTTCGTGACGAAATGATTGAGCGCGCAAACGGCGGTTGGACTGTGCCACAGATTTTCATTGACGATCAGCACGTGGGCGGCTGTGATGATATGATGGCTTTAGAAGCTCAGAGCAAACTAAACCCAATGCTGGGTTTAGATTAAAGCAATAAGTAAGCGTCAGCGCTTTTAGCAACGCACTACATTAAATTAAAACGACAAAATTAATAGGAAATACCATGGCTGACGAAAATCAGACAAACAACGGCGACGCAGCGGCAGCACAACCTCAACAGGGCCCGCAGTTTAATATTCAGCGTATCTTCACTAAAGATATCTCTTTTGAGTCGCCTAATGCGCCAGCTGTTTTCATGAAAGAATGGAAACCAGAAATTAAACTGGATATCGATACAAGCACTAATAAGCTTGACGAAAACGTTTATGAAGTAGTGCTATCTGTAACAGTTACTGCAATGCTTGGCGAAGAAACGGGCTTCTTATGTGAAGTACAGCAAGCTGGTATATTCCAAATTGGTGAAATGCCTGACCAAGCAAAAGCACACACGCTTGGTTCGTTCTGCCCGAACATGCTTTTCCCATATGCCCGTGAAACGATTTCAAACCTAGTTAACCGTGGCACATTCCCTCCGCTTAACCTAGCGCCTGTTAACTTTGACGCGATCTTCGCAGCTTACGTGCAAAAACGTGCACAGCAAGCACAAGGCGAAGCACCAAAAATGGACGCCTAATAAGGTGGAGATGAAGTCGAATTCGGTTTCAGTATTAGGGGCGGGGTCTTACGGCACCGCCCTTGCTTTTTGTCTAGCCAGAAATGGCAACCCCACTCTTCTTTGGGGCCGTGATGAAAAGCATATTGCTGAAATGGAAGCGAACCGAGAGAATGCACGTTACCTACCCGGCGCAACCTTTCCTGATGCGCTAGTGGTAAATGGCAATTTAGAAGAAGTGGTAGCTGCCAGCCAAGACATTTTGGTTGTTGTGCCTAGCCATGCATTCTCTGCAATGCTTCAAAGCTTAAAGCCATTACTGAAACCTCATCAACGCATTATTTGGGCTACCAAAGGGCTTGAGCCCAAAACTGGCCGATTACTGCGCGATGTGGCAGAAGAAATATTAGGTACTGACCACCCTCTGGCGGTTTTGTCGGGGCCTACCTTCGCAAAAGAAATGGTAGCAGGTTTACCCACGGCTATTTCACTTTCATCTACCGACGACACACTAAGTGATGAGTTTGCAGCGAAACTCCATTGCGCCAAATCATTCAGAGTGTATATAAACTCAGATTTTACTGGTGTGCAGTTGGGCGGTGCAGTGAAAAACGTTATCGCGATAGGCGCGGGCCTTGCCGATGGTCTTGGTTTTGGTGCTAACGCACGAACGGCGCTTATCACGCGTGGATTAGCTGAGCTGACTCGCTTAGGCGTAAAGCTAGGCGCCAACCCTGAAACCTTTATGGGAATGGCAGGCCTTGGCGACCTTGTGCTTACTTGTACCGATAACCAGTCGCGTAATCGCCGCTTTGGCCTAGCATTAGGACAAGGTAAAAGCGTAGACGTAGCCATTGAAGAGATTGGTCAGGTAGTAGAAGGCTACCGGAACACCGAAGAAGTACACGTTCTGTCTGAAAAGGTTGGCGTGGAAATGCCAATTTGCGAGCAAATTTATGCGGTGCTTTATCATGGCAAGTCACCTAAAGATGCAGCATTAGCACTGCTAGGACGAGACTTGAAGCAAGAAGCTTAAAAGGCAACTCGCCATTTTAACCGTTAAAAAAAGGCTGCATTGCAGCCTTTTTCTTTTGCTATAGCTTGTACAGATTCGGTTTTATCTTGCCCCTTCGTAACCAAATTGACGCCAGCTTTCATACACAAACACCGACACCGCATTTGATAAATTCATACTGCGACTATCTGGTAGCATGGGAATACGCACGCGCTGCTCTGGCGGTAACGACTGGATATAATCGTCGGGCAACCCTCGAGTTTCGGGGCCAAAGATAAGTGCATCGCCCTTTTGATAGCTTACGTCGCTATGAAATGCCTTACCTTTGGTGGTGCAAGCAAATACACGATTAGGTTTAGCATCTTCTAAGTACGCGTCTAAACTAGCGTGGCGCTTAACATGAGCAAACTCGTGGTAATCTAACCCTGCTCGACGCACCCGTTTATCGTCCCATTCAAACCCTAGTGGCTCGATAAGGTGCAACGTAAAACCGCTGTTTGCACACAAGCGAATGATATTACCCGTGTTCGGCGGAATTTCTGGTTGATAAAGTACAATATCTAACATGCTTAAATGCGCTACCCTAGTGCTATTAACTTAACTAAATAAAAACGCGTTAATTTTACAATGAAAAGTACGCAATCATCACGTTTTTCATTTAAGCGCTTTTCACATGTAGCTTTCAGGTGCACCTACACAAGGCACGCCTACTCACTGGTAAGGAAATCAAGCATCCGCGTTAGCGTGCGCTCTCTTATGTCATCCGCTTCGGTAAATAACTCGTGGTATGCCCTTGGCACTATTTCCAGTTCCGTATTCGGCATTTGCTGCGCCACCCGTCGCTGGCGTTTGTTGTCGATAATGCTGTCTGCATCTGCGCTAAACAACAAAGTAGGCGTAGTTATGGCTCTAGCACTATTTTCTATTGTATTCATGGCTTCGTGGGCCGCTTTAAGCCACTCGGTAGTTACACCGCCTAGCTGTATCTCTTGCTCTTCATCATACAGCTCTCTAAACAGCGCATAGCGGGTTTTGCTGTGCGTAAGTTTATTTAATGAATAGGGAAACGCGATATACGGGGTTTGCCCAAAGAAGTAACCAGAATCTTGTTTTTTCATTCTGTTTACCGCTAGACCTGTTCTAATAAGGCCGTTAGCTAACCAGTTCGGAAGCGCAGGCTTAATGCCAAACATGGGCGATGCCAGTACGGCTTTACTAAATAACGTGGGTACGCGAAGTAACGTAAGTGCGCCAATTGCGCCGCCCATGGAATGACATACTAGTTGTAAATCGCCCTGCTGCTTTGGTTTTACTATGGTATTTACGAAGGTAATAACATCGTCTACATAGTCGTCGAAGTGTGCTACATAGCCATGCTGTGGGTCGTTAGTCATGCGTCCAGACAACCCCTGGCCACGGTGATCTAAAATAAACACTGCAAAACCGTTTTGATATAAATCGTAAATGAACTCTTTGTATTTTAAATACGATTCGATGCGCCCAGAACTGATCACTAGCGTAGACTTAGGCGCTGATGGAATGCAGTACGCATAGCGTACGGTTACGTTATCTTTGCCTACGAACTCACTTTCAGTGACATGCTCTTTCCAAAATGGATTAATGTGAGCAGCAAAGGTACTTGCAAGGTTGTTTTCTGACGTGAACGTCCAGTTCATTGTGGCACCTATAAAAACAGGAAATAGACAAAAAGGGCCATCAATACTCTAGCGTATTTACGTGTTGTGCGAGTATGGCTATAAAAGCGTAACGTTAGCTTTTCTTAAAAGCCAACGTAACATGAAGGCCACCAGTATCTGCCGGCACGGCGGTTATATGTCCATGATGCAACTCCACGGCAGCTTTTGCAATGGATAAACCCAAGCCCACACCACCGGACTCTCGTTCACGGGCTAATGAAGCACGATAAAACGGCGCAAAAATTCGCTCGCACTCTTGCGACGACAAGCCCTCTCCATCGTCAACGATATGCAAAGACCAAAAATCATCGTCATCACTAAAGTACACTTCTGTTGATGCGCGGCTGTGCCTTATTGCATTGCGCAATACATTTTCAACCGCTCTACACAGCATTACTGCGTCTACATTTACGGTAAAAGTAGGAACTTCAGATACCACCAGCTGTTTATTGCTATTCACCGCCTCAAAGTGTGCGTCGGTAAACACCTCTTTTAGTACATCAGGCAGTGGTGTTGCACTTAGCTTTATCTCGCCTGCCTCTGCGCGACTCAACGCGAGAAGCTGATCGATAAGCGACGCCATTCTGTCGGCCTCTCTTTCTACCCGCTCAAGTGTCGCGGGGTCGACATTTTGTTGATGCGCAAGCCCTAACGCCATCTGCAAACGGGCAAGAGGTGACCGCAGCTCGTGAGAAACATCTGCAAGCAGACGCTTCTGCGCCCCCCACATAGCCTCTAGCTGCTCGGCCATTTTATTAAAGTCTCTAGCCAGTTGACCTAGCTCGTCTTGGCGGTTTGACGTAGGCCCTACTCGTGACTGCCATTCACCGCCAGCAAGGCGTTTTACCGAACCTTGAATATGCAAAATAGGGTTGGTAAACGTTCTGGCGAAAAGCCAGCTAAGCAATGTAGTAGTGATAAGCGCAATAATAAGGAACAGTACAATAGGCGGTGTTTTTTTCTCAGGTAAGTCGAACTTGGCAGAAAAAAGCGCGTAGCGTTCCCCTCTTCGCTCAAAGAACAGAGGCCCAATAAGCTTAAGTGCACCACGCTTTATGGCAATGGGAGAGGTTTGTTTGGCTAATCGCTTCAAGTCACGAATGTCGTTCTCTCGAAGCGGCGGTCCCACTGACATAACAATGTCTTGTGTGGCGGTATTTACGGCAATAAGGCGGCCTCGTATGCTACGCGCGTTGCGATTAACCACTTCTTGTAAAGGCATGCGTGCTAGGCGTGGGCGATCGAAACGTTGGGTAATACTTGTCAACGTAGCAAGTTCATTGGGCGTTATCTCAGACACTTCTAAATCAACAAAAAATAATCGTGCGCCCCATATGGCAAGCAAAGCGGTAACAATAAATGTTACCCAAAACCACAGGAATAAACGTCCCATTATGGCGCGGGTAGGGTTTATATTGTCGAGCAAGGTTTTCAATACTAGTCTCTTTTAATGTTATCTCTTTCGGTCACTAATTTTGCTTTTCATTTTTAATTGGACCCTGTCAGCAGCATGTAGCCAATACCGCGAATGGTCTTTATTTTTTCGTCCACCGACACAGTATTTATCTTCTTTCGCAAGTTGCTTACATGCATATCAATACTTCTGTCGAACGCCTGTAGCGGCTTGCCCAACACCTTCAAACTAATCTCTTCTTTGGTCACGCGTTTTGCGGCGTGCAACATAAGTAAACGCAGTATGGAAAATTCTGTAGTTGTTAACGATAGAGGCTCGCCGTCAACGTTTGCAGTTTGGCTACTTGGGCTTAAATGCACACCGTTAACCAGTAAGTCTTGCTCTACCCCATTACCCGCTGCAGCCATATTGTGGCGACGCACAATGGCTTTTATTCTTGCCACTAGCTCACGGTGATTAAACGGTTTAGGTAAGTAATCGTCAGCTCCCATCTCTAAACCGAGTATTCGGTCGTAATCGTCGCCTCTGGCAGTAAGCATTAGCACGGGTGTTGCATGACTTGCTCGCAATTTTTTAAGCACATCGAAGCCATCCATTTTTGGCATCATTACATCTAGCAATATTAGGTCGTAATGATGGCCAGACACCGCTTCTTCTAGCCCTGCTTCACCATCGTTACGCAACTGCACTTTGTACCCCATACTGTCTAAATAGGTAGACAGCATGTCGGTTAATTCTTTATCGTCATCAATAACTAATAACGACTGAAAGTGAAAATCTGAACTCATTTATTGTCTCTCGCTGCTTACGCTTACTATATCTTTTCAGACCGTTACAATCTCTAAACGTTGGCACCTTTACACAAGCTTTACGTTACCTTGACTGCATTCTTTTCACAAAGCGATAGGATTACATTGTCCGAACAACTAGGAGACGACAATGAATAAAGTCATTATTGCCGGTGCAATTATCGCAGCATGCAGCATTAGCAGCTTTGCAATAGCCAAGCATAGCAGTAACGCAATGCGTCACCACGAGCCGGTTGAACAAATTGTAAAACACCTACGCGGCCTGTCGTTAACAGAAGCTCAGCGTAGTGAAATGAAAGTACTGTTTGCAAACTTTCGTGCAACGCATCAAAACGACAACGAACGTACTTTTGAGCGCCCCTCATTCGAAATGGCTAACGCCAGTGAAGCCGAACTTACCCAGTTCATTGATGGGAAAATAGAAACGTCGGCTTCAAAACGCTTTGCTTTTGCACAGTTGCGACACGACATTTATGCGTTGCTTACGCCTTCGCAGCAGCAATTGCTAGAAGAAAAAGAAGCTGAACGTGAAGCGCGTCGCGAGGAACGCTTACTAGCGAGGCAAGACAAAATGGAGAAGCGTAATGCACGTTTTGACCACTTTGATCGAGGTGAACGAAACAGCGAGCGTAGTGGACGAAACGGCATGTTCAAGGGTTTAGATTTAACACGTGAACAGAAAGCATCGCTTAAGGCCTTACGAGAAGAGGCTGCCGTGTCTTCTGAAACGCATAAAGTGATAATGCGTGACTTCAGAGAAGCACAACAGGCGTTAGTGAGAAGCGACGCTTTTTCAGAAGACGCCTTTTACGCCTTATTTGCGCAGTATAAAGACAGCTTAGTTGCTGCCGGCGTAGCAAAGGCGAAGCACAAGCAAGCCATGTTCGCAGTACTGACTGAATCGCAGCAGCAAACATTAAAAGCACGTCGTACTGAAGAGCGCGAACTTCGAGACATGTTATCGCTTTAGCATTAACCCTGTTTATCTGTCAGCGCTGTCATTACTCGCACTCTGCGATGACAGCGCTTTTTTATTTATTCGAATCGAGGCTTTGTTGGTTTGTAGTCTGGTGACAAAAACAAAGGCGATGTAATAACAAGATCGGCCGTAGCAGGCGTACATGCCACCGGCACATTCCATACTGAACACAAGCGAAGCAGTGCTTTTACGTCTGGGTCGTGGGGCGCTGCATTTAACGGGTCCCAGAAAAAAAACAATCCATCGAGCTTATTTTCCGCAATAAGCGCACCTATTTGTTGATCCCCGCCTAAAGGACCACTTTTAAAACGCGTAACGTCCAACCCCGTTTTTTCTGCAATAAGCCCCCCTGTTGTGCCCGTGGCCACAAGGTTGCATTGCGCTAATATTGCTTGATGTTGTTGTACCCAAGCCAGTAACTCTGACTTTTTATGATCGTGTGCAACAAGCGCTATGGTTAGCTTGTCCATTCCTTATCCTTAACCTGTAAAGATTACGTTTAATACCTAAAGTGCTTTTACACCTTCATCGTACTACTTTGCCCTGAGTAATGGCAGTTTGTAGAAATACGTACTAAATGCTCTGCTTGAATTATAAATATTCATTTTTCTTTTTACTGTGTCAACTCATTGTAACAACTCAGAATGTAAACTCTGTTTTATAAATTAAGAGCACAGACCAGCAAAACAAATGCAAAATATTTATACATTTTTATTGCATAAAAATTCAATAAAGATAAACTAGCATACGGTTTAAGCATCTAACCCACTCTTGGGTTATCAAAATTAGGAACTGAAGATGACACAACCAACTCACGCTGTTGGTTCATTTGATCATAGCGATAAAGAGTTAACCTCTCCCCTGGCTAGCTACGCGCTGAAGAACGTGCGACGACGCGTGCACTCTTCTATGCTTTTGCGTTAGCACACTTTTTACCTTTGTGATGTGGTAGCGGTTAGGCAAGGGATTACGCCCAACCAGTTCACAAAGGTAAAAAGTGATTTTTTTCTCCTTTTATTGAATTTTAAATTATGTACAACGTTTCAATTATTGGCGCCAGTGGTTACACCGGAGCACAACTTGTTCAGCTGGTGAAGCAGCACCCTTTGTTGAAGCTTCACAGCACCTATGTTTCTGAAAAAAGTCACGATGCAGGCAAAAAGATAGGTGCGCTTCATGGAAATCTAGCGCATGTGGATAGCGTACTCACCCCAATATCTGCTGAAGCACTGACCATGCTGGCAAACAATGTGGATTTTATATTTCTTGCCACGCCGCATGAGGCTAGCCATGACTGGATGCCTACGCTTACGTCGGGCAAAGCCAAGGTACTGGATTTGTCAGGCGCCTTTAGACTGAAAGATACCGATGTATTCGCTAGCTATTATGGCTTTGAACATCAACAAACAGCGTGCTTACAAAAAGCGGTTTATGGCCTTGCTGAATGGTATTCAGAGAACATTGCAAGCGCCAGTGTTGTTGCCGTACCAGGCTGCTATCCTACTGCAAGCTTAAGTGCACTAAAGCCACTTGCCGAGAACAATTTGCTAGATGATACCGTTAGGCCAGTAATTAATGCCGTGTCTGGCGTGTCTGGCGCCGGCAGAAAAGCCAGCCTTACCACCAGCTTTTTTGAAGTAAGCCTTCAGGCTTATGGCGTGCTAGGGCATCGCCACACACCTGAAATAGAAGCGTATTTAGGCACGCCCGTGATATTCACACCGCACCTAGGCAACTTTAAACGGGGCATTTTAGCGACGGTTACCGTGAAGGTGAAACAAGGTGTTACCAGCGCGCAACTTGAACAAGCGTATACGCAGGCCTATGCTGATAAACCTATTGTACGTTTGCGTGAAAGCTTTCCAAAAATAGATGACGTAGCGAACACCCCTTTTGTTGATTTGCATTGGAAGTTAGATGAAACATCGGGGTATGCGGTAGTAACTGCCGCAATAGACAACGTAATGAAAGGCGCTGCTTCTCAAGCTATTCAATGCCTAAACATTATGACAGCACAGCCAGTAGAGACAGGGTTAGTACTATGAGCCGTTCACCAATTGTTATAAAAGTGGGTGGTGCATTACTTGATGATGCACCCGCCATGGCCCGTTTATTTTTAAGCGTTAAAGAGGTTCAGGCCGAGCGCCCTGTTGTTATTGTTCACGGTGGCGGGCCATTGGTGGAAACGCTTATGGCAAGCCTTGGTCTAAAAAGTAGCAAAATTAACGGCCTACGCGTAACGCCAGACGAACACATGCCTTATATTTGTGGCGCGCTTGCAGGTTCGGCAAACAAGCAACTTTGTGCTGCCGCAATTGGCAGCGGCCTAACCCCTGTAGGCTTATCGTTACTAGACGGTAACATGGTGGTATGCGAACCGCTTGCCGAAGAATATGGCGCGGTGGGCGTACCTTCTACTGCCGATGCGGCGTTTCTAAAAAATGTATTAGCACAGCACACGCTACCTATCATTAGCTCTATTGGCTCTAGCCCTCAAGGTAGGTTACTTAACGTCAATGCTGATCAGGCGGCAACAGTTATTGCTGAGCTATTAGATGCCGAGTTGTTATTACTTTCAAACGTAGATGGCGTGCTAGATGCCAACAAAATGTTACTACGTGAACTCAATGCTCAAAGTATCGCTCATTACGCCAGTGAAGGCGTTATTACCGACGGTATGAAAGTAAAAGTGGATGCGGCGCTTGCGTCTGCGGACACGCTCAAACGCCCTGTCTATATCGCTAATTGGATAGCCGATATTGCCGACATTCTTAACCAAAACACAGGTACACAAATATTACCTACAAAAGCTGCTAGCACAGTTTCGCAGCAAGCCGGAGACGTACAATGAAACAGGACCTACTTACCTTTGCAAACTGGTCACCAGAGGCAATGAAAAACTTGCTGCAATTGGCAGTAGAAATTAAACAAGCGCCAGCAAGTTACAGCAATGTATTAGCCGGCAAATCGGTAGTTGCCCTGTTTGAAAAGCCGTCTTTACGCACACGCGTAAGCTTCGATATTGGTATTAATAAGCTTGGCGGTCACATGGTGTATTTAGATGTTCAATCGGGCAAATTAGCGGGTCGTGAAGATGCAGTAGATACCGCTGCGAACTTGGCCTGCTGGGCCGATGCTATTGTAGCGCGCGTGTTTTCACACAGTACCCTTGAAACCTTTGCCAAGGCCGCTGATGTACCTGTAGTCAATGCACTGTGTGATAAGTACCACCCATGCCAAGGGTTAGCCGACTATCTCACCATGTTTGAGCGTTTTGGAAAAACAGAAGGGTTAACCATGGCGTATGTGGGTGATGGCAACAACGTTACACATTCACTGTTAATTGTGGGTGCATTACTTGGCTGTAATCAAGTGGTAGTAACACCAGAAGGCCACGAAGCAAGTGCCGAAATAGTAGCGCAGGCACAAGCCATTGCCGATAAAACGGGCGTTTCTATTGTGCAAAGTCATGATTTAAGTGCCGCAAACGGTGCTGATGTTATTTACACCGACACGTGGCTTTCTATGGGCGACGATACACCGCTTGAAGCCATTAAAGAAAAATTCGCACCTTATCAGGTAAACGAGGCGCTAATAGAGGCAACCGGTGCAAGCTATGTAATGCATTGTCAGCCAGCCCATCGCGACCTAGAAATTACAGGCTCGTTAATTGATAGTGATAAATCGCTATTAATGCAGCAAGCCGAAAACAGAATGCATGGCCAGAACGCCATCCTTACTCAATTGCTTAGTGCTTAAGAAGACGCTTAAGAGGATTACTTAAATGCAAAATGTTAAAAAAATTGTGCTGGCCTATTCTGGCGGGCTTGATACTTCAGCCATTATTCCATGGCTAAAAGAAAACTACGGCTGTGAAGTGGTTGCATTCGCGGCAGACGTTGGCCAAGGCGATGAAGAACTTGAAGGCCTTCATGAAAAAGCGATTGCGTCTGGTGCGAGTGAATGCCACATCGTTGATTTAAAAGAAGAGTTTGTCAGCGACTATATCTTCCCAACTATTACCACAGGTGCCGTTTACGAAGGTGAATATCTGCTTGGTACGTCTATGGCACGCCCTGTGATTGCAAAAGCGCAGGTAGAAATTGCCCGTAAAGTGGGTGCTGATGCACTTTGTCACGGCTGCACGGGTAAAGGCAACGACCAAGTGCGTTTTGAAAGTACATTCGCTGCCCTAGCTCCAGATCTTACCGTAATCGCGCCATGGCGTGAGTGGGACATGGTAAGCCGTGAAGACTTACTTGCTTACCTTGCAGAGCGCAATATTGCTACCACTGCATCGGCCACCAAAATATACAGCCGCGATGCAAACGCATGGCACATCTCTCATGAAGGCGGTGAACTTGAAGACCCGTGGCAAGAGCCTACTAAGCAAGTGTGGACCATGACCGTTGATCCTGAAGATGCGCCGGAAACGCCAGAGCGTGTAACCCTGTCTTTCAACGAAGGAGCGCTTACTCATGTTGATGGTGAAGCATTATCACCTTATCAAGCGCTGGTTAAGCTAAACACCGTAGCCGCTGCCCACGGTGTGGGACGAATCGATATTGTTGAAAACCGTCTTGTAGGTATGAAGTCACGTGGCTGTTATGAAACACCAGGAGGCACCGTATTGCTGAAGGCCTACAAAGCCCTTGAAACTATGGTGCTAGATAAAGCTGCACTTAAATACCGTGAGCAAATTGGCCTTGAGTTCTCACATGTCATGTACGACGGCCGTTGGTTTACTGCGCTTAATGATGCGCTATTAGCAGGCGCTGCATCTTTTGCGAAGAAAGTAACGGGCGACATCGTAGTTAAGCTATACAAAGGTCAAGCTACGGTAACCCAGCGTCGTTCACCTAATAGCCTTTACTCTGAAGACTTTGCAACCTTTGGTGCCGATGACGTATACGACCAAAAACACGCTGAAGGCTTTATTCGCCTATTTAGCCTTTCAAGTCGTATCGAAGCACTAAAAAAGCAAGGCGAGCAATAAGCGCTATTTGAAAGCGTTTCTTGATAGACAAAGCATAGGCAAATAATAGTATCTAAGGAGCAACACATGGCGTTGTGGGGTGGTCGGTTTGAATCCGGCGCAAGTAGTATGTTTAAACAGGTGAACGACTCGCTACCGTTTGACCAAGTAATGGCAAGCCAAGATATTCAAGGCTCGATCAGCTGGTCGAGAGCGCTTCAAAAAGCAGGCGTATTGACTGCCAATGAACAAGTGCAGCTTGAAGCTGCACTTGACGAGTTAAAAGCACAGGCTGAAGCCGGTGAATTAGACTTTAATGCATCTAGCGAAGAAGACATTCATAGCTTTGTAGAAGCCGCGCTTATTGAAAAGCTTGGTGACATTGGCCGTAAACTGCATACAGGGCGTAGCCGTAACGACCAAGTAGCCACTGACTTTCGTTTGTGGGTACGCGAACATATTGCCTCACTTCGTGCTGACGTTTTAGGTGTAATCAAATCGCTTCTTAATGTTGCTAGTCGTCATCAAGAAGCCATCATTCCCGGATACACCCATTTACAACGCGCACAGCCTATTCACTTTGCACATTGGTGCTTAGCCTATGTAGAAATGCTAAAACGTGATTTAAGCCGCTTAGACGACTTAAAAGTGCGCATGAATCAATGCCCTTTAGGCTCGGGCGCTTTAGCTGGCACTACCTTTCCTGTTGATCGCCACGCTATTGCTCAGGAACTAGGCTTTGACTCTCCATGTTTGAATAGCTTAGACGCGGTTTCAGACAGAGACTTCGTACTAGAGCTTTTGTTTGTTGCCAGTACCAGCATGATGCACTTGTCACGTTTAGCCGAAGATATGATTTTTTATAATTCAGGCGAAGCAGGCTTTCTTCAATTAGGCGATAGCGTAACGTCTGGTTCATCGCTAATGCCACAAAAGAAAAACCCTGACGCACTAGAACTTATGCGCGGTAAATGTGGCCGCGTATTTGGCTCTTTGCAGGCATTGCTGGTGACCATGAAAGGCCTTCCCCTTGCGTATAACAAAGATATGCAAGAAGACAAGGAAGGTGCCATTGATACGGTTAACCAATGGCATATTTGTTTATGCATTGCCAGCGAAGTGCTGGACTCGCTTCAGCTTAATGAAGAGCGCTGTCGTGTTGCGGCAACACAAGGTTTCTCGAATGCCACTGAACTGGCCGACTACCTAGTAGGAAAAGGTGTGCCGTTTAGAACAGGTCACGATATTGCCGGTCGCGTAGTACTTCAGGCCATTGAAAAAGGCTGTGCTATTGAAGACTTGCCGCTTGGTGACTTGCAGGCCATTTGCGACAAAATTGAAGACGACGTTTACCCGGTATTACAGCTGGAATACGGCGTAAACCAGCGCAATATTTTAGGCGGCACGAGCAAAGAGACTGTCACAAAGGCACTTTATCAAGAGCTAGAAAGCTTGGACAAACAAGGCTAGCAGTAAAGGACGCGCACATGGTATTAGCACATCACGATGGCATAAAACTGTTTCGCAGCTCGCTGCCATACATAAATGCCCATCAGGGAAAAACCTTTGTTTTGATGTTCGGTGGCGAAGCCATCGAACACCCCAACTTCCCTAACATCATTCACGACATTGCTCTGCTTAATAGCTTAGGAGTTCGCGTAGTGGTGGTGCATGGTGCTCGTCCACAAATAGACCAGCGCGTGGCACTTCGCAATATTGAAGGGCGTTTCGACAATGGTGTGCGTATTACCGACAAACAAACCCTTGAATGTGTGAAAGATGCCGCAGGCTCGGTACGTTCTCAGGTTGAAGCATTACTTACTATGGGTCTGCCGAATTCGCCGATGCATGGCTCGCAAATACGCGTGTGCTCCGGCAACTTGGTAGTGGCAAAGCCTATGGGAGTGCGAAACGGCGTAGACTTTGAAAACACTGGCCTCGTTCGCCGCGTCGACACCACAGGTATAAACGATCATCTTAACGATGGCTCTATTGTGCTGTTGTCGCCAATGGGATATTCCTCTACTGGTGAAGTATTTAATTTATCTCATGAAGATGTGGCAACGCAGGCAGCCATTGCGCTTAAAGCCGACAAGCTAATTGTGTTTTCAAATTTTGATGGTATATACAATCGCGAAGGCAAGCTTTTACGCACAATAGAGCGCCCCCAGTTAGAGCAGCATATGTTAGCCGGTGATATCACCACCGAAGATACCGTGCTTAGCGCTTTAACCACCAGCGTTGCAGCAGGTGTACCGCGTGCACACTGCATTAGCTTCGAACAAGATGGTGCTTTGCTACAAGAACTGTTTACCCGCGACGGTACTGGCTCGTTGGTGATGGAGCACCATTATGAACAGCTTCGCGCAGCAACCATCGACGATGTAGGCGGTATTTTACGGCTTATTAAACCGTTGGAAGAAAGTGGCGTGTTAGTCAAGCGCTCTCGTGAACGCTTAGAAAACGAAATTAACCAGTTTATTGTAATAGTGCGTGACGGGATGATTATCGCCTGCGCTGCACTTTATCTATACCCAGAAGACGGCTGTGCGGAGCTTGCTTGCGTAGCCACCCATCAAGATTATCGCGGCAAGAACAGAGGCGAACGTATTCTTGAAGAAGTAAGACAACGCGCGAAGGATGCAGGTATTAATACTGTATTCGTACTTACTACAGTTACGGCGCATTGGTTTTTAGAACAAGGTTTTGAGCCTGCAGACATTAGTGCGTTACCGTCGGTTAAAAAAGAACTGTACAACTTTCAGCGTAACTCGAAAGTATTCACCCTTACTGTGTAATTAAACATAGGGAAACGGCCCAAGTACCGTGCGTTTACTGCGCGTAGATAAACAAATATCACTAAAATAAATACGCACTATATTGCTTTTTAGCACCCTTCGCGATTTACTGGTAAGACCAGATGGCTTTAATAAAGTCTGCAACAAGAAGTAATAGGATGCGTTGTGAGTGATATTGCTATAAATGATATTTCGGTGACATGTAATGATGGTACGTGCTTACGTGCGACCGTTTTCTCTCCAAGTACCCAAGTTAAAGGCGCCATTATGGTGGGGCCTGCAACGGGCATTAAACGACAGTTTTACAGCGCATTTGCTACTTTCCTATGTGAACAAGGTTTTGGTGTTATCACCTTCGACAATAGAGGCATTGGCGAGTCGGCACAGGTGCCAGTAAGCAAGAGCGATGCATCTTTAATAACATGGGGCGAACAGGATATGCCCGCTGTACTTGAGGCGTTGAAATCTCAATTCCCTAACGTGCCCTATTTTTTAGTTGGCCATAGTGCTGGCGGCCAGTTACTTGGTTTGATGCATAATGTGCACGACTTAACCGCGTTTTGTAATTTTGGAAGCTCATCAGGTAGCTTGCGCAACATGCGCAAAGGCTACTTGGTAAAAGCGCACTTCTTTATGAATTTCTATATCCCCGTGAGTAACTTGTTGTTTGGCCATACAAAGTCACAGTGGGTAGGTATGGGAGAGCCCCTTCCTAAGAAGGTGTCGCGACAATGGCAACAATGGTGTAACGGTTCAGGTTACGTTAAAACCGCATTTGGGAAAGAGGTTCAAACGCACCATTACGACAACATTTCACTCCCGTCAAAATGGCTATTGGCTACTGATGACGATATCGCCAACATTACCAACGTACACGATATGATCAGTGTGTTTCCGAATATGGAAGCCGAAGTAGAGGAGCTTAACCCACGCGATTATAAGGTAAGCGAAATAGGTCATATGAAGTTTTTTTCTCGCAAATGTAGCCACTTATGGCCAAAAGTAACCCACTACTTTGCGCAATATCTATAGCACAATAGCAGGCTTACCTTGTTATACAGTGCGTAAAGCACCTGTTATTTTTTTCAACGTAAGCCTACGCAACTTTTCACTTTGTTTTCTATAGTTATAACTGCGTTATAGCAACAGCACATGTGCGCCTAACACACGGTTATTTCTAATGCATAATAAAGAAAGAATTCTACATTCAGCCTCTGAGATTTTTGTATCAGACGGCTTTGACGCCCTCAGCGTGCGAAACATTGCTCAGAAGGCAGGCCTATCCACCATTGGTATATACAGTCACTTTAAGGGCAAGCAGGGCATAATAGATGCGCTATTTATTGACGCCTGTGAAAAGCTTTATCAAGCCATTGATGCAGCTCAAGGTAATACCAGTTCAGATAAAGTCATCGATGCCTGCGAGCGCATTGTGTTGTTTTCAAAACATCACCGTGCACATTATCAGCTTATTTTCGGCAATACTGAAGGCCACACAACCTTGTCAGATGAGGCATCACAGGCTTTCCAGAAGCTTGAGAACAGCTTGATTACGCTAACAGCCGCTATTCCAAAGAGAACGCCCTCAGAGTCGAAAGCCTATTCGCTTGGTTCGCAAATATGGGCGTTAGTGCATGGTTTCATTAGCTTAAATAGTATTCAAAAACTGCCCGATAGTGCAGGAAGTGATTGGCCTGAAAAGGCTGCTCAAGCGGTTCGTTTGCATGTTTATGCGATTGCCGCTACGCAGTAAACCTTTGTATTAAATTCCCGTTAGGCATGCGCTAAACCAAGCTAAAAACGTAAACACGTAGTGGTATTGGTAAAACGTTGTCGAGTGTCGCTATGAAAAAAGTAATTTTTGCTACGGCTTTTATTGCAATAACCGTCGCTATCAGTGGCGTGTTCTCTTATCGCGTACTTGACGAAAGCGCACAAAAAGCCGAAGAACTCAATTTTATGGGTAGTCAGGGGTGGCGATGGCATGATGAACTTGCGCGACTGCAAATAAAAAGCGTGGACGGTCAGTTGCCTGCATTACGTCAGGTGTCTGGTAATAAACACTACGCATCCCTTGTTACCATGAGTCAAGACGGCGAGTACCGAGGATTTGTGTTCTTCGACGTCGACTGCGAGGAAGGCTCAATCATTACCAACGCACGTGCAGATGAATGGAATAACACTCGAGTTAGTGATGCTCCCCCCCTTCAAGTATTGCACTGCCTTCGCGGCAAATTAGTGTCGATGAAAACATGGCAAAACGTACCCTCTGACGTATGGGAAGGTCAAATAGGCGAGTATCAGTTTCGCGTTGAGTTTAAAAACTGGGATTTCACGGTACTGCAACGCGCCTATCTAAAAAGTACTGCCGAACTAATCTAGCGGTTATATAAAATGCTTAGGTTTAACCTTTAAGCGCATCATCAATATCTTTTGCACTGTGACGGTTAGGTAATTGTCCATCGTCGCCCCACGTACGATTTACTATGCGGCCTCTTTGCACAGCGTTACGCTGTTCAATTTGCTTCGCCCAACGGCTTAAGTTTGTGTATTCATGCACCTGCAAAAACGTTTTGGCGTCGTACAAATTACCTAGCACTAAATTACCGTACCAAGGCCAAATTGCCATATCTGCAATACTGTATTCATCACCCGCCATGTAGGTATGCTGTGCCAAATGCTTATCTAAAACATCAAGCTGGCGCTTTGATTCCATCGCAAAACGGTTAATAGGATATTCCATGGGATAGGGTGCGTAGCTGTAGAAGTGACCGAAACCACCACCTAAGAAGGGTGCTGATCCCATTTGCCAAAACAGCCAGTTAAAACACGCCACTTTTGACTGTGGATCTTTTGGAATGAACATATCGAACTTTTCAGCAAGGTAGACCAAGATAGAGCCAGATTCGAAAAGCTTGGTTTCTGGGGTTGTAGTAGTGTCTACCAAAGCGGGTATTTTGCTATTCGGGTTAACGTCAACAAAGCCTGACGAAAACTGGTCACCTTCGCCTATATTAACAAGCCATGCATCGTACTCTGCTAGGCTAATACCTGCTGCCAACAACTCTTCCAGCATAATTGTCACTTTTTGCCCATTCGGGGTTGCCAGTGAATACAACTGCAGCGGATGCTTTCCAACACTACGCGCTTTTTCGTGGGTAGCGCCTGAAACCGGACGATTAATGCTTGCCCATTTGTTTCCATCATCCTCGGGCTGAGTCCAAACTTCTGGCGGTGTATAGCTATCTGTTGATGACATTGCTTTTCCTTTAAATCGCTACTGGTTTAAAAATCATTTTCGTTAATACAGTGTAGTACTGAGTATGTTTAATGCTTGGCTAGTGGGTTCACGGCTTTTTCGGCACAAGAACCTTCATGACACGCCATAGTAAATACATTGCTAAAGCATCTACATGGATATATTGAACAGATTTAAAAGGATTTGCGTTCACTACCTTCGACTAACGGTAGCTGAAGTGAGATCACCAACATAAAAACGCCGAGCTTAATAAAGCTCGGCCTATGAATAAAAGGCGAGCAGTCCTTTGCCCGCAAACTGGTTACTGATTGAGATTACTCAATAGTTACAGTAGTTGTTTCACCGGCAGTTACTGTTGCCGAATCTAAAGTTTGTAAGAAGAAACCATCTTCCTCGTCTTCGTCCGTTTCAGGCTCATCATTTAAGGCAACACATGAAAAACTCAGTGAATAGTCGCCTTGAGGTACAAAGCCCGCTGAGAAAGTGTACGTTTCATCAGATTCGCTATATGTCACAGGCACTACTGTGAACGGCCTTACCTCTGAGTCATCGACACCTGCATCTGCGTCGTCGCCCAATGTATCTAAGTCAGTCTGCTCGCCCTCGTAGACATACACAGCGTTCCCTTCAAACATGTCGACTTTTTCAGCACACTCTGGCGCACTTACTAATGCACTGTCTACTGTGCCTTCTAGCGTGCCCACGTCATCGTTAAGTACCAGACGAACACCTCTTGGTTTTAGCATGATCACTGGTTGACCTACTGGGTCGACCAAACTTTTACGCAGATCAAATTCAACGGTATACGCAGCATCAAAATTCGGCTGAGCGGTAAATCCGTCGAGTTTCAGCTCACCACTTGGAACTCGCAGTGGAAAAGTGCCATCGTCCATCACAATAAACGACTCGTCAGTTACGCTTAATCGCAGCTGGTTGTATTCGCCAAGCGGGATTTCTGTATCGTCAACAATAACTTCAAATTGCGCTCCTGGTAATGCGAGTAAATCAATGCTTCTTGGGTCGCCATTTTCATCTGTCACAGAAAAAGAAATAGGGTCGCCGTTACCGATTAATTCCACTTCATCAAAATAAACTACTACTTCAGACGCGTTATCAACGGGCGCATCTGACACGGCTAATGAGAAAGTCGTACTTGTAGGTGCGGGAGGTGGAGCCTGTGTTTCCTCTGATGAACCGCTAGAGCCGCCGCACGCTGTGAGCGCTGTTAACGCTGAAAGGATAAGCGCTGTATTAAACGACTGTTTTACCAACTGGCTTACACGAGACTTTCTTGAGATCTCTGACTGTTTCATTTTACCACCTACTGTTTGTACTCATTTCTCATCACGTCAATTTGACGCGATGACACAAGGAGAGCCACCTATACCTAAGAAACTGGCGTTACAGGGTCGAGCTCCCGTTACTTGCACTTAGTACTTCAACGATTGTGCCAATATCGAAATAACCATACAAATCAGAGGCTTGATTTATAACCATGAACATTTCAATCGCTTTACTACTAAGTAAATGTTGCACATAAGCAACACCTTTTACATGCTAGTTGATTGATGGAAGAAGTGAGGAATGTTTAAAAAACATTAAGAATAGTGAGTGATAAGCACATCAAAACGTTGGGAGAGATGCTTTAATAGGTACAAAAAAAGCAGGCTTTGCCTGCTTTTTGAGAATATGGAGTGCTAAATACTTACGCGCTTGTAGGGGCGGTATTCTGCTTTCCAGAAATTGCGTTCAATGCTGGCGCGAAGTGCATCGTCAGACATTTCTAAAGCCAGCCCTTGCTCCATCGCGACCTTTCCAACTTCGAAGGCGATTTCACGGCTTATTTCAGCAATAGCCGCTAGTGGTGGAAGCAAAGAGCCAATTCCAGTGTTCACAAGTGGCGACGCCGCCGCTAATGCATTACTTGCAGCCATTAGCATTTCGTCACTAATTAGCTTTGCTTTTGACGCTACAACACCTAGTCCAATACCAGGGAAGATATACGAGTTATTACACTGCGCAATAGGATACAACTTACCGTTGTATTCTACCGGCTTGAACGGACTCCCCGTTGCAATAATAACTTCCCCATCGGTCCATTCGATAACCTGCTCTGGGCGCGCCTCAACTTGGCGAGATGGGTTACTAAGTGGGAAGATGATTGGCAATTCACAGTTTTGCTTCATTGCGCGTATAACCTGCTCAGTGAACAAACCTGGCTGCCCTGAAACACCAATAAGTACATCTGGCTTTGCACAGTGCATTACATCAAGTAATGACGCGTAATCGCCACTGAACGTCCATTCGCTAAGATCATCACGTTTTTGCTGCAGTTTCTGCTGGAAATCACGAAGTCCTTCCATACCTTCGGTGACAAGTCCATAGCGGTCTATCATGAACACTTGCTTGCGAGCCTGCTCGTCGCTTATGCCTTCAAACACCATTTGTTGGATAAGCATTTCGGCAATACCGCAGCCCGCAGAACCTGCGCCCACAAAAACTACTTTCATGTCGCTAAGCTTTTGCTGTTTGGTTCTACATGCAGCTAAAATTGTACCTAACGTAACGGCAGCTGTACCCTGAATATCATCATTAAAGCAGCACACATCGTTACGATAACGGTTCAATAGCGGCATAGCGTTTGGCTGAGCGAAATCTTCAAATTGAATCATCACTTCCGGCCAGCGTCGCTTAACCGCTTTGATGAACATATCAACGAATTCGTCGTATTCTTCCTGACCAATTCGAGGGTGACGAGCGCCCATATACATAGGGTCGTTCAACAATTTTTCGTTGTTTGTGCCAACGTCAAGCATAACTGGCAACGTGTATGCTGGGCTAATACCGCCACACGCGGTGTACAGCGAAAGTTTACCAATAGGAATGCCCATACCGCCGATACCCTGATCGCCAAGACCAAGAATGCGCTCACCGTCGGTAACTACAATAACCTTCACTTTGCGTTTGGTCGCGTTGCGAATGATGTCATCAAGCTGGTGACGCTCTTCATAAGACACAAACAAACCACGAGAGCTACGATAGATATCTGAGAATTGTTCACATGCATCGCCAACCGTAGGTGTGTAGATGATAGGCATCATCTCATCAATATGCTTTTGAATAAGGCGATAGAAAAGCGTTTCGTTGTTGTCCTGAATTGCACGCAAGTAAATGTGTTTGTTCAGCGCCTCATCGAAGCTGCTGTACTGCATGTAGGCGCGCTCTACTTGTTCTTCAATGGTTTCAAAACGCGGTGGTACTAACCCCGTTAAGTTAAACGCAGCGCGCTCTCTAGCAGTAAATGCACTGCCTTTATTCAATAGGGGAGTTTCCAGCAATGAAGGGCCGGCGTGAGGAATATAAAGATATTGCTGTGAATCGTCTGACATTAGTTTTCCGATAATAGGTTCAGGCAAATTGTTCGTCATGACCAAAAGCGGCACACGCTGTGGTGTGCCATTGTTGTTTTTAGAATATTTCTTCCGGCTCTGGCGCAGTCTCTTCATCCTGCTCGGCAGGGTCAACCACTTCGTCATCTCTAACATACGTGGTTGGCTCGGTGCCTTGCAGGAAGTATTCGAATAGTGTCGTATGGTCTGTACGTTTGGTCAACTTCCCACTGGTACGATCAATGCGAACACGCATAATTCCCTCGGGCACAGGCATAGGCGAATGTGGCTTGTCTTCTAAGGCTTCTTGCATAAAACGAATCCATGCAGGCCCTGCGGCTTTCGCACCATCTTCGGTACCGATAAGTGCGTTTCCAATCCAATTAAACTTCTCAGGGTTTTTATTAATCAGGTTCTGATTGCGAGTAGCGCGGCCAAGTTGCCTGCTCATATTGTCAAAGCCTACCCACGCTGTTGCCACTATGTCTTTGTGGAAACCGCTAAACCACGTATCTCGAGAATCGTTCGTTGTACCTGTTTTTCCAGCAATGTCGGTGCGCCCTAAAATATTACGAGCGCGCCAGCCAGTGCCGAGCCAGTATGTTTTTTTATTCCAACTACCGTTTGCTCTTACCGCAGTGCGCATCATTTCACCAACCAAAAAGGCGGTTTGCGATGAAATAACCTGTGGTGCAATAACTTTCTCTTCCTCACTTTCTTCGTCAAAGCCCAACAACACATCGTTGTTAAGTTCAGCTGCAAGCAGCGCTTCAATGTCTTGTTCATCATTTTCAGGTGAAATATCAGCTTCACTTGTTTCTTCACATCGGTTGCACGCCCACACGGGGTTTGCACGCCACAGTTCGTTGCCGTTTTCATCTAACACTTTATTTATAAAGTGCGGATTCACTAAATACCCGCCGTTGGCGATAGTCGACATACCGCGTACTAATTCTAGTGGCGTATGTGAGCTTGAACCCAGTGAAACAGTTTCATCTAGCGGGATATCGTCTGGGTCAAAACCGAAGCGTGTTAAATACTGTGCAGTTTCACGTAATCCAACACCGCGCAGCAATCGTACGGAAACAACGTTCTTTGATTTACCCAGCGCTTTTCGCATGCGAATAGGGCCATCGTACTCTGCCGGCGAATTTTGTGGGCGCCATGCAACACCCGTCGCCGCATTCCACTGGTTTATGGGGGCATCATTAATAATTGACGCCAGCGTATAACCACTGTCAATTGCTGCTGCGTAAACGAAGGGTTTTATGTTTGAGCCAACTTGTCGTTTTGCTTGTGTGGCACGGTTGAACTGGCTTTGATAGAAGCTGTAACCACCAACAACTGCTTCTACCGCGCCGTTATTAGGATTAAGCGCAACAAAAGCGCCGCTTACTTCTGGTAATTGAGAAATGCGCCACTGACCTTCCTGCTTTCGAATGTAAATAACCGCACCTGCTTGTGTAACATCTGCCGCGGTTGTAGGGTCGCTACCCTGCCTGAAATCAGTAATATAAGGGCGCGCCCAGTCAAGGCCATCCCAAGTAATCTCACGTTTTTGCCCGTCAACGCCTAGTACTTCAATTGACTGCTCGTTGACGGTTAATACCACGGCAGGCATTAACGGCTTGATATGTGGTATTTCAGCAAGCGCCATCAGCATTGACGTCTCGTCCCACGCACCGCGTGTAGTGCGTGCACTAATATCAAAACTCAGTGTTAACTCAGGAACCGCTGAATCTTGAGCTTGAGGCTTGTCCCATAAATAACCTAATGGCCCTTTATAACCATGTCGTTCATCATAGTCATGAAGGTTGCGTATCACTGCGTTTTGCGCAGCGATTTGAAGTTCAGAAGTTGCTGTGGCGTAAACCTGATAGCCACCGGTTTCAGCTTCTTCTTTACCGTAAATCTCAACCATTTCGTTATAGATGGTGTCGGCGAGATAAGGCGCATCGACTTCTATTTCCGCACCATGCTTACGCGCTGTAACAGGCGCACTTGCCGCTTCATCGAACTGCGTCTTAGTAATATATTGTTCATCTAGCATCCGAAGTAGTACCACGCGGCGGCGCTCTACAGAACGGTCTGGACGACTTATTGGGTTTAGCACTGATGGCGCTTTTGGCAACCCAGCAATTGTAGCCAGTTGCGCAAGCGTAAGCTCATCTAGCGGCTTACCATAATAAACCTGTGCGGCCGCCCCAAAACCGAAAGCACGGTGCCCTAGCTCAATTTTATTTAGGTATAGTTCAAGAATTTCTTGCTTGGTTAGCTCTTGCTCCATATGAAGCGCAATAAAGATTTCTTTCACTTTTCGTATGTAGGTTTTTTCTCTAGTCAGAAAGAAACCTCTTGCTAACTGCATAGTTAGCGTACTTGCGCCCTGTCGTTTTTCGCCAGTTAGCACTAAACTTACTGCAGCACGTACTATACCGATGGGGTCTATGCCGTGGTGTTCATAAAAGCGACTGTCTTCTGTGGCCAAAATAGCGTCGATCAATTCTTGAGGTACATCCTCAAGTTTTACTGGGATCCGCCGTTTAACTCCATATTGTGAAATAAGTTTTCCATCTTTAGTGTATATCTGCATGGGAGTTTGCAGGCGAACATCCTTAAGTACAGTAACACTTGGTAGGTCTGGTTTGATATAAAAGTAGATACCTACCAGCGCAGCAACACCTAAAACGCCGGATAGAAAACTAAATAAAATAAGTGGTTTGATGTACTTCACTGTAACGGATACCAAGATATTCTGTTGAAATGACGTATTTTTTATACGTATGTGTTATCTGTAGAACCATACGTTTAAAATAAATAGCGTAGTATTGTACTTTAGAGCAACTACCTTTGAAACTGGACACGTTTAAATGAAATCGCTGTTTAACAAAAAGCTGCCACCCATTGTGGGCTTAGATATAGGCACGCGTCAAATAAAAGCGGTGTGGCTAGAACAATCGAAAGATGGATTCGTACTCCAGGGGTACGCTTGCGAGCCGATCACAAAAATCGCATTCTCTGAGCGAGAAATAAAAGATTACGAGTCTGTGAGTATTGCGCTAAAGAAAATTCGCAAAGTGCTAAAAACAAAATTAAAACAAGCAAACGTTGCTGTAGCAGGTACGTCGGTAATTAGCAAAATAGTGTACATGGACCCAGACCAAAGTGACTATGAGCTTGAGAACCAAATTGAAATTGAAGCTGACAGCCTAATCCCCTACCCGTTAGACGAAGTGTATTTAGACTTTGAAGAAATGGGGCCTAGCGCTACGCACACAGGCAAAGTAAATGTATTACTTACGGCAGCGCACAAAGACTTAGTAGATAGCCGCCTGTTACTTGCACGTGAAGCTAACTTCGAACCCAAAATTGTAGATATGGAAAACTATGCAATAGGCAATGCATTAGATTTCTTCTACCCAAATGAAGACCCTGAAAAAGCGGTATGCTGCGTAAACATTGGCGCATCACTACTACAAATATGCGTGGTGAAAAACGGCGACGTTATTTACACCAAAGAGCATGCGTTTGGGTTAAATAACCTGATTAACGATATTAGCGCTATTCATATGGTAGAACGCGAAACCGCAGAACGTCAGCTGCTTGATGGCACGCTTACGGGTAACTGGATAGAAGACACATTGCCCATTTTCGCAGCCAACTTACAGCAAAACATCAATCGTGCACTGCAAATGTATATGAGTACTCTACATGCAGAAAGGCCGAACAGCATTCTATTAAGCGGTGGTGCTGCAACCATTGCACCACTGGTTGATATTCTTAATCAAGATTTAGGGCTAGAAGTAAGCTGCTTCAACCCATTTAGCCAAATGACCATTAACCCAAAACTAGACGCTACACGTTTGGAAAAAATCGCACCACAGTTAGCGATTGCTGCAGGTCTAGCGAGCAGGAGCTTCACACCATGGCACATGTAAACCTGCTTCCGTGGCGAGAGAAGCAGCGCCAACATCAAAAGCAACAATATCTTGCTGCGCTTTTGGCCGTTGCCGCTATTGTTGGACTGCTATTTTGGTTCATTGGCCAAGCTATCGACCAGCAAATCAGTAATCAAAATTCACGTAATCAGTATTTGGAAAAAGAAATTGCAATACTGGATGCGCAGATTGCTGAAATTAAAAAGGTAAAAGACAGTAAGAATGCCATTGAACAGCGCATGGCACTTATTGAGCAACTTCAAGTAAGTCGAAATGTAGCTCCTATTGTTTTTGACGAACTGGCGAAACTTGTACCGGCCGGCGTTGCCTTTGAGTCCATGCGCCGCACTGACAATCGAATTGAAATAGAAGGGATCAGCGATTCGAATAATCGTCTGTCCGATTTCATGCGTGCGTTAGATAATTCAAAAGTATTTGTTGCTGCTGAGCTTTCTACTATCAAATCTGATAGCGACGCCGCGCGTGCTATCAGTAATTTCACGTTAACGTTTTCAATTAGCCCGAACGTTGCCCCATTAGAACTAGAACAAGATGGAGCGCAATAGTTTATGAAGTTTGATGTATCAAAACTAAAAGAACTTAACGAGCTCGACTTTGAGCAAATTGCGATTTGGCCCAATGAAATTCGCATCGTCGTTGCTGCGTTTGTCGCTATTGTTGTGGGCGCGATTAGCTATTACATGATTGTTAGTCCGAAGCTTCCAATTAAAGATGCCGCTGAGCTTAAGGAGCAAGAGCTAAAACTGCAGTTTGAAGCGAAATATCGCATTGCTGTTAACTTAGAGGCTTATCAGGAGCAGCTAGCCAAAATTAAAGAAGACTTCTCATCTATGTTGAAAAGCCTTCCTACCAGCAATGAAACGCCAGGATTGCTAGACGACATTACCTATGTGGGCACCTCTTCTGGCCTTACTTTTGAATTGCTTAATTGGCAGCGAGAAGTGCCAAAAGAATTTTATACCGAGCTCCCCATTGAAATGGAAGTGAGCGGTGGTTATCACAATTTCGGTGAGTTTGTGTCTAAAGTCGCTGATCTGCCGCGCATTGTAACGCTGCACGACTTCGATATAAAACGTGAAGAAAATGGCTTGTCGTTAAAACTTCAAGCGAAGACCTATCGCTCTGAAAATTCCGCAGATTTAGAAGAGGAGCAACAATAATGCGCTATATTGTTACGCTTTTCATTCTGCTATTTATTAGTGGCTGCGCACCCAAATTAGACGACTTGTACACGTATACCGCTGAAGTTAAAGCGCGTGCGAAGCCAAAAATAGAACCTTACCCAGAATTTAAAACGCACCCGCCTTTTACTTATACGGCAAGTGCATTGAGAAGTCCGTTTGAACAACCTAAGCGCGATACCGCGCCTGTGAGCCGCCCGCGAGTAGAGAATTGCTTACAGCCAAACTTTCAACGCCCAAAAGAAGCGCTTGAAGCTTATGGCATTGACGGATTAGCGTTAAGTGGAAATTTCTCTGCTCAAGGAACGAAGTGGGCATTATTGCGAAGCAACGATGGCGTATTGCATAAAGCAAAGGTTGGAAGCCGTATTGGCTTGTTTTATGGGAAAATTACGCAAATTGGCAACGATTCAATTAGTATAGAACAATTAATACCGGATGGTGCCGGCTGCTGGCAAAGGAAAACAACAACAATGACTACAGCATCTAAGGCAGGAGAGTAGAAATGGCCGAGCGATACATATTCAATAAATCTCTTAACCGCAGAGCGCCACGATGGTACTGGCTCGCCTTTGCGATTGCTGCTTTATTCTCGCTAACTTTACTTGTTGCACCAGTAAAAGCACAAGAGCCGATCTTGGTTGATCCACAGGCAAGCGCTAACAAGGCAAAGATAGCTACCACGGTAACCAATGTTGACTTTACACGAGGTGCCAATAACGCAGCCGTTACTTTAGTCACATTCAAAGGCACTACACCAAAGCTACAGCTTATTGAGTCGCAAGGAAAAGTGTCGGTAACGCTTTCAGCAACTGCACTTGGCGACGATCAACTTATTGAGCTTAATGTCAGTGAATTTGGCACAGTGGTATCTACTGTTGAAACCTTTGAAGAAGACAACAGCGCACGCATTGAAGTGAATTACAGCGGCAATGTTGTTGTTCAAAACAGCGTTGTTGATGACGTTTTGCGCATTGAAGTGTCACCTATGGACAAAGACCAAGAGGAAGCGCTAGCGTCTGAAAGCAAATATACTGGCGACCCTATCTCACTTGACTTTCAAGATGTTCCAGTGCGACAGGTTCTACAAATTATTGCGCAAGTTAATGGTTTTAATCTGGTGACCACCGACACTGTGTCGGGCAACGTTACTATTAGCTTGTCAGGTGTGCCGTGGGATCAAGCGCTAGATATGATTTTACGCGTTAAAGGTTTAGATAAACGTTTGGAAGGCAACATACTTCTTATCGCCCCCGCAGAAGAGCTTTCTGCAAGGGAAACGCAGGCGCTGCAGTCTAAAAAGCAAGTGTCTGACTTAGCGCCACTTCACACGGTAAACATTCCAGTAAATTATGCAAAAGCGGCTGCGTTAGCATTAATTTTAAAATCATCTGAGGGCGGCATCCTTTCAGAGCGCGGTGGCGTAACGGTTGACGAACGAACCAATACACTTCTCATTCGCGATACGCTTGCCTCTATTGATGAAGCAAGAAAAACCATTGATGCCCTAGATATTCCAGTTAAGCAGGTTCTTATTGAAAGCCGTATGGTTACGGTTTTAGACAACGTGGATGAACAGCTTGGAGTACGCTGGGGCTTTAGCGACAGACAAGGCGATGACGGTGTATCGGGTTCTATAGAGGGAGCAGACACAATTGCTGGCGGCGTCGTCCCATCTATTAACGACAGACTCAACGTTAACCTACCGGTGACTACAGCAGCAGGCAGCATTGGTTTCCAAATTGCTAGTTTGGTAGATGGCACCATTTTAGACCTAGAATTATCAGCCCTTGAGTCTGAAAACAAAGGTGAAATTATTGCCAGCCCGCGTATTACGGTTGCCAATCAGCACGAAGCGTACATCGAACAAGGTACAGAGATTCCTTATGTAGAGGCAACATCGAGTGGTGCAACGTCGGTGGAATTCAAAAAAGCCGTGCTGTCTTTGAAGGTGACACCCCATATCACCCCAGACAACCGCATTATTCTTGATCTCGTTGTAACTCAAGACACTCGGGGCGAAACGGTATCTACGTCTACCGGCGATGCAATTGCTATTGATACGCAAGAAATCAAAACACAAGTGCTGGTTGAAAACGGTGAAACTATAGTGCTTGGCGGCATCTTTCAACAAACCAGTCAGGATGGTGTAACGAAAGTACCACTGTTTGGCGACCTTCCTTTGGTAGGCGCATTATTTAGAAATACCTCTCAGTTACAACAAAAACGTGAGCTGCTTATCTTTGTAACACCAAAGATTGTGACAGAGCGACCGTAACGATGTGAACTCAAAGTTTAGTTGAAAGCGCGCTTTTTCAGGCGCGCTTTTTCGTTTTGACCACTTTTTTGGCAGTTTATTTACAAGTTCCTGCTATTTGTTGGTAACAAAACTTGCATCGTGTAACCCGAAGCTGAGATAATCGCGCTCTCGAAATTTAAGCGAGGTTAAAGGAGTAGTGCTTATTGGACACTAAATAGGCACGAGTCAATGGGTAGGCTGGTAAGGCAACAGTGCGCTGCCCCTAACATGATTAAGTTGTGATATAAGCAAATATGGCTGAAAAACGTAATATCTTTTTAGTTGGCCCAATGGGTGCTGGCAAAAGTACAATCGGTAGACATCTAGCAGACGAACTTCACCTTGAATTCTTTGATTCTGACCAAGAAATTGAGCGCCGTACCGGTGCAGACATCGCTTGGATCTTCGATCTAGAGGGCGAAGACGGCTTCCGCAAACGCGAAGAGAACGTCATTAACGACTTGACCGATAAGCAAGGTATTGTACTTGCCACTGGCGGTGGTTCTATTGTAACTAAAGCTGTGCGCAATCGTTTATCTGCCCGCGGTATTGTTGTTTACTTACAAACAACTATCGATAAGCAAGTTGCTCGTACACAACGCGATAAACGTCGTCCTTTACTTCAAAATGAAGATCCTGAGAAGGTACTTCGCGAGTTAGCTGAAATGCGTAACCCACTTTACGAAGAAGTGGCCGATTACATCGTTGACACAGACGACCAGTCAGCGCGCGCTGTAGCTAACCAAATCATCAGCAAAATTGGTCTATAAAAAATAACATGTAATTAGGAGGTACTACGCCAATGTCAACCTTAACTGTGGAACTTGGAGAACGTAGTTACCCCATACATATAGAGGCTGGGTTGTTATCGCAATCCGGCCTTTTTAGTGCCTATATAAAAGGCCCGTTAGCCGTTATTGTAACCAACGAAACTGTTGCGCCGCTTTATCTAGAAAAAGTCATTGCTGCATGTGGTGATGTGAACGTTGAAACCATTGTGCTTCCTGATGGCGAGCAGCATAAAAACCTTGCGCAGTTTGAAGTGGTAATGACACGCTTGCTAGAGCTTAATGCGGCACGAGACACTACACTCATTGCCCTTGGCGGCGGCGTTATTGGCGATTTAACCGGTTTTGTTGCCGCAACCTATCAGCGCGGCGTACCTTTCATTCAAGTACCCACCACACTTCTTTCGCAAGTAGACTCATCGGTAGGCGGTAAAACAGCGGTAAACCACCCGCTTGGCAAGAACATGATTGGCGCGTTTTATCAGCCCGTTTTGGTTGCCATCGATACTGATTCACTTTCAACGCTTCCTGCTAGAGAATTCGCTGCGGGTATGGCCGAAGTCATTAAATACGGCATTATTTACGACGCGCCGTTTTTCACTTGGTTAGAGCAACATGTTGAACAACTTACTTCACTAGATACGGACACACTAAGCCAAGCCATACTTCGCTGCTGCGAAATTAAAGCCGATGTAGTTGCACAAGACGAGCGAGAAGGCGGATTGCGCGCCATACTTAACTTAGGCCATACTTTTGGTCATGCCATAGAAGCGGAACAAGGCTATGGTAACTGGCTGCATGGCGAAGCAGTAGCGGCTGGTACTGTTATTGCTTGTAAAGCAGCTGAGGCATTATCTTGGTTCGACGCGTCACAAACCCGTCGCGTGGTTTCACTTTTTGAAGCGTTCTCGTTGCCTGTTGAAGGACCATCAACGATGGATAAAGCAGACTACGTGAAACACATGAAGCGAGATAAAAAAGTTGAGGCAGGTAGTATTCGGTTTGTACTACCGCAAGGTATCGGCAAAGCTGTAGTGACAAAAGACGTTACTGACGATATTTTATCAAGCCTACTTAACTAACTGCCTTTGGTCATACGCGTATTGGTGATATCACTATACTATGTAAAACGGCGTAAAGCGGTGCGATACGCGTATATATGAGCAAATAAAAACAGAGGCAAACCCACGTGCACAGCGAACTGCATGAACGTTTGGAATACTTAGTAAATTACTCATCACAGCTAATTTTTGTTAGCGGTGAGTCTATTGCTGAGCAACAAAAAACGTTGGAAGCCTTTGTGTTTCAGCAGCACGACGACACCGAAATTGCGTACCTAACAGCGCAAGATAATATGGATATTTCAGACTATCGTCGTCAGCTATGCCGCCAACTACTTGGCCAAGTAGTGGGCAGTTTCGTTCGCCCCCTTAACGAGCTATTGTCTGACTTAAATGGCCATAATGGTCCTATTCTTATTGCTATTACTCAAGCACAACACCTGCCAGACAAACTGCTCCAAGAGCTGTGGGACTTAGTGCTACAAAGCCGATTTGCAGGCAACAAACAACACCTTAATGTTTTACTTTTTGCCAACAGTGCATGGGCTGAAAAAGCCAAGCAATGGCTACCTGCCAAAAATACCGAAACGCCACTTATCATTAGCAGTCAGTCAGTAATGAGTGAACAGCCGCGCTTTGAATCAGATTTAGATAAAATGATTGCGTCTCGTCGTGAGGCATTTCAAGCGCACTTGGATAATAGGCAGCAAGAAAACGCCATTACCTTTTCAAATCCACTAAAATCAAAGTGGCTCTATATCAGTATTCTAGCGGTGTTTTTGGTAACGTTTTCGGGGTTAGTCTACTGGCAGTACGGCGATAAACTAGCCTCACTGTTCACGCCGATTAATAGCGACGCAGACATCGCAGATACTCCACAGGCAGTGCCTGGTTCAGCGTATAAAAACCTGCTTGATGAAGCAGATGCATCGCGGCCTGCTGATACCGATGAACGTGCTGTAGCGGAGCCACTGACAACAGACGCCACGGGCAACGAAAGCGCCCCCGAAAACACAAAAGAAAACATACAAGAGTCTGGTGACATTGTGGCACAAGGCCCAAATGTTGCCGTAACAAACATCCCTAAAGATGATTCAGCTACGCTTGTAACAGATTGGAAAGAGGCTATTTCAAATTTAGAGAATAGCACGACTAATGTTTCTTCCGTTCAGGCTATTTCAAGCACAGGTGATAACACTATCAATGCGTCTAACGAAGAAATCGGCAGTCAGCCTGATACACCAATAACCAATAATGCCGTACAAACCGCCGAAGAAACAACACAACAGGTGAAAGGTGCCTGGATTAGCGCAAACGAGTTCGCTATTCAAATGTTAGCAATGAAAGATGTGGCGGTACTCAACGATTTCCTTGAAGAAAATGGTTTAAACGCAGTATCGAGAACGTACAAAACACAGCGATATGGTGGAGATTGGTACGTTGTAGTAGCAAATCAAACCTACCCTACTTTGGACGCGGCGCGTACCGCCCAAGCAAGTCTTCCTAGTTACCCGGGTAAAAACAATGCGTTTGTAAAAAGCGGTTCGCAAATACTCTCTGAAATAGCACTTTCCCAATAACTACTTTCTACAACTCCGCTCAAGGAATGCTCGCAAGATGGGCAATCGTCTTACCGATTTAGTATTACTACGCACTTGCTGGTTGTCGCTGTTAACGATGAAAGTTACAATCACTGTTTAGTGTGGTGATGTCACAATGACAACCCTTCCCCAGCAATGCCTAGAATGGCGACGTTAGGAATAACCACCGTCTTCATTCCGTTTAGGTAGTAACGTTTTAGCATGATGCAGAAGAAAAACCGGGCTTTTTTAAAATGGGCCGGTGGCAAATACAGCTTAGTAGAGCATATTCAGGCCAGATTACCGCAAGCTAACAAACTTATTGAACCGTTTGTTGGTGCCGGCTCTGTGTTTTTGAATACGCAGTACAAACGTTACCTACTTAACGATATCAACCCAGATTTAATTAATCTTTATAACTTTCTGAAAGCTCAGCCAGACGCAATTATTAACGATGCACGAGCATTCTTTAGTGGCAGTCGTAATAATGAAAATACTTATTATGCGTTGCGTGAAGAGTTTAACGCTACTGAAGATGAGTACTATCGGGCTATTCTGTTTTTGTATTTAAATAGGCATGGCTACAACGGTTTATGCCGTTATAGTCTTCAAGGCCGCTTTAACGTGCCTTTTGGTCGATACAAGAAACCGTATTTCCCGGAAGAAGAAATGTTCTTTTTTTCGGAAAAATCACAAAAAGCGACGTTTACCTGCCTGCCTTTTGAAAAGGTCTTTACCCGCGCACGTAAAGGGAACGTTATATATTGTGATCCGCCTTATGCGCCAATTAGTAAAACTGCGGCGTTTACCAGCTATGCTGCGCGAAGCTTTGGGCAAGACTCTCAAGAGAAGTTAGCCGAGTTAGCCACAAGAGCCTCTAAGAAGCGCGGTATTCCAGTGCTTATTTCTAATCATGATTTACCGTTTACTCGCGCGCTATATCAAGGTGCAGACTTCAGCATGTTGTCAGTTAAACGCTCGATAAGTCAAAACGGCGCAAAGCGACAGCCGGCTGACGAAATATTAGCGTATTTTCCACCCGCAAAAGTGCCTTTGAAAAAGAAACGGAAACGCAGCGCGCCAAACAATACGCTAGGTCATGTACCACTAATAAAGGTAGCAAACTAGCACTACAACAATAATTCACGCGCAAAAGCAGCAGCGATGGAGAGTGCAACTTGAACACATTTACTGGTGTAATTTTAGCTGGCGGTAAGTCCAGCAGAATGGGGCAAGACAAGTCAGCACTTTTGTTCAAAGGAAACTCATTCTTGCACCACTGCAAACGCCTACTTATTGAAACAGGGGCAAGTGACATTATTGTATCGGCAAATAATAAAGCGGGGGTTCCCGACATTTACCCTAACTGCGGCCCGTTATCTGGTATTCATGCCGCGTTACAACAAACAAGTCACAGCCTTCTTATTATGCCTGTAGATATGCCTTTGCTTACCTGTGAACAGCTAACACCATTGGTAACACATACCCAACGCACAACTGAGGCGTTGTATTATGAACGCTTTCCCTTACCGCTTTTTCTCGCTAACACAGAAAAAGTAAGGCACATTCTTTCAAACATATTAGAGAAAAAAGACAATTTATCGATACGTTCACTTATAGCGCAGCTAGAGCACGAAAAATTGCCTGTTAGCAACTCGCACTTTTTCTCTAACGTTAATACCATGGATGATTATAAAAGCATTGTTGTTGATTAATACTAGAGCAGCATGACCTTTACGGTACGTTTTTGCACCATAGTTCAACACGCTCTAGATAATCACTGTCAACTTACACCGACATACCATTTAACAAATGTGAAAAGCGCAAACACAAACAGTGCAACAAGGGCAACGCCGAACACTACAAAGCTAATAAACGTGCCCTTAGTGAAATCTCGTTGATAGTTTTTGTGACTTTGCACACCAAAAAAGCTAGCAAGTACGCTGCCAAGAACCGACCAAAAACCGGTGCCCGATTGCATAGTCGTTTTTATCTTTCGTTTGGCGAGGCAGAGAAATCTAGACCACTGTCGTCGTTATGCAAGAGTTCTAGTAAATCTAAGAAGTGGAATTGGAAAGATGACGACTTACCCGCTATCCATGAAAGCCAGCTTACTTCCTCAACGCCGTCTAAATGACGCGCACACTGATTTTGCACGTGGCTTGCGGGTAGTTTGGGGTTAAATTCTGTTACAGGCTGATATTCGCATACAGACGAGCGCGTTTCCGGCGTAAATGTCGCCGCAATACTCAATAGCGCTACCGCACCGCTTACTGCGAAAAAAGGTAGAATCTTCATCCTGAATACTCCTTCCTGTGTTTAAAATTTAGACTCATTATAATCAAATCAACTTGGCGAACAAGACAAATATTTCGAAAAAACGATTTTGTTTATTATTTTTCAAAATAGAAAAGCCCAATGATTTACATTGGGCTTTAAATTCAGACAATTAGGTTTGAACTGCGGTATATCAGCCGCGCTGTTACAGAGCGAAATCCATTGAATAACCCACAGTGAATTTCACTGCATCATTATCGAACGCATCGTCATCGCCAGCATCGTCTAAGTCAGTACCTGTAATTGCGAAACTAAAACCGTCTTTTGCAATTGAAATACCATAATCTACATAACCTTCAACACCGTTGAACGCTTCTGCGAAATCACCTTGGTGATAGCCTACGTGAAAACCTAGCTCAGTACCGTTGAGTACTTCTGTAGTGTAATCAACAGAGGTGTAAGTTGCTTTACCAAAACCAAAGTCTTGACCTAGGCCTTCGTCAGCTTCTGTGTGTGCTAGCACGTATAAAGACAAGCTAAAGCCGCCCATGCCAACAGTGCCGTAGATTTCAGCAAAGTCGAAGTTCGCTTCATCATCGTAGTTGTAATATAGATAACCTACATCGTAAGAAATATCGCCAGACTCAGCTGCGAAGCCGAAATACATGTCGTGCTCGTATGAGTAAACGTCACCTGCACCGTAGTTTACGTTCGATGCCCATGTACCTGCGTAGAAGCCGCCTTCGTGAGAATAGTCGATACCACCTTGTACAGCAGCTTCGTTTTCTGTTTGCGTAAGACCACGCCAAATATAGTTACTGCTTACACCAGCATTAGCCGTGAATTCAGCATAGCTTGGCATTGCAGTGAATAGACACGCTGAAGAGATAGCAGCGGCAAGTAGTGTTCTTTTTGTAGATGTTTTCATGTGTGTTCTCCAGTCAAAAATCAAACTTGTTGTAATTAGTTTTTCTGTCTGTCTTTTATTTTTGAACTGATTAACGCAAAGTTGGTGCCCATTTATGCCAACTGTAAAAATTGACAATAGCTAGAGCTAAAACACTGTTATATATAGACTTTACAAACACTACCATCACGCCAAGAAAAATAGACATGCAATATGAGTGCATAAAAATGCACCAAGTTAACGCACCCTCCCCATAATTGGGCAATACATCAGAACGTTACAGTGAACATAAAGCGTCCAATCTGTCATGTGGTTAACACACGTTTACGTGGCATTGCATGGCATTGCAGAACGTATTTGGGTAAACTTTCAAATACGCAGAACATTAGTGGTAATAACCCCGTCGTTTTTTACTTTAAGGAAGTGCCATGAAACCCTATTTAATCGCACCCTCTATACTTTCAGCCGACTTTGCGAGGCTGGGTGAGGACGTAGAAAAAGTACTCAAAGCAGGTGCGGATGTGGTGCATTTCGATGTGATGGACAACCATTATGTGCCAAATTTAACATTTGGACCGATGATCTGTGAGGCACTTCGCAAATACGGTATTACAGCACCTATCGACGTACATTTGATGGTTAAACCCGTGGATGACATGATTGAGAAATTCGCAGAGGCAGGGGCAAGCTACATTAGCTTTCACCCTGAAGCATCTGATCATATCGACCGCTCGCTTCAACTAATTATTGATGCTGGCTGTAAGCCAGGGTTGGTATTTAACCCTGCAACGCCACTTCATTATCTTGACCATGTTATGGATAAACTTCATCACATTTTGATTATGTCGGTAAACCCTGGCTTTGGTGGCCAGAAGTTCATACCAAGCACGCTAGACAAAGTACGCGCGGTGAAGCAGCGTGTTCTTGAAAGTGGCTATGATATTAGAATAGAGATTGACGGCGGTGTTAAAGTAGATAACATTCGCGAAATAGCCGAGGCTGGCGCTGACATGTTCGTTGCAGGTTCAGCCATTTTCTCAAAAGACGATTATCGTAACGTTATTGATCAAATGCGTGACGAGCTATCTTCACTCTCTCAAGCTTAATTTAATTATTCGTATTACAGGTACAAACTAATGAGTAACAAACCCGTTGTATTAAGTGGCTGCCAACCTTCTGGCCAGCTAACCCTTGGCAATTATATGGGTGCCCTTAAACAATGGGTTGCCATGCAAGAAGACCACGACTGTCACTTTATGATTGTGGACTTGCACGCAATAACTGTACGTCAAGACCCAAAAGCACTGGCTGAAGCGTGCCTTGACGGTCTAGCCCTTTATCTTGCCTGCGGCATCGACCCTCAAAAAAGTACACTGTTTATGCAGTCTCACGTACCTGAGCACGCTCAACTATCGTGGGTGCTTAATTGCTATGCGCAAATGGGCGAACTGAACCGCATGACACAGTTTAAAGACAAGTCTGCGAAAAACGAAAACAACATTAACGTAGGCCTTTATAGCTATCCTGTTTTACAGGCTGCTGACATTTTGTTGTATCAAGCCGACAAGGTGCCAGTAGGTGAAGACCAAAAGCAGCACTTAGAACTTACCCGTGATATAGCTACTCGCGTTAATAATTTATACGGCGATGTTTTCCGTCTACCTGAGCCATATATCCCAGACTTTGGCGCGCGCATCATGAGTCTGCAAGAGCCTGAAAAGAAAATGTCGAAGTCTGACACTAATCCAAATAACTTTATTGGTTTATTAGAAGAGCCTAAAAAGCTTACTAAAAAGATTAAACGCGCTGTGACTGATTCAGACGAGCAAGCCAATATCTATTACAACCCAGCAGAGAAACCAGGCGTTTCTAACCTGTTAACGCTTTTGTCGCTTTCAACTGGTAAGTCAGTTAAAGAGTTAGAGCCTGAGTACACTGATAAGATGTACGGCCACCTTAAAGGTGACGTTGCAGATGCAGTGGTAGCATTGCTTGAACCAATTCAACAGCGCTACGCAGAAATTCGCGCCGACCGTAGCTATCTTGACGATGTTATGCGTCAAGGGGCAGAGAAAGCATCAGCACGCGCAGCACAAACACTGAAACGTGTCTATGACGCTGTAGGTTTTATTGCAAAGCCATAATCAAAAATGATTGCTGGGCACCTGTAGGTAGGAGCCCAGCAACCTTCAACTAGTTAGTCACTTCAAATGAAGAAAGCGTACCGAGGCAAAGTGTAAACGTGTTGCTGCTGATTGATAATTTCGATTCTTTTACTCATAACCTTGCACGGTATTTCACAGAGCTTGGTATTCATGTCGAAGTTGTGCGTAACAACGCAGTATCGCTAGACGACATAGCGCGCCTTGCGCCTTCTCATTTAGTCATATCGCCAGGCCCTTGCACGCCAAATGAAGCCGGCATTAGCTTAAAGGCTATTAAACATTTTGCCGGTATTATCCCTATTATGGGCGTATGTTTGGGACATCAAGCTATAGGGCAAGTATTCGGAGCTACCGTTGTAGGTGCGCAGGAAATAAAGCACGGTAAAGTGTCACCGCTTACACACAACAATACGGGCTTGTTTACCCATCTTCCATCAACGTTCAACGTTACTCGCTATCACTCTCTCGTGCTGGCACCTCATTCAATGCCGCAATGTTTAAGCGTTGACGCTTGGTGTGAAACACAGGATGGCGAAAAAGAAATAATGGCTATTTCGCATAACGACTTTCCGATTTGGGGCGTTCAATATCACCCAGAGTCTTTGCTTACTGAACACGGACATGACGTTCTTAACGCTTTTTTACAAGCATCAAAGGCTACTGCACGCCTCAAGTAATCTACGCTTTCGCCGATAACATATTCGCAATTCATCATGTTTTCGTTTACTTTTTAGAAGTAAAATGCGTAAAGCGTGCGGAAACATAGATGTTATCACCAGTTCATCGGGCTAGAGGCACCTCTATGTATGACAATATCACCGCTTATAAAAGAGTCATAAGCAGGAGCATTTTTACTATGCCAATTGGCGAATCAACACCGCCTACACTTGATGATAGATTTGAAAACCTACTAATCTCACCTGAGCGTGTGATGCATATGCTTGGGCGTAAACGCGCGGGCGAGGTTACCTTTGATGAGTCAGAGCAAGGGGACGCAAGACGGAAACTACTCAACGTTGAGCGCATCGCCATTGAAAACAAAAGGCTACAAGAAAAAACTGAAGCTTCTTATATTGAGATGGTTAACCACCAGCTGCATGAGTTACTGCTTGAAGAAATGACAGCATATTTAAGCCAAACCAACGACGTATACTCTCAGCTTCTTAATTTACCTGAAAACATGGGCGCGTTATTAGATGCACTTTCAGTGCGCGCTGCCTCAATTTCAAAACTAGAGCCTATTGCTGCTACTATGCCATGGCTTTATGACGAACTCATTGCGCTAGTAAATACCCCACGCTTTAGAAGAAAAGATTCACGTGGACGCATTATCGTTGTTGAAACGCTTCGAACGGCATTAAGCTTTTTAGGCATAGAAAACCTTCGTTTAATCATTCCATGGGTTGTCATAAAACGTGCGATACCACAAATTACCGATCCATACCCGCTGATTAAACAAAAGCTTATGCCCTATTCGATGGGCGTAGCACTTACCGCGAAGCATATTGGAGAATTAGCCGGGTTACATAAAAGTGAAGCCTATACACTAGGCATGCTGAGCAATTTGGGGCGCTGTGCTGTAACACGCCTATACTTTAAGCTTTTTGATAAAGTGCAGCTGCAGCTATTACAAGAATGTCAGAAAGAAAAAGAGCAAAAACGGCATGAAGCACTGTTAAAGATAACACCGTCGGCAAACCACCTGATTGCTTTGCAGCAGGAATTTGCAGACAAAGTATCTGCTGATGTTATTGAACACATGCAGTTTACACGATTGCGCCTAAATGAACCTATACAAACATGCGCAATGAACGCGCCGGCAGCGCCTAACTCGTTAGGCAAAGTATTAAACCAAGCAAGAATTTACACGCAAATTCGTATGCTCCACCAGCTTAAGCTTGTAGAACTGCATGAAGTTAAGCCACTTATTGCAGAGCAGAAGTACCCAGCAGGTGCGCTCGAAAAGCTGAAATCTATTGATATTTTTACGCTTCCTTTGACTAAACACGAGGAAAAACATTAAAAAAATATTGGATATTCATGCACTCATTATTCGTTTCGCTGTTACCTTTTTAGCCAAATCTGGCGCAGTACCGTAGCGTTCATTATGTGCCACATTCTGTCTTTACCCCCTTTCGCACCTACGTTTGCTCAATATTCCACAATGCTATAGTCAATCAGTAAATAGTTATTCACTTTTACTGCAAATTAAGCCACAGTCCTTATAAATAAAGGGCTGTAGCCATTCACACTAAAGACAAATGTTAAAAAAAATGGCATACTATGCTCCAAATTAGATTAGTTTTTATGCGCCACAAACAGTTTCTGTTGTGTTTTGCGGTTGCTAAAAATGCAGCAAAATTCAGCAGGCTCTAGACACATAATGTGCATGGCGCCCAACGCAGAGGTAACAAAGATGAACGTAACTCGCGCTACATTTGATGATGTAATGGTCCCCAACTATAACCCGGCAGCGATGGTTCCTGTTCGCGGTGAAGGTTCACGCGTTTGGGATCAAGATGGTGCTGAGTACATCGACTTTGCAGGCGGTATTGCCGTAAACGTATTAGGTCATTGTCACCCTGAGCTAGTTAAGGCTCTGAACGAACAAGGCAGCAAGCTTTGGCACTTAAGTAACGTATTCACTAACGAGCCTGCGCTTCGCCTTGCGAAGAAGCTTACAGACGCTACATTTGCAGACCAAGTGTACTTTGCAAACTCAGGCGCAGAAGCTAACGAAGCGGCGCTTAAACTAGCGCGTCGTTTTGCTCTTGACCACTATGGCGAAGACAAAAACGAAATCATTGCTTTTAACAAAGGTTTCCACGGCCGTACATTCTTTACCGTAACAGTAGGCGGTCAAGCTGCATACTCTGACGGTTTCGGTCCTAAGCCTGGCGCTGTATCACACTGTGACTACAACGACCTTGCGGCATTTGAAGCGATGATTTCTGATAAAACCTGTGCAGTAATGATGGAACCACTGCAAGGTGAAGGCGGCATCATTCCACCTGACGTTGACTTTGTAAAAGGCGTACGCGAGCTTTGTGATAAACACAATGCTGTACTTATTTTTGATGAAGTTCAATCTGGTGTAGGTCGTACTGGTCATCTTTATGCTTACATGGGTTTAGGCGTAACACCTGATATTCTAACCACAGCCAAATCGCTTGGCGGTGGCTTCCCAATTGGTGCAATGCTTACTACTGCGAAAATTGGCGCACACCTAAAAGCAGGTACTCACGGTAGTACTTACGGCGGTAACCCTTTAGCTTGTGCAGTGGCAGAAAAAGCGTTTGATATTGTAAACACACCAGAAGTAATGGAAGGTGTTCTTAAGAAAGAAGCGCTTTTCCGTGAATTACTTGGTGCTATTAACGACAAGTACAACGTATTTGAAGAAGTACGCGGTCAGGGCATGCTGCTAGGCTGTGCGCTAAACGAAAAATACCAAGGTCGTGCGCGTGACTTCATGATGGCGGCAACTAAAGAGCATCTAATGTGTCTGGTAGCAGGTATGAACGTTATTCGTTTTGCGCCGTCGTTGGTTATTCCTGACGAAGACATCAAAGAAGGTCTTGCACGTTTCGAACGCGCCGTAGCTGCCGTTGTAAACGCCGAATAATTACAACAAGAGTAGCCTTCATGAATATCATTCGCCCTATCACAAAAGCCGATTACAATGCGCTAAAAGAGATAGCTGTCGAGTCGGGTATAGGCTTTACGTCTTTGCCCGTTAACGATGAGTTACTTCAGCGTAAAATTGATCGTGCCGAAGCTGCGTTTAATAAGCACAACGTAACCGAGCCTGGCGATGAGTCATACTTGTTCGTAATGGAAGATACCACCACGGGTCAAGTGGTGGGCACGACAGGCATTGAAGCAGCGGTTGGCATTGATGATGCGTTCTATCACTATCATTTAAGCAAGGTGGTTCACGCATCACGCGAGCTAAACATTCATAATACGGTAGACATTCTAACTTTCTGCAACGACTACACTGGCGTGACAGAAATTTGTACGCTGTTTCTACGCGAGCAAGCGCGCGGTGGTATTAACGGTCGCTTTTTATCGAAAGTACGCTTCTTGTTTATGATGGAGCACAGAGAGCGCTTCTCTGAAACGGTAATTGCCGAAATGCGCGGTGTGAGTGATGAAGAAGGCCGCTCGCCGTTTTGGGAGTGGCTAGAAACGCACTTCTTCTCGCTAGACTTCCCTACTGCTGACTACCTTACCGGTATTGGCAATAAGGTGTTTATTGCTGAGCTAATGCCAAAGTATCCCATTTACGTAAATTTACTTAGCAAAGAAGCGCAAGATGTTATCGGCGAAGTTCATGAGAAAACCCGCCCAGCACTTCAACTTCTTGAAGAAGAAGGCTTTTCTTGTCGCGGGTACGTAGATATTTTCGATGCTGGCCCGACAGTTGAAGCCAACTTAAGCCACATTCGAACAGCGCAATCTAGCTTAAAATTGCCTGTAGTGATTGATGATAGCGCCGCGGCACAAGGTCAAACGCACTATATCATCAACACGTCGATATCCGATTTCCGCGCAGTTGCTACCGAAATTGCGGTAAGCGAAGAACAAAACATTGTGGTTTTATCTCGCCAAGCAGCCGCAGCACTTAACGTGAAAGAAGGTGACGAAGTTCGCTTTGCACCCGTAACGTTCAGAGACTAATAAAGGACACCCACTATGCTACATACACATTTTATAAACGGTGAATGGGTTGCCGGACAAGGTCACGACCTGAAGTCGATTGACCCTGCAAAAAACGAAATTATTTGGGAAGGCAAATCAGCAACGCCAGCTCAAATTGATGATGCTATTAGTGCAGCCCGCCAAGCGTTGCCTGCATGGAGCATGAAAACCGTTGAAGAGCGCCTAGACGTTATTAAAGTTTACGGTACAAAGCTTGAAGAAGCGAAAGCGCACCTTGCCAAAGTAATGGCAAAAGAGACAGGCAAGCCTGAATGGGAAACGGCTACAGAAGTAGGCGCCATGATGGGTAAAATCGGTATTTCTGAAAAAGCGTATTTTGAGCGTACCGGTAACGTTGAAAACCCAATGCCTGTAGGTAAAGCGTTTATTCGTCATAAGCCACACGGCGTAGTTGCGGTATTTGGTCCATACAACTTCCCCGGACACTTACCTAACGGCCATATAGTGCCTGCCCTTATTGCCGGCAATACGGTTGTGTTTAAACCTAGCGACCTAACGCCAATGGTTGCACAAGAAATGGTTAAACTGTGGGACGCTGCTGGCCTGCCTGCAGGTGTATTAAACCTAGTGCAAGGTGAAGTGGAAACAGGTAAAGCGCTTGCTTCTCATAACGACATAGACGGCCTGTTTTTCACGGGTAGTTCGCGCACGGGTAAGATACTTCACGAACAGTTTGCTGGCCACCCTGGTAAGATTTTAGCGCTTGAGATGGGCGGTAATAACCCACTTATCGTAAAAGATGTAGCCGATGTAGATGCTGCGGTACACGACATCGTGCAATCAGCCTTCATTACATCAGGTCAGCGCTGTACATGTGCACGTCGCTTGTTCTTGCCTGCTGATGCCCAAGGCGACGCTATTCTTGCACGCCTTATTGAAGTCACTAAAAACATTAGCGTTGGCGACTACGACGCACAAGCGCAACCGTTTATGGGTGCGATGATTTCAAGTAATGCGGCTGCGCTAATGGTTAAAGCACAGCAAGAGCTTGAGAGCCTTGGTGGTAAAGTGTTAGTTCGACTTGAACAAAAAGACGAAAGCAAAGGCTTTGCAACACCTGGGATCATCGATGTAACAGAGATGCTTTCTTCACTGCCTGATGAAGAGCACTTTGGCCCGCTGTTAAAAGTAATTCGTTATACCGACTTCGACGCTGCAATCGCGGAAGCAAACAACACAAGCTTTGGCCTTTCAGCCGGCTTACTTGGTGATAACGAAGAAGACTACCGTTACTTCTTCGCGCGCATTCGTGCGGGTATTGTTAACTGGAACCGTCCTATTACTGGTGCGAGCAGTGCAGCACCATTTGGTGGCGTTGGTGACAGTGGTAACCACCGAGCAAGTGCTTTCTATGCTGCCGACTACTGTGCCTATCCGGTTGCGTCGGTTGAGCTAGACAAAGTTACCATGCCAGGCAAGCTAAGCCCTGGCTTAACAATGTAAAACAGCAGTGGCCAACAAGCCAAATGCTGTTGGCCATACCTCTACCCTACCCATAATTACCATTTACTCCATTAGAGAGTAGACGACAGAAAGGACCCTATCATTATGCATAGCAACATCGATTCGTTGTTTAGCAACATGTGGGACGATTACGTGACTATTACTCCATCTGCGCACAAGATTCACGCGCTACTAGCTGGAGAAGAAAACACAGATGAAATCGTTAACGACCACGTTGCATTTAGAACTTTTGCTCTTGATAAAACTCGCTTAGACAAGCTTGCCGCTCATTTCCTTGCACTTGGTTATGAGGATAAAGGCGATTATGACTTTGAAGCGAAAAAGCTAACCGCTAAACATTTTGAACACCCTGACGACACCAAGCCAAAAGTGTTTATTAGCGAATTGCGCGTGCATGAGCTATCTGATGAAGCGCAGCGCATTATCAAGAAATTGGTAGATCAGATGCCAGCGAGTGTTGTTGAAGCAGATAACTTCCTTTACTCGGGTAAGCATTGGGAAGTGACTAAAGCAGAGTACGATACATTACTAAATGAATCTGAATATGCTGCATGGATGGCTGCATGGGGCTTTCGCGCTAATCACTTTACAGTAAGCGTTAATCATTTAACGCGTACAACAGAACTTACCGACGTAAACCTTCTGTTGAAAGAAGCTGGGTTCGTGCTAAATACTTCTGGCGGCGAAATTAAAGGCGGTCCAGACGTATTTCTTGCTCAATCTTCAACAATGGCAGACCGCGCAGACGTAGTATTCAGCGACGAAACCGTGTCTATCCCAAGCTGCTTTTATGAATTTGCACAGCGCTACGACATGCCAAATGGCGAGCGCTATCAAGGTTTTGTGGCAGCTTCAGCAGACAAAATCTTTGAGAGTACGAACGTAAAATAACGTTTATTACGAATAACAAAGCCCTCTTTAGATGCTTTATTATTAGTATCTAAAGAGGGCTTTTTTGTTTCTATCGTTTAGGCTCAGATGTGTGCCTTGCCAAGAACTGATCGTAAGGCATGGGCTGATCAAAATAGAACCCCTGCATTAACTGAACGTCTGCTTGCTCCATAAAAGGCAGATGTGACTCAATCTCAACACCCTCTACTACAATTTCTATTTGAAGACTTTTGAGCATTGCAACAACGCCTAGAAATAATGCGTTAGCTCTGCTGTCTTCATGGATTCCACGAACTAAGCTTTTATCTACTTTAACCACTTGGAACTGGAAATTGCGCAAGTAACTTAGCGAAGAGAAACCGGTTCCAAAGTCGTCGAGGGACAGCCTGAAACCGCACTCGCGTAAATGATGTAGCGCTTTGAAAGCTGATTTTTCGTCGCGAATAAATACCGATTCAGTCAGCTCTAATTCGATATATTCGGGCGATACGTGATTATCCTCACAAATCTTTACCGCTTGTTCAGGGAAGTCAGAGTCGAGCAGCTGATTTGCACTGATATTTACCGACAGTGGAATGGCTCCCCCCTGCTGTGACTCCATAATTGAAATGTAGTCACACGCCGCTTCAATAGCCTGAAGACCTATTGCGGAATCGAGATTTTGCTCTTCAGCGATGGGAATAAACACACCCGGCGACACCACACCATGTAGCCCTGATATCCATCTACACAGCACCTCGCCACCTTTAAGACGGCCGTTTAAGTCGTATTTTCCCTGAATATAAAAGTCGAGCAGATGGTTTTCTATGGTGCGTCGCAAATCGTTAGCCATACTGACTTGCTGGGCCATACTTTCATAGAGGCCGTCTTCGTAGATAAAGACTTGCCCTTTACCCAACTCTTTTGCACGATACATCGCGGCATCGGCGCACTGAATTAAACCATCAATGTTGTCTGAATGCAGTGGAAAACCTGCAATACCAATACTGGCAGACAGGCGTAATTCGTTGCTTTTAACAGAGATAGTATCTTCCTCAATGTGCTTAATAAGCTCCTCAGACTGTTCAACAATGCAATTTAAGTCTTGGTTAGGGAGAACAATAATAAATTCATCACCGCCCCATCGCCCCACTTTACCTAGCTCGCCAAATGCATTGTTTAAGACTGTTGCGACTCTTTTGAGTTCGGTATCGCCTCGTTCATGGCCTGCGTTATCGTTAATCGCTTTAAAGCCGTCCAAGTCAACAAACACCAACACAAATGGCTGATTATCTGTGGCAAGGTCACTCAATGCTTCTCGCAATGCGTTTCGGTTAGACAAGCCGGTAAGGTTGTCATGCAATGCTAACTGCTTTAGCTTGGCTTCGTTGCGTTTTCGGTCGCTAATATCACGAATGGTCGCAATTAAATACGATGAGCTTTGCTGATATGCTTCAAACAAAGCCACCGACACGTCAACAACAATATCATCGCCCCGCATAGATGTAATTTTCGACTCAAACCGATACTGCTTATCTTTGTTTAGTTTGGCCTGATTTACTTTTCCCCCCTGAAACAAGGCATTGAAATTGGTTTCTAATACGGTTTCTTTAACTGGCGCTGCGACCAATTGGACGAAGGCATCATTGCATTCAGTAATAGTGAAATCAGTAGACAGTACCAGCATAGGCTCACGCGAGCTAGCAAATGCCGATGCCATTAAATGGAAAGACTGTTCAGCTTTTCTTTGTCTTGTAATATCTTTCGTTGTACCAACGATATGCATGGCCTGACCGCAGCCGCCGCGCTTTAGCACACGCCCACGAAGTCGTACCCACTGGTAGTGGTTATCAACTTTTAAACGAAAGGAAAACTCAAGTTGCTCTCTGTTTCCATGTAACGCCATTGCCCAGTGAAACTGAAGATTATCAAGGTCGTCTTCATGGACCAGCTGCATTAACTTTATCAGTGTGCCTTCCCAGCGAGATGCCGTTGCAGAATGCAAAGAAAACGATCTGATTTCCAATAAGTCGCTTTTCGCTTCCCAACTCCAAAACGATTCTTGAGACGCCCATAAAGCAAGCTCAAGATTTTTTTGTGCAGCCTGACTTTGTCGTAACGACTCAAACAGACTGGCACTTTTTTCAGTAAGTAATGTTTCAGCTTGCTCTCTGGCTAGACGCTCTCGTTTCAAGCGCCGTTCCAGCAGTGCAATTTGCTTTTGTGGATCAGAGGCCTTGTTGGACATATCAGACCGCTACTGGACAGTAATAGTAAATTCGTAGGTATGAGGGATATCCGTTTTAACCGTTTCTCGCTGTATTTTTGCGCCGTAAAAATCGGCGGCGGCATCCATAAGCCCTTCAGCTAAAGCAAACAACTCTCTTTCAGAATAATATTGAAGCTTCATGGTGGTGTCAGTTCGAGATAGTACAGAAAAACGAGGGAGGTCTGCATCGGGATAGAGCTTTTTCACTTGAACATGAATATCGTCATCTAGGTGCGCCAGCATATCTAATATACCGCTGGTATTTGCTAATACATCACCGTGAGCCGAGCCCAATTTACCAAACAGGAAAATGCCGAAGTCGTACAACAACTCGTTGGCTGACTTCCCCGTTTTATCGACTAATATAGCTAGCAGTCGCTGCATGTCTTCAAAGGGGTAATAACCTATAGCTGTATATGCGCCATCATTTTCAAGCTGTGCCTCCACAATGACATCATCAGCGAATTCTGGTGACACCTTCTCCTCTAGCATGTCGATTAACGATGTAAATACAATTCCCAGCATAACACTACCTCAAGCAATTACTTTTAAAAGTGTAGCTCAGGTAAGCGTAAGAACAACCTAGACTTTATAACAAAAAAGCGTGCAATAACTTGCACGCTTTTAGTCGTATTTTTCGTGATAATAACAGATCGGTTACTCGCCCAGTTTATTCACTTTCATTGCTGGTTTGCTCAACGGGTTCAGCTTCTACAACCTCTACCGTATCGACGCGCTGAAGCCCTCTTGGCAGTTTGTTTCCGCGCCTTCCGCGCTCGCCTTGATAATGAGTAAGGTCATCGGCTGACAGCGTCATGCTTCGTTTGCCCGCCGACACTTTTATCGACGCGCCGTCTGGCACAACGGCAAGTACTTTCACATATTCCTCTCGAGACTGTGCTTTGGCCGAAGGAATGTTAATTAACTTATTGCCCTTTCCTTTACCTAGACTTGGGAGGTCACGTAACGGGAACATGAGCATGCGGCCTTCGTTTGAAATACTCAAACACCAGTCTGCATCAGGATTATTCACCAAAGTCGGTTTCATTACTTTCGCAGCCGTTGGTAGCGAAAGATAAGCCTTACCGGCTTTGTTTTTACTTACCATGTCTTTAAATGTGCCAACAAACCCATAGCCCGCATCTGAGCCAACTAAGAATTTGCTCTCATCTTGTGCCATCAACACGTGCTCGAACGACTCTCCGCCTACGATACTAAAGCGCCCTGTTAACGGCTCTCCCTGACTACGCGCAGAAGGAAGACCATGCGCATCACAGGCGAAGGTACGTCCCGATGTATCCATAAATACAGCAGGTTGATTACTCTTACCTTCAGCACTTGATAAGTAACCGTCACCCGCTTTATAACTTAAACCTTGTGCATCAATATCGTGACCTTTGGCACAACGCGCCCAGCCTTTTTCAGAAAGCACAACGGTGACCGATTCAGCAGGTACTAATTCTTTTTCCGACAGCGCCTTAGCTTCGCCACGCTCAACAATTGGAGAACGTCTATCGTCGCCGTATTTCTCAGCATCTGCCAATATTTCTTTTTTAATTAGTGTTTTCAAACGACGGTCAGAGCCTAGCAACTGCTGGAGTTTATCTCTTTCTTCAGCTAGCTCGTCCTGCTCGCCTTTAATCTTCATTTCTTCAAGCTTGGCTAAATGGCGAAGTTTTAATTCTAGGATAGCTTCGGCTTGCGTATCACTTAGACCAAAGCGCGACATAAGCTCAGGCTTTGGCTTGTCGTAGGTGCGGATAATTTCAATAACTTCGTCAATATTCAAAAAGGCAATCAATAAGCCTTCTAGAATGTGTAAACGCGCAAGTACTTTGTCTAAGCGGTACTGTAAGCGTCTCGTGACGGTATCTTTTCTGTACTCTAGCCACTCGGCTAGGATAGTGCGCAAATCTTTTACTTGAGGACGGCCATCAAGGCCAATCATGTTTAAGTTAACACGATAGTTTTTCTCAAGATCGGTAGTAGCAAATAAGTGCTGCATTAACTGCGTTACGTCAACGCGATTAGAGCGCGGCGTTATAATTAAGCGAGTTGGGTTTTCATGGTCTGATTCATCGCGTAAATCACTTACCATGGGCAGCTTCTTCGCCTGCATTTGCGCTGCAATTTGCTCTAGTATTTTTGCACCCGAAGCCTGGTGAGGAAGTGCAGTAATCACCACATCGCCGTTTTCTTCAGTGTAAACAGCGCGCATCTTTATTGAGCCACGCCCCGTTTCATACAGTTTGTGGATATCTGACTTGGGCGTAATTATCTCAGCTTCAGTAGGGTAGTCAGGGCCATTAACGTGCTCTAACACATTCTGTAAATCGGCTTTGCTGTTATCCAGCAGCATTGCACAAGCGTTCGCAAGCTCTCTTACGTTGTGCGGTGGGATATCGGTAGCCATGCCCACGGCAATGCCAGTTACGCCATTTAACAGTATGTGCGGTAAACGAGCAGGTAACACACTAGGTTCATTCAGTGTACCGTCAAAGTTTGGTACCCAGTCTACTGTACCCTGACCAAGTTCATTAAGCAGAACTTCAGAGAAGCGCGACAGCTTTGCTTCGGTATAACGCATTGCAGCAAAAGACTTAGGGTCGTCTGGTGCCCCCCAGTTGCCCTGGCCATCAACCAGTGGGTATCGATACGAAAATGGCTGCGCCATCAGTACCATGGCCTCATAACATGCCGAGTCGCCGTGTGGGTGAAATTTACCTAAAACGTCACCTACCGTTCTGGCAGATTTTTTATATTTGGCGTTGGCGCTTAAACCAAGATCAGACATAGCGTAAATAATACGGCGCTGAACCGGCTTTAAACCGTCGGCAATGTGCGGTAACGCACGGTCCATGATGACGTACATGGAATAATTTAGATAAGCGTCTTCGGTGAAGCGTCGAAGAGGAAGTTGCTCTACCCCATCGCGATTAATGATGATCTCGTCACTCATGATATTTTTCGTTTTGTTATTAGTCTTGGTGCACGCGGCAGTTTTCACCTAGTTGGCTTATCTGCCCTTATAACGATGCTCTGCGATAGTACACAGCTTTGCGCATAAACCTTATTGTGGGGTAAACCGCATGTGTGTGCAATGCTTGAAAACAAAACTGTGAATTTGATGCGAGTGGAAGCCCAATTTAATGCAGAAAGCGCTAGATTTTGTCATTCTGTTAAGACAATGGTTTAATGATAAAAATAATTAAGAAGTTCAGACGACAATGCCTTTCATTCGCGCACTTTTTCTATTGCTTTGCTTTGCCGGTTTTATCAATACGCCGGGCGCGCAAGCACAACAAATAGAACAGCTTTACGATGAAACGCGCACGGTTGATTTATCAGATTCTTTTTACTATCTGTACGAAACCGATTACCAGCTTACCATTAGCGATGTCTCTCGCCGTCGCAACGATTTCCTCATGTACCCGTACGACAATCCGAACTTTGGATTTAGAAACAATGGTCTGTGGCTGCTTACTTCGGTAGCTAATGTGTCAAATGAAGAGAACTGGGTGTTCTCAATTAACTTTAGCCAACTAGACAGCGTCGATTTTTACCTTGTGCAAAACGGCAACGTCATTAAACAAAGTCATCAGGGTAAGGCCCAAAAAGAACAGCGTTTTAGAGTGCCCACATTGCGGGCACAGTTAAAAGACAGCGCGCCTGTTGATGTGTTTATTCGAGTAGAAAGCCATTCATCAAGCCTTATTACACCATTAAAAGTGCAGGCTGAGCCCGTTCACAGCAGTTATTTTCAAATGGATAGCTTACTGTGGGGACTGTTTTATGGTGGCCTGCTTATATTGGCGGTGTACAACCTAGCCCTTTATTTCGGTGTAAAAGAAAAAAGCCTTGTGGCCTATGTTGGATATATTGCTGCGGTGATTATATGGCAGTTTGTATGGGGCGGGCATACGCATTTAGTGTTTACACAAGGTATCCCAGCTTGGCTAGTCGGCCACTCTGAGCTTATCTTTGTCATTATCGGCATTAGCTCTGGCTTATTTGCTATGACGTTCCTAGAAACCGAACAAAATGCACCAACATCACACCCCGTTATAAAGTTCCTGCTCGTTTGCCAAGGGATTACAGGGCTTGTCTGTTTTGTTGATTTACTCCCCCCTATCTGGAAAAACAACCTAGTTTATGGTGTTGGGCTTATTGCTATTTTAAGCTACATATACGCTGGGTTTGAGGCTTTTATAAACCGATTTAAACCAGCTCGTTACTTTATCTTTGCATGGACCATGCTCGCCACAGGCGCCATTGTGGGCATGCTTAGCCTTATGGGCGTTTTACCTTCAAACGACTTTACCACCTATTGCTTTCAAGTGGGTGTATTCCTTGAGGCAGGGCTTTTCTCTTTCGCCTTGATGGAAAAAAGTCGTAGCCAACTTGAGAATGAAGTGGAGCAAGCTACCAACGATTTACGCAATAACATGGAGCTAATCGAAGAGCAAAATGCGCGCTTAGATATTGCTCGTAAAGACGCTATTAAAGCCAGTAACGTAAAATCTCAATTCTTGGCGAACATGAGCCATGAAATTCGTACACCACTAAACGCTATCCTAGGCTTTAGTAAAGAGCTTAACAATGCGTCCCTACCTACCGACCAACAAGAACAAGTTCGCATTGTTAACACTGCAGCTGACAACCTGCTTACCATTGTGAACGATGTACTCGATTTCTCGAAAATTGAGGCCGGAAAACTACAAATCAATAATCAACCATTTGCGCCAAACAAACTGTTTGAGGAAATGGTAACGATTATGGCGAAATCGGCGCACAGCAAACGCATAGAATTTATCTTCGACCTCGACCCGTTACCTGAAAAACTTATTGGTGACGTGTTTAGGATAAAGCAGGTGCTGAATAACCTTTTAAGCAATGCGCTTAAATTCACATCATCTGGTTCTATAACATTAGCAGTAAGTGGGCACTCACTCGACCACGGCATGCACGAACTTACTGTAGTTGTGGAGGACACTGGTATAGGCATTAGTCGTCAAGATAGGAAAAAGCTATTCAACGCCTTTTCTCAAGTAGATGATGCGCTAAATAGAAACTACCAAGGAACTGGACTAGGCCTTGTGATTAGTCGTGAGTTGGTTCGGTTGATGAAGGGCGAAGTAACGCTTAAGAGTGTTTTAGGTCAAGGCTCTACATTTAGCGTAAGCATGCGAATGAACAGGCTAAGCCAAAAGTACTCGCCTTCATCAAACGACGATTGGTTAAACAAAACCGTAGTTCTGTTCGACCCTGTACCTGCAACCCGTCGTGCCAGCGCAAAAATACTCAAAGCACTAGGCGCAAAGGTAACGTCAGTGGAATCACTTGAGTTTCTTCAGTCGTTGAAACAGCAGTATGACTTTTTAATGGCAACCATACCAGTAAGTAAAATGTCTAAGCGCGATGCTTTACTAAAACGCTTTATAACGTTCTCAGCGCAAAAGCGTGTTTTATGGTACTCGGGGCCAGAACCTTTTACGCAATACCCACGACTGTCTCAATACTTTCATTCGCAAGTAAGAATGCCAATGACGGTAGCAAAGCTCGACAGCATAGTTCATAACCAGTCTGCACCGGTGCAAAGTGCATTCCATGAAAAGGTCGCGTTGTTGCCCAAAGCTAAGATACTGGCCGTTGACGATATGGAGATGAATTTAAAACTGCTGCAAACATGGCTCGATAGTTCTCCAGTTACACTCACCACTACTATTAGTGGTCAAGATGCGGTTAACCGATGCCAGACACAAGAATTTGACCTGATTTTGATGGACGTGCAGATGCCAGGCATGGACGGCTTGCAGGCCACACGAGAGATTCGTAAGTCTCCGCTTAACATGGGCACGCCCATCATTGCGGTTACCGCTCATGCTTTTAAAGAAGAACAGGAACGACTACTTGCTTCAGGTATGGATGACTACATACCAAAACCCATTGAGGCAGAAAAGCTAATCGATTTGATTAAATCGTGGTGTGTTCATATTGAGCCTGCAGAACTTGAGGTAGCATCGATAGATTGGCCACTTGCCCTAAAGCGAGCGAATCAGAATGAAGACGCCGCAAAAGAATTACTGACAAGCTTTATTCAGCTATTGCCAGAAACATTAGAAACATTGACCAAGCAGTGGGAAGCGCAAGATTACAACGCGCTGAAGTTAGAAGTACACAAACTGCATGGCGCGTGTTGCTATACCGGCCTACCAAAAATGCAGCACTTAGCCAACGAGACTGAAACTGCCTTAAAACTTGGTCAGCACCCTCTAGTGGAAGAGTTTTTGCCTTCGCTAATTGAGGAAGGTAATAAAATTGTACGAGAGAGTGCGCAGCATTAACGCTAGTTTGACTCTGGTGCTGCGTTTCTAGCTGCTTGGCATTTCATAATTAACGCAGCAAACTCATCGGCATCGCGGTCTAGCTCAGAGCTAGAGATAAAAATATCAAAGCCTAGACGTTTCCTAAGCTCAACCATACGATGCGCCAGCATGGCTTTAATACCTTTTATGGTTGTGCCATCGTCCATCACATAATGTTTGTCATCAAACATAGACTGTTGATAGCAGCTGCCAGACGCGCAGTTCTCATCCTCTCCCTGCATTAAAAGCGGACGTTGCTCCATGAGCAAATGCGTAGCTAAACGCGGTGAAATAGTATTTAAAAAATCGGTATAGCTTTTTATTTTAAAGCCAATAGTTTGTAGCGGTACATGCTCAAGGCCGTGACGAACACGAGGACAGTCGGCTCGCTGTAAATTGTCCCAATGAATTCGCCAGCTTCCCAAGCGATGGCGATAAGTAATGTAGTCTTTTGCAATTTCAAGGCTGTAATCAGGCTCTCTTATTTTGAAATAGCCAATTAATAAGCATACTAAGGCTGCACTGGTAATAAAGATGCCCGCCAGAAATAACCACTCGGGTAAAAAACTTAGCCAGAGTGCCGATACAACTAACCCCAGCACACCAAGCACAACGCTAGTGATACCGTTACTTTTTGATGCTGCTCGAATGAAAATAGAATCTGCGTTAGCGCCAGACATAAAAATACACCACCATCATAATTGCGGCCCACAGTACATAAAGACGAACTCGCCTACACTTAACACAGTCTGTATGCCACCAGCGTTTAATAAAATTACCCATAAATCACTCAGATATTCTGCGCCTTACGGTGTGTAGGTACGATAAAACAGGCTGTAATTCACCTACCTACTTACCGTTTTACGCATTAAACGGGTGCACAGTTTACTTATAATACCGATGATGTCGAAGTGCTTTTTTGGCAGCAAATGCACTGCCAATAAAGCATTGTGATTATGCTAGTTCGCTTTGAGCATAGTTGTCTTTAAAACGGTAACGTTGAAACGCTGCAACTATAGTAGGTGTAAATACCAAGGATAAGATGACAGAGAAGCCAACGCCACCTGCTAACACAACAGCCAGTGGCGGCCAAAAACTACCTTCACTGAATAGTAGCAGCGGGATTAAACCGCCCACGGTGGTAAAGGTAGTGGAAAGAATGTGACGACTGCAGCTCATGGTTTCTTCAACAATGGCTTTTGTATCGCCCTGCTTGGCTTTAGGGTTGGCATTAATGGCCGCAATAACAACAATGGAGCCGTTAATTGCAACACCAATTAAACCTGCACAGCCAAGTAGCGGGTTAAACCCAACCGGAAGACCAGAGATCCATAGGCTAAACATACCTAGCCCTACAGATAAAATAGCCACCAGCCCTATAACACCCGCCATACGCAAACTGGTAAAGGTGAGAATGAGCGTGGTAACCATTAATACAAGTAACACCGGTGCATAGGTGGCTAGTTTACCCAGTGCCTGCTGCTGCTCATCAGCATCACCCGCCAAATGTATACGGTAACCCTTAGGCAAATCTAGCCGGCTTTCAAGTAGTTCTCGCAGCTGATTACTGGCATCTACCGCGGGTACGCCCGGTAATAAAAACGCTTGAATGCGGTTAAGCCTTTCGCCATCTAGGCGCGTTATACTGCTTGTTGCTGGCTGAAGCGTTAACGAAGTTACTGCCGCAAGAGGCGACCAAGACATCGCACTATCGGTAGCAACCGGAATAGGCATGGCGTCAACGCCCGCTAAGTTTTGTCTAAATGCTTCATTAAGGCGCACTCTTACCGGGATTTCTTCGGTACTTTCCAGCACTGAACCACCCGTTACACCAGAGAAATTTACCTGCATTTGGCTGGCAAGCTCGGTAAGTGTCAACCCTAGATAGGACAGGTTATCGCTATCGGCATTCACTTTCAGTTCTGGCTCACCCATTGAAACACTGGCCGTAGATTGCGAAATACCATCGACTTCAGACATCAGCATACGCACCTTGTCGCCAAGGTCGTTTAGTATGTTCAAGTCAGGGCCAAAAATCTCTACTTCTACAGGTGCTGCTATCGGTGGCCCTTGACCAAATGAACGCACGACAATTTGCACCTCTGGATAGGCAATATCCAAATCGCGCTGCAGCTTCCCTATCAATGCCGCGGCATTTTCCACGGTGTCGGTATTTACTACGGCATTGGCAAAGTATGGCGTATTGTCTCGCGTCATAACTTGGTTGTAATACACCGAAGGTGCCGAACCGCCAACCAACCAACTTACTTGTGTAACGCTTTCCTCCGCGCGAATAGCTTGGTCGATACGCTTGACGTACTGCGTTGTGCTATCAATGCTTGTACCTTCTTTAGTCCATAAATAAACCTCGAACTGGTCTCTGTCTGCACTTGGGAAAAACACATTCGCAAGAGAGGATGACAATACAAACCCAGATAAGCACAAAACAATGACTACAGGTAAAACAAGCATTGGCTGCTTTATCCAGCGTCCAAGCTGCTTGCTAAAGGCCAAACTAAGCGAAGGCGACTGTATACCAACCCGCCACCATGATGAAGATTTTTCGGCATTAGCGGTTACGGCTGCACTATCGTGTTTTGGTAAAAAGCGGGCAGCCAGGGCGGCAATAATAGTTAGCGAGATAAACAACGATCCAATGAGTGCCATAACTACGCTAATGGCAATTGGGCCAACAAAGTCGCCGATATTGCCGTCAAGTAAGAAAATGGGCATAAAGCCTAATATGGTAGTCAGTGTTGATGCTAATAGCGGGGCAAATAAGTGCGACACGCTTTTCGCCATTGCACCCACGCGCGTGAGATTAGGATCTTGAAGGTTTATTCTTATTTCATCGGTAATAACGATGGCGTTATCAATAAGTAGACCGATGGCGATAATCATACCGAATATCGACATTTGATGAATTTGCTCGTTGTAAAAGCTTAAGCTAAACAACGCAAACGCTGCACAAAGCGGAAGCGCTAGTCCAACTATCCATGCTGCTTTAAAGCCCATAAATAATAAGATAACAAACATAACTACTGCGCAGCCCATTAACAAATTCATCGACAGCTCAGATAAGCGCGACGCAGTATATTCGTTCTGTTCAAAAGCAACGGTAGCGGTTAGCGTGCCTTTAAAGTCAGCGTTAAATTCGTCAACCATCTTTAATGCATTCGTAGTCCACACATCTGAACGCAACGATGTTTGCATGCGCGCCGCAACAAATATGGACTCTTCACCATTTAAAAATGCAATTTCATTTCGCGGTGTGGCATAACCGCGTGTCACCGTTGCAATGTCTTCCACGCGCAGGTATCGCCCCTGTTGATTCACTAAAGGAATAGAGGCAATCATGTTAACGCCGTTCAACCCCTCTCCTACCGTGAAACGAAGGTCATTTTGCTCGCTGTTTAACACGCCTGCAGGCAGCTTGGGATCGGCGCGACTAATAAGGCTACTTACCTGTTGTAGGTTAAGACCCGTTGCCGCTAATTTAACTGGGTCGATGTTAACGCTTATTTCTTCTTGCGGTTCGCCATAAACGCGCACTAACTCGGTGCCATTTACATTACGAAGCCTATCGGTAAGCTCTTGCGCTAAACGCGCAGTCAGCGTAATAGGCGTGGTATCGGGGTAAGTAGCACGAAGTGATAAAAGCAGTGTAAATGCTGTCGCACCTCGCTTTTCATCAAAAACGGGGGCCATAGCGCCCTCTGGGAATGACTCAGCGGCTGCACCAATAACATCGCGAATTTCGCTAAAGAGCTCTTCATTACTGCTGTTGTTTACCCAATCTTGCGTTTCGATAGAAACCACAGAAATACCGGCGCGAGAGGTCGATTTCACTTCTTTAATTTCATAAATCTCTCGAAGCCTGTCTTCAAGCACATCACTGACAAGTGCTTCCACCCGCTCTGCTGATGCGCCCGGGTAAGAGGTGATGATAAGGGCGTTACGTGTGTCAATTCGCGGGTCTTCTAATCGGGGAAGAGAGCCTAATGCAGATAGCCCAGCTGTAATAAGGATAACGAGACTTAAAACCAGTAAGTGCCCACGCCGATAGAATAATGTGTACCAAGGGTAGGCTTTATCTCCCTCTATGCCAAACGAGTTCATTAGCGCACCTCAGGCTGCTTTTTACTAGACAGCGACACTACCTGCCCCGGTGCTAATTTATGTGTACCTTCATTTACATAAATATCGCCGTTTTTAAGTGCGCCACGCACAAATGCATTACGCCCGTCGGTATATACCACCTCAACCACTCTGGCTTCTATTTCTGTTTCTTTACCGTCAGAAAGTACGAATACTCGCCATAAGCCTCTTAACCCGTTGCTTAAGGCATTTACAGGCAACCATGCGCCGGTTTCGGTGTGGTTACGAGCTCCCGAAAGCGTAGCCATATCGCCTGGGCGAACACGGTTGTTACTGTTAAGCGTAACCAATATATCGATAGTGCGAGTTTGCACATTACGAGTTGGTAAGCGCTGTAGCACAGTGCCGTTAACTTCATATTGCCCCACCCGCATTAAAACCGATTCATTTACCTTGAACTGATCTATTAGATCTGCAGGGATAGCAAAGCGCGCTTGGTAATCATCCGTGCTGGTAATGCCCAGTACTGGGCTGCCCGCCATTACTACCGCACCTTCGTCGAACAAGCGCTCGTCTACAATACCGTCAAAAGGTGCAATTAGCTGTGCTTTGTCTATTTCGACTGAAAGTGACTGAATTGCCGCTTCTGTTTCATTAACCCTAGCAACGGCTACATTTAGCGCCGCCTCTGCTTCGTCTAAACGCTGTGCAGATTCAAGCTTTTTCTCAACTAAAGATATGGTTCGTTGATTATTCACCTTGGCAAGCGCAAGGTCGGCATTTGCGCGTGCTAGAGACGCCTTTAACTCTTGCTGTCTTGCCTCTAAACGCGCGATGTCTTGCTGCGCCAGTACATCGCCTTTCGATACTACATCACCCTCTTCAACCATCATTTGTAGAATTTGGCCGCCTGTGTCAAAGGAAAGCATTGTAGCGCGGGGGGACTCGATAAGCCCAAACACGTTTATGGGTGTTTCAAAGCCTTGTTGAATTTTTACTGTGCCAGTAGATACGGTCATAGGCACTCGCGCTTCTGGCGTTTGAGTTGCGTTCCCTAAACCAGCTGTGGCAAGTAGAACCACTAACACTGTGACAAAAGCAGCAATACAGATAATAAGTTTCGCTTTGCCATTAATTGAAGAATTCTGCGCAGCAGTCATAGTGTTTCCTTTATGTGCAGCCTTGAAAGTCGCTGCTAATCAGCCTTTTAAGCAGGGTTATCAATCACGTTTAACATGGATACTACGAGGTACACCCTACGCTTACGTGTATTAAGCGACATTAACGTACTATTGTTCACGTTATGTGCTATGCTAGTATATTAATACTAGACCGTCCAGTTTGGTATTTATTTTTTGTTAAATTTGTGAGAAAAACAGTGACAACGCCTAGAAAACAAGGTCGCCCTAAAAGTGAAGAAAAGTACTTATTAGTGCTTAATGCCGCCTCGCACCTATTCCTACACGATGGTTTTTCTAAAACATCCATGGATACGGTTGCTAAGGCGTCTGGGGTTTCAAAACAAACCGTTTATTCACACTTCGACAGCAAAGACGCGCTGTTTCAGGCAGCCATTACCTCTAAGTGTCGGTCGTATCAGCTTGATGCCGAGCAACTTATCGACATAACTGACGGTACTTTGTCGCTGTATGAAGGTCTAAAAAAAGTAGGTGCACAGTTTGTACGCCTTATTCAAGACCAAGAAGCGGTTGCTATGTTTCGGGTTATCATTGCTGAAGCGGTAAACAATACGCATGTGGCGAAACTGTTTTATGAAGCTGGGCCGCAGGCATCAGTAATTACTTTGAAGGACGTGGTAGAGCAGTGTGGCGCAGGTAAGTTAACCAGTGAGCAAGCCCACGAGTTAGCATTAGATTTCTGTGCATTACTTAAAAGCGAACTGCACACAATGATGCTGTGCGGCATTCGAAAGCCCATGACTGAGGGCGAAATAGACTTACATGTTTCAAAAGCAGCGAAGAAAACCTGTCTGCTATTTGACTATTACCTTCAGTAACATTCGTTAAGCTTTATCCACATATTCGCGAATAGCCTTCGCACGTATGCACAGTTAATGACTTATACCAGTTGGTATTATAAACTAGCGCCGTTTTCGTTGATGATTGAGTAGCGCATGTCTGACTTTACCGGTAACCACATTCTTTCGGTTAATCAATTCGATCGCGAGGCCATTGAGAGAGTCTTCTCAGTTGCCGATTCCATGCAGCCTTATGCTAAACGCCAAAAACGCACCACCGTGCTGGAAGGTGCTATTTTAGGTAACCTTTTCTTTGAACCCAGTACACGTACTCGTGTAAGCTTTGGTACTGCCTTTAACTTGCTTGGCGGCGAGGTTCGGGAAACCACGGGGATGTCTAGCTCGGCCCTTGCAAAGGGCGAATCGCTATACGATACCGCTCGTGTGCTAAGTGGATATTCAGATATCATTGCCATGCGTCACCCTGCCGCTGGCTCGGTGGCAGAGTTTGCCGAAGGCAGCCGCGTACCTGTTATTAATGGCGGCGATGGCGCGAATGAGCACCCTACACAAGCGCTGCTAGACCTATTTACCATCAAGCGTGAACTTGAGTATAACGGCAGAGGCATTGATGGCCTGCACATCGCGATGATTGGCGACTTGCGCTACGGTAGGACCGTTCATTCGTTATCGCGATTACTTTGCTTGTTTAAAGATATTCGCTTTACACTTATCTCACCTAAAGAACTAGCCATGCCGCAGCCTATTATCGATGCTATCGAAAATGCAGGGCATAAACTCACTATTACCAATACGCTAGAAGGTAATATGGATGCAGACATTTGTTATCAAACTCGCATTCAAGAAGAGCGTTTCCCATCACAGGAAGAAGCGAATAAGTATCGCGGTAAATTCAGATTAAATCACTCAATTTACACCAAACACTTCCAATCAAAGACCGTTATCATGCATCCACTTCCAAGAGATTCGCGTATGGAAGCCAACGAATTGGATAACGATCTAAACCTTAATCCAAACCTTGCCATTTTTAGGCAAACAGACAACGGAGTGCTGGTTCGAATGGCACTGTTCGCTTTAACGCTGGGTGTTGATCACTTGGTGTCGAAATACGAACGCGACGTGGTTTGGTACAGCAATAAGAGTAAATAATTACATGCAAAAATCTGAAGCATTATTTGCCCGCGCGCAACAAACTATCCCCGGTGGCGTTAACTCACCTGTCCGTGCCTTTAAGGCCGTTGGTGGTACACCTCGCTTTATCACCAAAGCAGATGGCGCGTATATGTGGGACGCTGACGGAAAGCAATACATCGACTATATCCAGTCGTGGGGCCCGATGGTATTGGGTCACAACAACGCTAAAATTCGCGAAGCTGTTATTGCAGCATCGCACAACGGTTTGTCGTTTGGTGCCCCTACTGAAGCCGAAGTTATCATGGCTGAAACCGTAAGCAAGCTAGTACCATCAATGGAAATGGTACGTATGGTTAACTCGGGCACTGAGGCCACCATGTCGGCTATTCGCCTTGCACGTGGCTACACCAGCCGCAACAAAATTGTGAAGTTTGAGGGCTGCTATCACGGCCATGCCGATTCTTTACTAGTTAAAGCGGGTTCTGGCGCCCTTACGCTTGGCGTACCAAGCTCGCCAGGTGTTCCAGAAAATGTCGCTGAGCATACGCTTACTGTTGAGTACAACAACATCGACAGCGTTAAGCAGATTTTCGAAGCGCACGGCGACGACATTGCTTGTATTATTGTTGAGCCTGTAGCTGGAAACATGAACTGTATACCACCTGTAGACGGCTTCTTAGAAGGGCTTCGTGCTATATGTGATGAATATGGAAGCGTACTTATTTTCGACGAAGTAATGACTGGCTTTCGTGTTTCGCGCGGTGGTGCGCAAGAGCGCTATAACGTTAAACCAGACCTTACCTGCTTAGGTAAAGTCATTGGTGGCGGTATGCCAGTAGGCTGTTTTGGTGGTAGAAAAGACATTATCACGCACATCGCGCCTACAGGACCTGTATATCAAGCGGGTACTCTATCGGGCAACCCTGTAGCCATGGCAGCCGGCCTTGCAGCAATGGAAGAAATTCAGCAGCCAGGTTTGTACGATTCAATTTTTGAAAATACACAGAACTTGGTAGACGGCTTCCAGGCCATTGCCGACAAGTACAGCGTGCCGCTTACCACGAACGTTGCCGGCAGCATGTTCGGTATTTTCTTTACCGATGTAGAAAAGGTAACGAACTACAAGCAGGCTATTAACTGTAACACGGCGCAATTTAATAAGTTCTACCACGGTATGCTAAACGAAGGCGTATATCTTGCTCCTGCATCTTATGAAGCTGGGTTTGTATCAAAAGCCCATGACGCCAGTGTGATTGAGAAAACACTAGCGGCTGCTGACAAGGTGTTTAGCACGCTATAAAAGTGTGCAAGTGCAGATTTAGCTGTAGCTATACAATACATACTAAAAAGCCCCGATCATCGGGGCTTTTTTTGTTTGAAGGAACGTTTTAATTAGTGCTGTTTAAGACAGTTATTTGCTGGCTTTTACCTATTCACCCTGTAAAAGCTTAGCCTGCTGTCTTATAAAGCTAATCGAAGGGGCAAAAAACGCAGCGCCGGTTTCTGCGCTGGTAAAATCTAACCAGCGGTCGTAGTCGCCCTCGCCGTTTCCGTAAATTTGACTATGCAGCATATCTTTAAACGGTCTTGCGCTAGCACTGCAGCTTACAAACATTAGCCCCTGTGAAACCATATCACCATAAGGCATTCCTTGCTTAATAAGCCTTGGCTCGTCGCTATCAGGAGTAGCGCTACTTGCACGTACATTATGAGACGACGCAGACTGCTCGTTACTCACTAGGTTATGCTCTTGCGTTGTGCCCATTACCTGCTCTTTTTGACGAACAGACAAACTGTTCCAACGGCGTAAATCGTGGCGAAAACGCTGAACATGTAAATAACTTCCGCCCTCAAAATCTGGGTCGTCTTGCCCTATGATGGCAACTTTCCTGCGCTTCATGCCTCGTGGATTATCCGCAGCATAAAGAAAGCCGTTTAAGTCTCTTCCGTCCAAATAACGAAAACCGCGTATTTGCTCTACCAGCTCAACGTGAATACGAAGTAAATCCATCACCTCGATACCAACAGCGTGACAGATATCTAGTCGATCGGCGCGTATTTGAATAAAGATATCGCATGGCATGGTTGGCGCGCTTCTGTCTTCGCACTGCATGTCAGGAAAAGGGGTAAGTTCAACGGGGATAAGGCCTGGATATACTTCGTTCCAATACCCAGTACCAATAGCAATAACACCGGTTACCATGGCTTCATAATGCTCATTTTCAAAATGCTCAAAAATGTCTAACACTCGCGATAGCTTTGCTCGCACAGCCTCACTATCGTCATCAATAACATTCAGCATGAGATATTGTGCATGCAAATTAGGCTCAGCGCAGATGCCTTTTTGTGGTTGTGTCATTGCAGCTCTTTTTAATTTTTTACTTGCTCGGCATATCTACCATTATACGGTACCGCCTTTTACCGCATGTAGATGTTTCTCATAGTGTGCTTAATAGCCGGCAGCTTGTCCATCTTTTCGACTTTCCGACGCACCAAAATACACGCCTTTTTGCTTATCCCACGCTATCGCTTGATACCCGCCAAAGGCGCCGACTACCCGTTGTAGTTTATGGCCTCGCTCCATCAGCTCTCGCTGAACAGTCTCACTAAAGCCAGACTCTAAGCTTACGTAGCCACCATCCATCATCAGTTCACCGGTTGGGCTACTTGAGCCACTATGCAAAATGCGTGGAGCATCACCGGCTTCTTGTAGGTTCATGCCAAAATCTAAAATATTAACGATGATTTGCGCATGCATTTGAGGCTGAGTACCGCCTCCCATTACACCAAAGCTCATTACTGGCTCACCATTTCTGGTAACAAAAGCGGGTATAATGGTATGGAAAGGACGTTTGCCCGGGCGATATTCATTAAAATGTCCTTCTTCCAAGGTAAACATTTCGCCTCTATTTTGCAGAATAAAACCAAGGCCTGGCGGCGTCATTCCCGATCCCATACCGCGGTAATTGCTTTGAATAAGCGACACCATATTGCCCTCTTTATCGGCAACGGTGAGGTAAATGGTATCGCCCTCGTATTTACCTGAATCAACTCGCGTAGCTGCTTTGTCGTTATCAATAAGCTGTTGGCGCTGCTTTGCGTACTCTTTCGATATTAACCAGTCTACAGGAATATCATTAAAGTCTGGATCGGCATAAAACTTAGCACGATCTTCAAACGCCAGTTTTTTCGCTTCAACGAACGTATGAATATAGTCTGCAGAGTTAAACCCCATACCTTCAATATCGTAACGCTCTAATACGTTAAGTATTTGTAGTGCCGCTATACCTTGCCCGTTAGGTGGAAGCTCCCAAACGTCATAGCCACGATAATTAGCCGATACGGGCTCAACCCACTCAGACGTGTGCGACGATAAATCTTGATAGGAAAGAAAGCCGCCTTGCGCCTTCATATAGGCGTCGATAGTGCGTGCAATATCGCCTTTGTAAAACGCATCACGGCCACCCGTAGCAATCTTTTCATACGTAACAGCAAGGCCTGGGTTTTTAAATACATCACCCTTTTGCGGAAGCTTACCGTCAATTAAAAAAGTCTCTGCAAAGCCATCATAGTGACCAATACGTGCGTTATTCATTCCCCAGTAGTAGGCAATAAGCTCTGATACCGGAAAGCCGTTTCTCGCGTACTCTATCGAAGGTGTGAGTAAGGTAGACATGGGCAGCTTTCCGAATTTCTCATGAAGCGAAAACCAACCGTCTACTGCGCCAGGTACCGATACTGGCAATGGGCCAAATTTGGGAATTTTGTTTAATCCGCGCTCTGCAAACACCTCTTTAGTGAGTTGGCGCGGCGAGCGGCCTGATGCGTTAAGCCCAAACAGTTTTTTTTGTTTGGCGTCCCACACTATTGCAAATAAATCACCGCCTACGCCGCACCCCGTAGGCTCGACAAGCCCTAGCATGGCATTAGCTGCAATAGCTGCGTCTACTGCGGTTCCGCCTTGTTTTAAAATATCTAGCGCAACTTGTGTAGCAAGCGGCTGACTGGTGGCTGCCATTCCGTTTTTAGCAATAACTTCAGAACGACTGGCAAAAGGCTTTCCGGTAATTCGATCGTAAGCGGCGGCTGACACACTAGTAAATGCTAAAGCAGCTAAAAGTAAACGCACAGTATTTCGCATATTTTTCCCTTCAAGAAATCATTTGCCGACAGCAAGGGGTATGGTGCTAAAAAGCCTAACTCAAGCAACTTAGATTTTATTTGGCTTGGCCTGCTTTGTTCAGACAACATCCACATTGCATTTGCATCAGACTAAGGTTATTTCAACGCTATGATGTAGCAATATCGTCATAATACGCACAGCACGCTGAAAAGTGGAATAAAAATAAGACAAATGAAAAAAGCCCCGCGATTGCGGGGCTTAAGCGAAGTAATTAAGGCATTAAAATTATTGTTTTACATTGCCTAATCAAGACTCTGTTAAGAGCGGCTGCTAGTGAAGTCTGGGTATGCTTCCAAACCACATTCACTCATATCAACGCCGTCGAACTCTTCTTCTTCACTTACGCGAATACCCATAACAGCTTTAAGTACAAGCCATACAATTAAGCTCACTACGAATACCCAAACGAAGATTGTCGCTGCGCCAATTAGCTGACCTGTAATGCTTGAACCGTCATTAGTGAAAGGAACAAGGATAAGACCAAGTAGACCTACCACACCGTGAACAGAGATTGCACCTACAGGATCATCAATCTTAAGCTTATCAAGACCAACAATTGAAAGTACTACCAAGATACCGCCAAGGCCGCCAAACAACGTAGCTTGAAGTGGTGTAGGTGTAGAAGGCTCTGCAGTAATTGCAACTAAGCCTGCTAGCGCACCGTTTAGTACCATTGTAAGGTCGGCTTTACCAAACAGAATGCGTGCAACGATAAGCGCAGCAATTGAACCACCCGCAGCGGCAGCGTTAGTGTTCATAAATACAATGGCAACCGAGTTTGCACTTTCTACTGTAGCAGTAGCTAGTACAGAACCACCGTTGAAACCAAACCAGCCCATCCAAAGAATGAATGTACCTAGTGTTGCAAGCGGTAAGTTAGCACCTGGGATAGCATTTACTTTACCGTCAGCAGTATATTTACCTTTACGAGCGCCAAGTACTAGTACACCAGCAAGTGCAGCTGCTGCACCAGCCATGTGAACAATACCTGAACCTGCGAAGTCAGAGAAACCAAGGTCGCCTAGCGTATACATACCGAATACTGCTTCGCCGCCCCATGTCCAAGCGCCTTCCATTGGGTAGATAAAACCTGTCATAACAACAGCGAACGCAAGGAATGCCCAAAGCTTCATACGCTCAGCCACCGCACCAGATACAATAGACATTGCCGTTGCAACAAATACTACTTGGAAGAAGAAGTCTGCAGAAGGTGCATAAGTTGCTGGCTCTTCAGCAACGCCAGTTGCTCCATCAGCCATAATGCCGCTTAGGAAAGGACCCCAATCGCCGCCGCCATACATTATGCCGTAGCCACACACCATATACATGGTGCATGCAATCGCGAATAACGCTACGTTTTTAGTTAGAATTTCAGTGGTATTCTTTGCTCGAACAAGACCTGCTTCAAGCATCGCGAAGCCTGCAGCCATCCACATTACCAATGCGCCGCAAACTAGAAAATAAAAGGTATCTAGCGCATACCCAAGTTCAAAAGTGATTTCCATTATGGTTTTCTCCGCAAAATATATCGTTGTGGCTTACAGCGCGTCGCTATCCGACTCACCAGTTCGAATACGAACGGCATGCTCAAGGTCATATACAAACACCTTGCCGTCTCCAATTTTGCCTGTTTTGGCTGCGCCAACGATGGCTTCAACCAGGCGTTCTACTTGATCATCCTGAACAGCAATTTCCAGTTTGACTTTAGGTAGAAAATCCACCTGATATTCAGCGCCGCGGTAAAGTTCAGTGTGCCCTTTTTGACGTCCAAAGCCTTTTACTTCGGTAACGGTCAAGCCGTCGATACCGATTTCTGAAATGGCTTCACGAACATCATCTAGCTTAAACGGCTTGATGATAGCTGTGACTAGTTTCATGTGTTGCTCCCAGTTTTATGTGTTGTTATTCGATAAATCGCGTGATTTACAAGAGATAAACCAAGAGCTATGCCACAAATAATTATTCAACAAAATCATATATATAGTCATCGAAACCAGACGTTGCGCACGAAATATCGCACCAACATGGTGCAGCGGCTTGTTTTTGCCCAATGATGGCGCGGAAAAGCCTGCTCGCACGTTCAGTAAACTAAAAAGTGCGATGAAATTAGGATGGAACTATTTGTTAGGGGTAAGGGTCTGTTGATAACTATGACGACTATTTCTGACAACTTTTACGCCCCAAACCGTTTCGATACCAACGATAATGGCGGATTAAGTTCTGATAGCGCTACTCGACCTGCATTCGGGTGGCGGGCATTGTTCTCGTCTTTTTTCGTTCATGTTTTAGGGGTAGCCTTAATACTTTTCGCAGGCCAGTGGCATCTTGTTGAAAAAGAGCCTGCTGAATCAAAGCCATTACCTGCACCAGTGCAAGCTACGCTCTATTTCCCTCCAATACCTAAACCCCAATCACCATCAGAACGCACGTCTAGCCAGGTAAAAAGCGACACGCCACAATCAGAGACACCATCGGAGGCAGAAAAACCTACACCTAAGCAGCAAGTGGTTGATGAAAAACCGGTTTTAGATGCAGTAGCGCCAATAATTAAACAAGCCAACGACGTTAATGAACCTCCACCGGCTGCTACCAAGGTGCCGCCTCCCGCGAGTCAGGCAACACCAACAACCCCAAATCAAAGAGCGGGTCGCTTAACACTTTCACCCAAAGAAGCAGTAGCCAACTATTTTGATGGCTATAATCAACAGCAAATACAAGGCTTGGCCCAACAAGAATCTTCTGCGTATCAAAGCAAAAAGCAAAGCCCAGACTTAGTCGATACAAGAAAAGGAGAGCCAGAGCCTTTAATACCACCTCGCCCAGTGAAAAAAGTGAACTGCGCTAGCACAACTAACAAGGTTATAACGTTTTTAAGTGGAATGGCTGGCGGTACGTTAACGTGCACCAAAATGGACGACCACAATCGTTTTATTGATGCCAGAGTACAAAAAACGCCCAAAGAAGGGCAATAGGCGCATAATGAGACGATACAAAAAGGTATGTGCTATTTTCTTTTATACACACCAGGCGACTGACCAAATGTCATCTTAAAGCGTCGCGAAAAGGACGTAACGTCGTCGTAACCTGTCGCCAAGGCAACGTCAAAGATGGGTGTATCTGTGTTTCGTAATAACGCACGAGCTTTTTCCATTCTTGCATGCACTAAATAATCTCGTAAGCTCATACCGGTAGAGGCTTTGAAGCGCACTTTGAATTGAGTTTGTCCCATACAGGCAATAGCTGCAAGCGATGAAATTGTGTGAGCTTCAGACAAGTCATTGTGAATGTGAGAAAGTACTGGCGTAATGCGTTTATCGTTCGCAATTCCAGCCTTCGCCTGTGCTAACAGTGCCCAAAACAAACGTGATGTTTCTTGCTGGGCGGTGCGCTCTGCATACGATAGATGTACTTCAATAAAATGCAAAAAAGACTGTAGCGAATGGTCAACTTGAAAAATAGGGTTGTGGGCATTTTTTAGTTGTTCGGGAACATCGTACATATCAGCAACAACAAACTTTGAAAGCTCATTGGCTCTAAAACTGTGCTGCTGTGTTGGTGAAATACAAATTCCTTCCCCCACACCAACGCTGCCACTGTAGTCGTCCAGGGTTATTTCTATGTGCCCATTTATTGGAAGCACAAGCTGGAAATGGTCGTGCGCGTGACTACACATAGCCTTTGTATAAGAGCGAATAGAAAGTGATGCGAAATCAGATGTATTCATGTCATTATTGCCAACGATAAACTGCTCAGCGTATGCTTTGCTTTACCTAACTAACGATACAAGGATATTAACGTGGCCGCAGCCAATTTACTTGCCCTACTCGACGATATCGCAACATTAATGGACGATATTGCCACTATGTCGAAAGTAGCAGCACAAAAAACCGCTGGCGTGCTGGGTGATGACCTAGCAGTGAACGCAGATCAAGTTCAAGGTGTTAAAGCAGATCGCGAGTTACCTGTGGTTTGGGCCGTGGCTAAGGGCTCGTTACTCAATAAAGCTATTTTAGTGCCGGCCGCTTTAGCAATAAGTGCATTTGTTCCAGCATTAATAACCGTGCTGTTGGTGCTAGGTGGCCTGTACCTTTGTTTTGAAGGTGCTGAAAAGCTGCTGCACAAGTATTTACCCCACGAAGATGAAGTTCAGGCACGAGAAGCACGTATTGAGGCACTTACTCAAGAAGACGTTGATATGGTTGCCTTCGAGAAAGACAAGATAAAAGGCGCTATAAGAACCGATTTTATTTTATCGGCAGAAATCATTGTTATTGCGCTTGGCACAGTAAGCGACGCTTCTCTAACTACGCAAATAGGTGTTTTGGTTGCGCTTAGCCTTGCGATTACCGTTGGAGTATACGGACTTGTGGCAGGCTTGGTGAAAATGGATGACGTGGGTCTTTATATGCTTCGCAAGTCGCTTACTGGAAGTATGAACGGACTACAGCGTTTTATTGGAAGGGCGCTACTTGTTACAGCACCAGCATTAATGAAAACATTGGCGGTTGTGGGCACCGTGGCAATGTTCTTAGTAGGTGGCGGCATATTAACTCACAGCATAGGCTTTATGCATGTAATAACAGACTGGCTCGTAAGTGCTGCGCCAAATGCCGCATTGGTGATGTCTATTCTTGCTGATGGCATGGTAGGTGTTGTTGCCGGCAGTATTATCGCGCTCGTCTTTGCCTTAGTTTCCAAATTAAGAAAGTAATTATTTCAAGTCCCTTTAGATAGAGAGCGCATTTGGGCGCTTTCTATCTTTTTCTATTAACACTGACCTCTCAACCCTTTCCTCTTAAAAGCGCCAAAACAATCCCAACTCCCCCAAAAAACTCTAATTAGCGTTTTTGACCAACTTGGTTTCAAAAACACTAAATTTTAGTTTTCCTGTTTCTTTGAAATACTTTAAAGATCTTTTTTATAAATTAATAACCATTAAAATTCAAACACTTACAACAATATCAAAAAGTGGCACATCCCTCGCTATAAACTAATTGTTAATTGATAACGACTTAATATCGAAACCCTTAGCAACACGATAGCTGCCACGCAGTATGTTTCAGTGCAGTGTCTAACTTTACTTTTTGGAGATTATTATGTTTTTCGGTCGCAAACTTTTCACTGCACTTAAATTATCTGCTGTATTGGCTACTGGCGCATTCAGCGCATCGGCAATGGCAGACGCCAACCACAGCGTTGAAGCTTACACAGATATGATTGTTGAGAGTGCGGTTTATAGCGTTAAACAAGATTTGTCTTTGGGCGTAACGTACGACGTTCTTACTGCTAGCCACACATTTGAGCCAAAAGCCGACGACAACACACTGATTGCGGAAATCACGATTACGTCTATTGAGCCAGAAGTTGAAGATAAGAACGTAGACGACAACGACGCATAAGGAGCTTGCTATGTTAACCGCCGGTACACTGTTTATGTTAGTGCTTGGCCCGTTTATCGCCTTTATGGTTAGTGCCTTGCTATTTTCGACAGCGCGCATGTTCTTGCAAAAAGGTCATTAAGATTGCTAGAGCGTGTTGACCTTCGCGTTACGTTTTTAGCCGCTTTGCGGCACCACAATTTGTTCCCTTGCCTTCCCTGGGCACTTCGCTCCAGAGGGAGATAGAAAGCACGCAGTTATTGCCAAGTGATGGTGTTTTCTATCTTCTTACTGGAGTTTTTTATCCAAAAATTCGCTCCCACCAGCTTTTCTTTTTCTGCTTACGTTTCTCTTGAACTGGCTTGCCTGCGCAGTCTTGCTGTGCCGGGGGAAGCACATCAAGAATGGCGGGAACGCTTAAGCTGCCAGCACATCCAGCCACTACTACTGCACCACTTTTAGCATCAAAGTGTGCTATGCCAAGACCTTCAGGAAAACGGCGTGACAATGACTTCGGCGCTTGAGACTTCATGTAATTGATAAACACGGGCAGCGCACCACCGGCTCCGGTTAAGTTAACCGGCTGATTATCGTCGTTACCAACCCACACCGTTACCACGTTGTTTCTATCGAAACCACTAAACCAGCTATCGCGGTAGTCATCGGTTGTACCCGTTTTTCCTGCCATATTCACACGCCCAAAGTTTGCACCAACGCGCTTGGCAGTGCCATCTGTGGTTACTTTGTAGAGCGCATAATTTAATAAATAGGTAGCAGCTTCGTCGGTACGTTGAGAATAAAATTCAGCTTTCTTCCACAATAACGCGTTCTCCGCTGTCACCACAGAGGTAACCGTGTGTAAAGGTACGTAACGTCCGTTGTTAGACAGGGTTTGATACATCTGATTGGTGACGAAAGGGGTAAGCTCGAAGGCACCTAGCGTTAACGAAGGCACTTTCTCCACTGGGGTATTTACGCCTAAGCGCGCCAACGTGTCAGCAATAGCATCTAAGCCAACCTGCATACCCAAATTAACAGTAGGTACATTTAAAGATTCAGTTAGTCCTTGTAGAAGCGGTACCTGCCCTCTAAAAGTTTTGTCATAATTTTTAGGCGACCACTGCTGTCCATTTTTACTTTCTAAAGTAATAGGCTCATCCATCAAAGGGGTAGCTAAGTTGAACTGGGTAGGATCTTCAAGTGCCGTTAAGTAAACTGCCGGCTTTATTAGCGAGCCAATAGGCCGCTTGGCATCCAATGCACGATTAAAGCCTTTAAACGCATAGTCTTTACCACCTACAATCGCCCGTACTTCACCGCTGCTACTGTCGGTAACTACCATTGCGCCTTGTAGAGTGGCCTTTCGGTCTTTTTGTAGTCCATTTAATGTACCAGCAAGTGCTTTTTCTGCACGGCGCTGCGCTACTATATCGAGAGTTGTAAATACCTTAACCCCAGAGTCGCGCAAACTTGGCTCTGCAAGAATTTCATTTAACTCTTTGCGTACTCGCTCCATAAAGGCTGGGTGTTTTCCGCTTGCTAAGCTTGCGCCACTTGCAAGCCCTAAAGGCATGTTTATATAACGCTCATATTGCTCACGATTTATTTCGTTTTCGTCGAACAACATTCGCAACACCAAATCACGCCTTTCCTTGGTGCGCTCAGCATATTTACGAGGGTTGTAGTAAGAAGGCCCTTTAATAATTGCAACCAGCGTTGCAATTTCTGGCGTGCTTAGTTCGTTGGCAGGGCGGTCGAAATAGAAGTAACTCGCCAATCCAAAACCGTGCACAGCCATATCGCCATTTTGGCCCAAAAACACTTCATTTAAATAGGCTTCAATAATTTCAGACTTGCTGTAGCGCGCGTCAATAATTACCGCCATTAGCGCTTCTTTGGCTTTTCGAACAATAGAACGCTCGCGGGTTAAGAACATGTTTTTCACTAACTGCTGGGTTAGCGTACTACCACCTTGCACAGTACGGCCGGCGGCTATATTTGCCATTAAAGCCCTAATAATAGAAAGCGGTGCTACACCGTGATGGTTATAAAAATTCCTATCTTCCACCAAAGTTAATGCCCGTGGCAGCATGTCGGGAATAGTGTCTAGCGATACCAACATTCTGTCTTCATGAGAGCCGCTAGTCATGCGGGTTACCAACCACGGCTCTAACTTCACTGAGCCGTAGGGGCGATCTTCCGATTTATCATATATCTCGCCAATGCGGGCACCACTCCAGGTAATAACCAAATGTCTTAATGGCTCGGCCCCTTCAGGAAATTGAAACGCTCTTCGCTGAACATTCAGCACGCGGTTTTGGTAGCTGTATTCGCCACTACTATTAGCAAACGCAACTTTTCGATAGCCAAGTAAGTTGAGTTCGTCGATAACTTCTTGAGGCGTAATTTCTTCGCCCTTACTAAGCTCTAGCGGACGAGCAAAAATTTGCGCTGGTACTTCCCATTTATTACCCGAAAATGAGTGCTTTATTTGCGCGTCTAAATAGAATGCATATGCACCTAAAACAACAAACCCAATTAAGCACAAGCGCAAGAAAAGTTTAAAAAACCATGCGCGCTTTCCCGCGGTTTTATTCGCTGCAGATTGTTTAGAATTACGCTTTGAAGGTGATGCTTTGTTTGATTGTTTTTTTGCCACAAAAATACGCCATGAAGAAAAAGTGATAACGTACTGTTAATCACTGAAAACAGATGAAAGTACTACCCTTAAGAGCGATAAACATTACCATTGGGCTTACCTGCCAACAACCGAATTGCCTAATTAATACAGCAGTACGCATCAGCTGCTTACTTTACACATTGAATTTTACTCGCGTTTAACAGTCACAATGCGATAGCATGCCTATACGCAACAAAGGAATAGTACTATGCGCTTAGCTTCTTTTCAGTCTTCTTTTTTCTCTGGTTTTACGCGCTCCAAAATTAGTCTGCGCGCCTCTGCCGCTTTTATCTTAACCGTGCTTTCAGCAACATCTGTTAACGCTAACGATAACTTCGCCACCTGCACAGCCGATTTGGCTAACAAAGCCAAAGAAGAAGGAGTAAGCCAGACTACCATAGACACGCTTTTTCCCTCGTTAGTTCACCAAGACCGAGTTATCGAACTAGATAGAAGCCAACCGGAGTTTGTGCAAACGTTCCCCGGTTACTTCAGTAAACGCGTAACACAGTGGCGCACCGATAAAGGCAAAGAAATGTACGCAAAGCATAAAGATTTGCTGCATAAACTAAGCGACAAATATGGTGTGCCCCCACATTATCTTCTTGCCTTCTGGGGTCTTGAAACTAACTTTGGCAGCTATAAAGGGAAAATGCCGGTACTAGATTCGCTTGCTACACTTGCTTGCGACAAACGTAGAAGCCAATATTTCACTCAAGAGTTTTTAGTGGCTGTTAAGTTGATGGAACGAGAAAAACTTACCCGTGAAGAAATGATTGGGTCGTGGGCAGGCGCCATGGGACACACGCAATTTATGCCGTCGGCGTACACACACTATGCCATTGACGGTGATGGCGACGGTCAAATAAACCTATGGGCTAGCGAAGAAGATGCGTTATCTTCGGCGGCCAATTTTCTAGCCAATTTGGGCTGGGAAGCAGGGTATAGATGGGGCCGAGAAGTACTATTACCCGACGACTTTAACTTCCAACTGTCAGGCTACAAGAATCGTCAGCCATTGTCTGAATGGAATGAGAAAGGCATTAAGAAAGCAAACGGTAACGCATTAGGCGAAGGCGATACCAGTGCCTATGTTATTGTGCCAGCAGGCCATGAAGGGCCCGCGTTTATAGCTTATAAAAATTTCCGCGTAATAATGCGTTGGAACAATTCAGAGTTTTATGCCATTGCTGTTGGCGTTCTGGCCGACCGCATTGCAGGCGCGTCAGGTATCAAAGCTGCATTGCCAGACCTTCCGGCATATAGCCGCAACGACATTATCACGCTTCAAAGCAAACTGAATGCTTTGGGCTTCGATGTTGGCAAACCCGACGGTATTATTGGCCCTGCCACACGCGAAGGTATTCGCAACTACCAAATTGCGAATAACATGATTGCTGATGGTTTTCCTGGCCTTGCGCTAATGGCAGCACTCGAAGTTCCGCTTGAGAAAAAGCGCACTTAACAATTAGCTAAAGGCGCTAATAAGACGAGCTAGTAGTAAAGGCGTTCAATAAAGAACGCCTTGCAAACTACTGTAACCTTAAAAAGTGCTTCTTCTGACTACATATTCTTCTTAGTTTTGGCTGTTGGCGACGCCGTTGACGGGTCGTCTGGCCAAAAATGTTTGGGGTAGCGCCCTTTCATCTCTTTTTGTATTTCTTTATAACTGCCCTGCCAAAACGCCTGTAAATTACTGGTAGTTTGCAGTGGACGACCCGCAGGTGAAAGTAATTCACATACCACGGGCACCTTGCCATTAGCCACCGTTAACGGCGCAGCCTGTGAATACATTTCTGTCATTTTTACCGCCAGCACTACATCGCCATTTGAGCGATAATCTAGCTTTGCCTTTCGACCAGTAGGAATGGTAATAGCGCTAGGTAACAGTTGAGCTAGAGCGTCTTGCTGAGGCCACGATAATGCATTGTTTAATAGCGTGTTCCACGCAATCGCATTAAGCGCTTTTATCGACGTACAGGCCGCTAACGCTTCTTTAACGCTTTCAATCGACAATTCCAAAAGTGCGTTTAATGACAGCGGCCAACGTTCGGGCTCATCGAACGCTTTTTCTTGGGGAAGGTTTATTTGACCCGCAAGGGCTACGCGATTCCACCATTGCCAATCGTCATCTGACAACGGCCACTGCTGAATAGGAAGTTTCTTTAAATAGGCTAGCCATGCATTTACCGTCGCAGACTTAATAAACGCCTTGTTTTTCGCTTTTTCCTGCGCCGTAATTGGCGCACTTCTCAATACAATGTCATAAAACCCATAAACACTGCGTGCCTCTAATTGCCCGGTTTCAGTGTTTATCATCACCTTAAAAGACTCGGTAAACGCATGCTTGAACACACGCTGTAATAAATCTTCTTGAACAGGCTGCGCTTGTCTTATGACAACATTACTATTAATAAGCTGCCCATCAAGCACAGCCAGCCATGTGAGCGCGCTTGTATTGTTCGTTTGTATTGATAGCTCTGCGCCTTTACCGCTGGCCAACTTGTAGTTAAGCACTACTGCGTTACTATTTTTTAAGTACGCCACCTGCATTGGATGCGCAATGGCAATACACAGGCCCAAAGCCTGCTCGTCTATTGAAGACAGATCAATATCCGTTTTTTGTAGCCCAACATAACGTGCGTAACGCTGTGCCTGACGTAAAATCGTATTTCGCTCATTTGCCGAACAGCGCAATAAGACATCTGCCACCATTGTTTGGCTAGAAGAGGCACTTTGTTTTAATTGCACTTGGCCTTCACTAAGCGCTACAACAATTGGCGCTGCTAGCTTCAACTGTTGGTTTAATTCATCAGTTAACCCGTTAATGCCATTTTTTACCGATAGAAGAAGGTGTGCAAGATGCACTTGGCAAGGTAAACCAGACAGCTCTCTTCCATAAGGTGTAACGGTAGACAGCAGTGTGTTTGCTTTATCAGAAACACAGCTTACCGCGCCAATACGCTGCAGTTTATGGCTAGCTGCACTTAGCTGTGCACTTGATGGCTTTGTAAGAAGTGCCAATGAATTGGGCGTGCTTCCCCACGTATAAGTGCTTAATAAAAAGTCGCTTAAGTCTTCTGTTTCTATTTGCGCAAGACCGTGTTTAGCGAGTCGCTCGAAGCTCTCCTTGCTGCAAAGTCGGTAACACACACCCTCGCTTACTCGTCCCGCACGCCCCATACGCTGTGTTGCGCTTGCTTGGGAAATACGCTGCTGTGTTAGCTGAGTGATATCGCTTGATGCATGATACTGAGCACTGTTTTCCCACAAGCTATCGATAACCACTTTAACCCCTTCAATGGTTAAACTGGTTTCGGCAATGTTGGTGGAAAGAATAATCTTGCGTCGTCCGTTTATGTCTTTACTTATAGCGTTTTGTTGCGCCTCTTTACTTAACGCACCATATAAAAAATGAAGCGCAATATCTTCGCTTTTTACTAGTGTTTCTATATTGCTTGCAACACTGTGAATACTGCCTCTACCAGGCAGAAAAACCAAAATATCGCCGTCGTCTTGCACAACTGAATGCTTTATTATGTCGGTGACTTTTGCATTAACATCTCGGGCAAGCACATCGTTGGTATAACGCACTTCTACAGGAAAAGTACGCCCCTCAGAATTCAAATTTTGAGTAGGTAACACGCTGTGTTGCTGCATTAGCTCGTTCAGCGGCGCTATATCCAACGTAGCCGACATTACGACTAATCGTAAATCGTCACGCAATCCCGCTTGCACTTCTAACGCAAGGGCCAGCCCAAAGTCGCTGTGAATACTACGTTCGTGAAACTCGTCGAAAACAATTGCACCAATACCCGTTAGTTCTGGGTCTTGCTGTATCATTCGGCTAAGGATGCCTTCGGTAATTATTTCAAGCTTGGTTGACGCGGATGTTTTTGATTCTCCCTTAATGCGGTAACCCACCGTTTGCCCCACCTGTTCACCAAGTTGTTTTGCAAGAAAGTCGGCTAGATTTCTTACCACCACTCTTCTTGGCTGCATTAGCAGTACTTTTCCATCTATGTCTGCTTGCAGTAATGCTAGCGGTAATATTGTAGACTTACCAGCTCCCGGCGGCGCACCCACCACAACATTGCTGTTTGCTATGGCGTGTTGCAACGGCTCAACTAACTCAAATGCAGGAAGGTGGGAAAACATCTGTAACATAAAGACAATATTGGTGCGCTAATCTTGGCACTATTGTACCTGTTTTTATCGTATATATGTTTGCATGTTTGCTCGCATCACCAGCACGGTACGAGAAGTTAAAATACAGAACTGATCGCATTGCCTATTAACCAAGGTAAGATATAACCGTAACGTAAAGGCACGTGCTAAACGCTTGCCTTTGCAACATTTTTTATTGCTGAACTTTGGCTTTCGACATTCGATTTAAAAAGGTGTGATATGCGGTGTTTTATTGGTTTGGATTTAAGCGCAACAGAAAAACTGGCACTAGACAGTTGGCGCCAGCAAGCTCTGCCCGAAGTCATGCCTCGTCAAATAACATCATCTTCCGCGAAAGGTTTCTCTAACGGTGGTCCTCAAGGCTCTACGCAGCCCTATGCTGTACCAGCGGCGAATTATCATATAACGCTGTGCTTTCTTGGCAGCATGACACATCGTCAGCACGAGGCGTTAATTTACGAGCTAGACAACCTTGTAGCAGAACCTTTCAGCCTGACTCTTGACAGTACTGGTGTATGGAATGGGCCAAAAATTTTGTTTAGCGCACCAGATAATCCACCTGAGCCTTTGATGTCATTAGCAAAAGCATCTCGAAAGGCAGCGCGCCGGGCTAGTATTCAAGTAGAGAACAAGCCTTACAAACCTCATGTAACTATGGTGAGAAAAGCCACCGCGGCACTACCACTGCCGTTATACAGTCCGAGCGTTGAAGTACATGCGTCGGCGTTTCATCTTTTCGAGTCGGTGTCGACACCACAAGGGGTGACCTACCCTATCCGTCATTCTTGGGCGTTAAAGCACAGCATGTCGGTAAGAGAAAAGCTAAGACGCGGTATTACGGACGAGTAACACGCTCTAGTATGACTTATGCTTTTTTAGCCTGACCTGGCGCGCCTTATTTGGCTTTACTTCTTTTAATGGCAGCGGTACAAAGATAGACCGTTTTTCGATTATCAAAATTTTCATGCAACAAACATTTAGATTAGTTATCGACTGCCCCGACCAAATAGGGCTTGTCGCCAGTGTTTCCCAGTTCTTAGCCGATCACAACGCCACTATCGTTGAAGCCAGTCATCACACCGATCTTCAAACTGGCCGTTTCTTCATGCGACACGAAATTAGTACCGATTCGTTAAAACTAGACCATCAAAGTTTTGTTGATGCGTTCACGCCGCTTGCTAACGAATATCAAATGAATTGGAAGTTAAGTGACTCGGCCAAAAAACAACGCGTTGCGCTTTTAGCAAGCCTAGAGTCTCACTGTTTAGTTGACCTGTTACACCGCTGGCATACAGGCGAACTACACTGTGATATTCCGGTTATTATTGGCAACCACCCGCAAATGAAGCAGTTTGCCGACTGGTATAAAGTGCCATTCCACTGGGTTGATTTTAAAGCGTTAGGAAAAGAAGCTGCTTTTGCCCAAATAAGCACGCTGCTGCAAGAGTACAAAATAGACCTCACTGTACTTGCGCGCTTTATGCAGATTCTTCCAGACTCGCTGTGCCAAGAGCTAGAAGGAAAGGCCATTAATATACATCATAGCTTCTTGCCTAGTTTTGCTGGTGCTAAGCCTTATCAGCAAGCCTATGATCGCGGAGTGAAACTTATTGGTGCAACCTGCCATTACGTAACGAAAGACTTAGACGAAGGCCCTATAATTGAGCAAAGCGTTAAACGTATAAGTCATAGTGACAGTGCAGCAGATATGGTGCGAAAAGGTAAAGATTGTGAAGTTACCGCACTTGCCCACGGCGTTCGCTACCATTTGGAAGATCGCGTTATTATTCACAGAAATAAAACCGTGGTATTTGCCTAATTACGCAGACAGCTGTTGTTTAAATAACCTACGCAATATTGGGTAATAAATTTCTACGCATCACTTAAGGCATTGTCCTTGGTGCTCTAACCCGTTTGAAAGAACCTGTGTTTACTGCACAGGTTTTTTCTTATTTAGAAATCGTTGATTAACGTTTGAATCTCTTCAATAACTATTTCGGGCTGTGCTTTATGGATAGAGTGCTGACGCTCTCTGGTAAATATTAACTTGCTATTGGTAGAGCGAGAGGCAAGACTTGCCTGCATCTCAGCCCATATGTGATTTTTTGTATTTTTGTTCTCAATTTCAGAAGCTGGTTGATTTCGAGCAATAACCACTAAGGGCAAGTCTCCGTAGTTAGGATTTAGAACGTTTAGCTGATTAAGGCTTTTAGGAAAGTAACTAGCTTCGTCGAGGCTAGTGTATTGATGTTTGGTTGTACTCTTTTTCGCTCTTTCTTCAGGCTCACTTTGGGATAGGTATAACCTAGGAAGGCCGAAAGGAGCAGCCCACATTCCAAGTTTGAACAAATACTTTTTTAATGACCCCGTTTGCGGCATTTTATTTAACTGTGCGTCATGAGCAGAATCTACCAAGACCAAAGCCGATATATCATTGGGATAAGTTAGGGCATAGAGTTGCATATTAATGCCGCCAAAGGAGTGGCCCACTAATATAATTGGCCCCGTGACCTTTTTTTGTTCTAGTAATGTATGGAGCTCATCCACGATAGTTTTACTATCTCTAGTTTTTTGGCTTTCCTCGCTCCACCCTAAGCCAGCCCTATCGTATGTAATGACTCTGGAAAATGTTGATACTTCTTCTATCACTTTGCTCCAGACGGACAAATCATCACCCATACCAGAATCAAAGATTACATTTACTTTGCCGTCCCCTCTATCTTCAACGTAGAGGCTGTAACCTCCCACGTCAATCATTTCTCCAGACTTCTCGAAGGTGGCTGAGTCGCGATAACTTGTATATGACTGATATACAAATCCAACTAATAGTAAAAATATTGCGCATAATGAAAAAGCTTTACAGAAGATTCTCATTAGGAAATTCCCTTTATCTAATTAACCAAAAAGCCATTTATTAGTACATATTTTCCGGATGGCTTCAGTTATATAAATATAAGCAAAGTAGCATGATACATTTGAATATTTCGTGACTCTTACTCGCTTCACACATTTATCTTCGCTTGGTTGAATCTTTCCTCACCCATCACTGCGCGCAGTCTCGCTTTAATCACTTCAGATTTGTGCGGGTATTGAAAGTCGAACCCTTGACCGTTGTTTCCTACTATTATGCCTAGATAATGATAGCCAAAGTTAAACGCATAAATGCTATCGCATTTCAGCTTTATAGACTCTTCATGCAACTTATACATTTGATGAAACACAATATATTCACCGTCATCGTGAATAAGCGTTTCAATAGGGTGTTTTCTTATATGGTAGGCACTTCTTGAATATCCAAAAAAGGCTATACCAATAACGATAATTAACGCCGATACCGCGCTCGATTGGCCATCGCTGCGATATATGTTAGCGATAAAGAGAAGCGACATAATGCCTGGCGCACACCAGAATAAGGCCTTATTTAGCCTTTTTGTCACCTTTATATTTGGGGACCTTCCCTGCATAACTTTCAATATCCATATCGTGTTCTGTTAAATCCAAATACATCACATAGCGGTTTTACTTTCAATACTGTCCCAAAGTCATGCAGTTTAATTGGGAAGAGAGGCCAGAACCTTGTCATTGATATGTAGCTTTACTGAAAACGCCATTTAGCTGTATGTGCCGTTGTAATGCATACATTAACGTTAAAGAGCATTTAACTTACATTTACATTACCTTAAGATGATATTTGTCAAAAAACGTTAAGATAAAAATAGACAGGAAAACTCATGGGTAAATTTAAATCATCACTCACCGCAATGGCGGTAGTGGTAGCACTAGGTGCCTGCTCAGAACAAAAAGCACCAGAAAACACTAGCACGGAAATGCAGAAAGAAGCGATATCCGAACAAGCACAATTTGAAAACGTACTGTTGCAAGAGTTTAAAGGGCCATACGGCGGCGTACCTGCCTTCGACAAAATGAACCTTAAAGATTTGAAGCCTGCGCTTGAACAAGCAATGGCACTTAACTTGAAAGAAATTGAAGCAATTGCAAACAACGAAGCGCCGCCTACATTTGAAAACGTAATTGTAGAAATGGAACGCGCTGGCGCAGAGCTTGGCCGAGTATTCACTTATTACGGTATTTGGAGTGCAAACAAATCTAGCCCTGAGTTCCGCGAAATCCAAGCAGAAATGTCGCCTAAAATGTCGGCATTTTTCACCCAAATCACACAAAACGAAAAGCTTTTCGAACGCGTAAAAGCGGTTTATGAGTCGGAAGAGCTAAAGAGCTTAACAGCTGAAGAACAGCGTATTACGTGGATGACCTACAACGGTTTCGCACGCAATGGCGCTACGCTCGATGATGAAGCAAAGAAACGCTACGCTGAAATTAATAAAGAACTCGCCACGCTGCATACGAAGTTCTCATCGAATATTCTTGCGGATGAAGAGAATTACGTGACTTACATCACTGAAGACCAGCTTGACGGGCTTCCCGACTCTTTTGTAAAAGCAGCTAAGGCTGCCGCTGAGTCACGTGGTGAGTCTGGTAAGTATGCGATTACTAATACTCGCTCTTCGATGGACCCGTTCTTAACTTATTCAACCAACCGTGAACTACGCGAAAAAGTATGGCGCACATACTACAACCGTGGTGACAACGCAGACGACTTCGACAACAACGCCATTATTAAACGTATTCTAACCTTGCGCGACGAGCGTGTAGAGCTCTTAGGCTACGAAAACTACGCTCAGTGGCGCTTAGAAGATCGTATGGCGAAGAACCCAGAAAACGCCATGGATCTGATGATGAAGGTGTGGCCCGCAGCCATTGCCCGCGTTGAAGAAGAAGTGGCAGATATGCAGGCTATTGCTGATGCCGAAGGTGCAGATATTACTATTGCGCCATGGGACTATCGCTTTTACGCAGAAAAGGTACGCCAAGCCAAGTACGACCTAGATTCAAACGAGGTGAAGCAATACCTTCAACTTGATAAGCTTCGTGAAGCAATGTTCTATGTTGCAGGTCGCTTGTTCAACTTTAACTTCACACCTGTTGAAGAAGGCAAAGTCCCTGTTTTCCACGACGATGTGAAAGTATGGGAAGTTACCGACAAAGACAGCGGCGAACATATCGGCCTATGGTATTTAGACCCGTTCTCGCGCAAAGGTAAGCGTTCTGGTGCATGGGCAACAACGTATCGCTCGTACACGACCTTTGATGGTAAGAAAACGGTGCTGTCGTCAAACAACTCGAACTTTGTGAAAGGTGCAGAGGGCGAAGCTACACTTATTTCATTTGACGATGCAGAAACGTATTTCCACGAGTTCGGCCATGCGCTTCACTTCTTAGCTTCTGACGTTAAATACCCATCGTCTCATTCAGGCGTACGCGACTATACCGAGTTCCAGTCACAACTGCTTGAGCGTTGGTTAACTACCGATGAAGTGATTAATCAGTTCTTGGTACACCATGAAACTGGTGAGCCGATTCCAGCTGAGTTAGTAGAAAAAATTAAGAAAGCGTCGACATTCAACGAAGGCTTCAAAACTACTGAATACATGGCTTCAGCCATTATGGACCTTAAGTACCATACTACGGACCCGAGTAAAATTGAGCCAGATGCCTTTGAACGTGACGAGCTTACCAAGCTGGGCATGCCTGAAGAGATTGTGATGCGTCATCGCTCTCCACACTTTGGTCATGTTTTCTCTGGTGAGGGTTATGCCGCAGCGTACTACGGCTACATGTGGGCAGAGGTACTTACCGCTGATGCTGCTGAAGCATTTATGGAAGCCCCAGGTGGTTTCTACGATAAAGAAGTAGGTGACCGCTTGGTGAAATACTTATTTGCTGTTCGTAATGCAATGGATCCTGCTGAAGCATACCGCAAGTTCCGCGGCAGAGATGCAGAAGTGGATGCCTTAATGCGAGATCGAGGCTTTCCTATTCCCAGCAGCACCGAAGAATAGTACGTAAAACTATTCACTTATTTAAAAGCCACTCTCTTAGAGTGGCTTTTTTATTGACCTAACAGTCAATTTTAACGCACAATTCAAAGCTAACGATCTATTACTCAAAAGTCTAAACTTTAATATGTTTAGGTCGATAACTAGACTGCGCAGAAAACAATAATAATGAAATCGCGCACATTTCATCCGATGATAAATAACACTATGAGACGTTGCGGTGCCTGCAATGCCACGTCATTTTTCAGCATCAACTTACGTGGTCGAAAGTAATGACTTTCAGTATTAAACAAAAACTAATTATATCTTTAATGATTGCGGTGCTTGCCGCTTCTATCTTGGTGGGCTCGATTAGCCAATGGATCGCTCGCGATTTGGTAAAAGAGAACGTTGAGACACAGCAACTCCCCTCTTTATTACAGCAAATTGGAAACCGCGTTGACCGAGAAGCAAGTGTGATGCTTACGGTCGCCCACGGTATCGCGTCAAACCCAGACATACTTGCTTGGTCTTCTGAGGGAGCAAACAAGGACGGAGAACAGCGACTACTGAACTTTTTGAACGATGTAGTAGCATTTAACGATTTAACCGTTGCCTCGTTTGTCGATAGGCAAACCTATAAATACTGGAACCAAGACGGCTTTTTGCGGGTTTTAAAAAACGATGAATTCGACGGCTGGTTTTTCGCTTACAAAGACAGTGGTCAACCTATCTCGTTAAGCCTTTATAACGAACCTGGACAAGGTTATCGCCTATTCGCTAATTACCAGCAGCTTAATGGCAGAGGTATGTCGGGTGTTGCTAAATCTGTTGACGAATTACTTGGCATCATTAACAAAGTGAAAATTGCAGAAAGCGGCATCGTTTACTTGGTTGATGGCAGCGGTACTATCATTGCCCACCCTGATACAAATCTGCTGGGCAAAGCTAAACTAAGCACTTTGAGTGACAACAAAGCGGCCGGCAGGTTATTAACCAAACAAGACTTTGCCATGACCACGAGCGAACATGACGAAGGCACACTGCTCTTTGCGAGTACGTATGTCGAAAAAGCAGGTTGGTATGTAATTGCGCAGGTACCCGAAAGCGAGCTTTATGCCTCTATTAATGCTGGCAGCCGACAGATTATTCTGTGGTCGGTTGCTATCGCTGGTGGCTTTGCACTCATTGGAATATGGCTAGCCGGCACACTTACTCGCCCGCTAGAATCACTGGCTGATGTTTTCCAACAGTTGGGACAAGGACAGGGGGACTTGCGCTCACGTATTCCTATGCCTGAACAAAAAGAAATTGCACGTCTTGTAGAGGGCTTTAATAGTTTTATTGACCATCTACACGGCACCATTTCTCAAGTGGCCAAAACCAGCCATGCATTAAAGGCATCTTCGCAAGACCTTGCACAGCAATCTCATCAAACTGAGCTTTCAACCAAAAGTCAGCGCGATCAAACGTTGCAAGCGGCAGCTGCACTTACCCAGATGGGAAGCACTGTACACGAGGTTGCCCAGTCTGCAACACAAGCGGCACAGAACGCGAATACTGCAACATCTAACTCTGCACACGGCCGAAAAGTAACGCAGCGCGCCGTGCATGCTATTACTGGACTTTCGGGGCAAATTGAAGACGTAAGTAACGTCATTCAGTCACTTGATGCGCACACCTCGGCGATAGGCGGCATACTAGATACTATTAGAGGTATTTCAGAGCAAACCAATTTACTTGCGCTAAATGCCGCTATTGAAGCTGCTCGCGCTGGCGACCATGGAAGAGGCTTCTCTGTTGTGGCGGACGAAGTACGCACGCTTGCTCAGCGCGCTGCACAAGCGACTGACGAAATTCAGGTTAAAATTGATAAGTTTCAGCAAGACTCAAAAACAGCGGTATCACAAATGGAGTCGAGTAGAGAGCGTACCGATGATGTTGTAGCTGCAACCAATGAAATTGATCGCCTGCTGCAAGACATAGCTGAAGAAATATCACATATTAATGACGTGAACACTCAAGTTGCTACCGCAACTGAAGAGCAGACTACTGTGGTAGAAGACCTAAGCCGAAATATTAACGATATTAGTGCATCAAGTGAAGAGACATTGAACGCTACACAACTGCTGGTGAACGTAAGTGACAGGCTAGACGAATTGGCCCACGAACTGTCTACCGAAGTAAGCCGTTTTAAATTGTAAAATATCGTTTAAAAAGCGACGGCGTATTGAAACGTGAGTTGATTATCAGTGCTTGTGCGCCACGGTAATGTGGCCGAAGCACTGTCTGAATCCCATGATTCTTGCAGTGCACCTATAGTAAGAATATGACTGTTATCATTAAACGGTACTTCAACGTACACCCCTGCAGTAGTACTCGTAGGTAATTGAATTGCACCTGCAATAGGAACACGCATTTCGTGTCGTGGCCGTACTTTGTGACTAAGGCCAACGCGATAGTCTCCCCTGTCCCACCAGCTTACCACCTCAAATTCATGGCTTCTCACGCGCTGAGATAGAACACCATCATCTAATCGCCCCTTATTGTAATAAACCACAGCTTCTAAGTTGAACTGGCTGGTAAATTGTTGGCTAAAGGCCAGCTGATATTGCTTTTGCTTACATCCTTTAAACTGAATTTTGTTTTTGGTGAGGGTTAACGAGAAAGGATTATCATTGCCGCTGTAGCTGTTTAGCCACTGCTCGGCTTTTTCAATCACAGATGCTGTTGCAGCATATGACGTAAGTAGACTAGCGCCCAAACACAGCACTACCAATGGCTTGGTGAGTCGTTGCACTTCTGCTGCCCCTAGCGTTTAAAATAACGCGTTCGTTTAACCTTCGTTTGAGTATAGACAGGAAAGTACGAAGTTGGGTATTAGCCTAATGACGAATAGAGTGCAAAAAATAACTAACTAATTAAATAATCAAAAAATTTAATTTATTACCATTTTCGACAGTGATGCAGGGCGAGAATCGATAGCTTCTTCACTAAACCAATAGTTGCCTTTAGTGTCTGCACACACGCCTTCAACCTGCTTGTAGTCTTCTAACGGCCACAAATTAAGCACTTCAAATTGTGCAGAAGTTGTTGCAAGAAATGCGGCAAAATTTCCAAACGGATCTGAACGATACCCAACTACAACATACTGATTACGGGTACTATCGAAATCGGCCCCTGTTACCACACCTGGTAAGCCTTCAATAGTTGCGAAAGCAGAAAGCGTTTGTTGTGCATTGTTCTCGTCAACCTTGTAGATCTTCGTTACAAACGAACGCCAACTTTTAGAAAATAGCAATAATCCGTTGCCTGTTTTTATCATTGCTTCAGCATCAAAGTCGTGTGCATACGGAATATTACTGGTGACGTCGTTCCCTTGGTACCGAATGTTAAGTGCTTCAATGCTGTTAACGTTATCACGTTGTACTTTGTATATTTCTACCACGTCACGTTTGCCCTTATTGTTGCCTACATCTGCAACGTATAAAGCGTGTTCATCTGCGGTAACTGCTTCCCAGTCTTTATTGGTAACCGCCAACTGGGTGCGATGAATTATATTGCCTTCATAATCTAATGTGAAAACAACTGGGGTATTGCCTGAATCGTTAATAGAAAGGAGTGTGTTGGTAGAGCAATAAAGCCCGGAAGTTTCCTCAAGTTCACTTGCAAGCTCAGCAACCTTAGAAATAGTGACGTTTTTAGATGATTCTTTATAAATACTGCTGCACGCCGAAAGGCAGATTGCTACAAAGCATATTAAAGAAACATTTATAAAATGGCGCAAACGTTACGCTCCCCAAAAAGAAAAAAGACAAAATAAATAAAGCTAACCAGAATAGTATCAGACCTTGCGTCCACAGTAGACACTTTAAAAGCGCAATTCGGCTTGTTGGTCTAAACTGAAAACGTCTGCGTATAGTTATTTAATAATTTGTAGCATAAAGTCTTTTTATCACAGTTATTTAGCTTTACGGACGATGCAATACCACTAAACACTTTAAGGATGTCATTTTGTCAGACCCGCTTCTATCCCTTGTAGCTGTTGGCCTACTTTCCATCGGTTGTCAGTATTTGGCCTACAAGATTAGGCTTCCTGCAATTCTACCACTGCTTATCGTGGGTATTATTGTAGGTCCAGTATTTGGCGTATTAAATGCAGACACACTGTTTGGCAATTTACTGTTTCCAGTGGTGTCACTGTCGGTAGCTATTATCTTGTTTGAAGGAGCACTTACACTAAAATTCAGCGATATTGCTGGCCACGGCAACATGGTGAGAAATTTGTGCTCAATTGGCGTCGTGGTTACCTGGATTGTAGCCGCTACCGCAGCGCACTTTAGTCTTGACCTTACATGGCAGCTTTCATTCTTGTTCGGTGCCATCGTTACAGTTACCGGCCCTACGGTAATTGTACCCATGCTTCGTACCGTGAGACCCAAGTCCAATTTAGCCAGCATCTTGCGCTGGGAAGGTATTGTTATCGACCCCATCGGTGCATTGCTAGCGGTATTGGTATTTGAATTTATCGTCGCTTCTCAAGACAACGCTATTACACATACAATCATCGCGTTTGGTAAAACTATTGGTATTGGCTCGGTGTTGGGCTTGGCGTCTGGTTATTTATTAGGGCTTTCAATACGACGGGATTGGATCCCTCATTACCTTTTAAACACTGCGGTCTTAACCATTATTTTAGGCGTATTTGCCGCTTCCAACTACGTTGCACACGAATCCGGTCTACTTGCGGTAACCATTACTGGCATGGTGCTGGCCAACATGAAAGACGTGGAAGTTGAAGACATATTAGAGTTTAAAGAAACCCTAAGTGTATTGTTAATTTCTGGCTTATTCATTTTGCTCGCTACAAGGCTTAATCTGCAGTCGGTCATTGATGTGGGCTGGGGCTCGGTTATTGTACTTGCTGCAGTTATGTTTGTAGCGCGCCCGTTATCAGTATTGGCGTCTTCTATTGGCACTGGCCTTAAACTTAATGAGCTTGCGCTGCTTAGCTGGATAGCACCCAGAGGTATTGTAGCGGCCGCCGTATCCGCACTTTTTTCTTTAAAGCTAGAGGAAATTGGTTACGAAGGTGCAGGTATTATTGTGCCAATGGTGTTTATGGTCATCATTGCAACAGTAGTGGTACAAAGCCTGACTTCGCGTTCAGTAGCATCACTGCTAAAAGTACGTGCGCCAGCACCCACAGGGTATTTAATTTTTGGCGGAAGTAAGTTCAATCGCGCACTAGCGTGCGAGATGATGAATCAAAAGTTAGACGTCACCATTGCAGATACAAACTGGGATGCTATTCGCGAAGCTAGAATGATGAAAATTCCAGTTTATTTCGGAAACCCAATGTCTGACCACGCAGCAAGAAACTTGGACATCGCGTCGTTTGGCACCGTGCTTATCATGTCACCCTATAAGCAATTAAACCCGCTGATTGCCTATCACTTTGAATACACGCTTGATAAGGAAAAAGTGTGGGCATTAACCAATAACGAGCAGTCTACTCGACCTAGCCACCAAGTAAGTGAACAGTACGCTAAAAAATTAACACTGTTTGACGAAGGAGTAACGTACGCGTTTTTAGCGTCAGCCATTTCACGTGGTGCAGCTGTTAAAACCACAAGGCTGTCTGAAGAGTTTAGCTACGAACAATACATAAGCCAATATGGTGAACGTGCAACCCCCCTTATTGCTATTAACAGCGAAGGAAAAAGCTTCACGTTTATCAATGGCAATAGCATTGAGCCAAAAGCAGGTTGGCGCGTGATTAGCCTAATAGTACCCGAGCAAAACTCAGAGAATAAAGAAAAAGTAGATAAGGCATAAAGTAAGAAAACCTCCTGCCCAATGGCAGGAGGCCTCTCCCTGGAGAACATGCGACACCGTGCTATTGACTATAGCGTTGCTGTTTTTGTTTTACGGAATTCACACTGTCGATGACATACTTAGCAAACAGTGAACCAGTTTTTAAAAAGCTTTATCTTTCAAAAACTTACTTTATAAGCGAAGAAGAATTAGAAGCATCTTAAGCGGTGACTATATCTTTATGGTGCACTTCATTATGTTTAACGCACCATTTTAGGGTTTACATTTCACACAACTAAAGTGCGCTATCAGCGCAATCATACTGCAATTGGTAACCAATTAGCCTTTTTCTTTTCTATCCAGATTGCTTTTAATGAGTGACGTACTTGCTTATACATTTAAGCGTTACATCAATAGCGCCGCTGTTTTGTTTTAACACTTCTTTCCCTGCACTGCCCGCCAGCGCTGCCGCTGAAGGGTTTTGAATCCAGTACTTTAAACATGCCGTCATATCGGTCGCATTCGTCACAACTGATAGTGCACCACACTCAGAAAGGTGTTCACAAATTACAGGGTTATTATATCTATTAGGCCCCATCATGATAGGTAATGAAAAGGCAGCCGGTTCAAGAGCATTGTGCCCGCCTTTATCAGCAATAGAGCCACCAACAAAAGCATACGTCGCTACGCTGTAAGCGCGGTTTAACTTGCCCATTTCATTAAGTAGCACGATGTTTGTATCATCAGCTACGCTGCTGGAATCAGAACTTTTCACAAAACGTAACGGTGTACTTTCGAGCATTTTTTCCACGTGTGTAAAACGCTCTGGGTGCCGAGGTACTATGATAACTAATGGCGACGTTGACGCTGTAAATGGCAACGAATCATCTTTTAATAGTGCTAGTAGCGTTTCTATTACGACTGTCTCTTCCCCCTCATGAGTACTTCCTGCAACAAATATAGGCCTAGCATTAGATGAAAGCCCTAAAAAAGTGGGCTGTGTATTTTGACCTGTATTTTCACCTGTACCCTGCACAGATGCAGCCTGATCGAATTTAATATTGTTTGTAAGTGTAAGTTTGTCTTCATTTATGCCAAGCAATTTGTAGTTATCGTAATCACGCTGCCCTTGAGCACACACATGACTAACTTTCGAAAGCATTGGTAAAAATAGATTACCTATTTTGTTATAGCGCTTAGCAGAGCGCTCTGTCATTCGAGCATTAATAACGATAGATGGAATATGCTTACTCCAGCACGCGTGAATCAAATTCGGCCATAACTCTACTTCTGTAATAAACACCGCTTTTGGCTGTACGCGCTTTAACATGCGATTCATAGAGAAAGGTAAATCAAAGGGTAAATAGAAATGTTGTACGCTATCTCCAAAAATAGCATTCACACGCGCTGAGCCCGTTGCAGTGGTTGTGGTTATCGTTATATGAGTTGAGGGATTAAGCGCCATAATACGCTTTATTAAACAAGACGCCGCTACAACCTCACCAACAGAAACACAGTGAAATAAATATCCGTTCTTTTGATTTGGACGAGGCACAAAGCCTATTCTTTCGAGAAATCGTGATTGATAGGCCGACTTTTCTTTTTTACTTTTTGCAGCAAGCTGAAAATAAACCAAAGGAATAAGTACCAAGAGAAGCAATGAATACAGCCAACGGCATGCTTCTTCTAATAGTGATGGTTTATAGCTGAAACGTTCAGCATCAGACATATAGCGTCCTTGGGTTCTCTATTTACTATTGAGTGCTGAATAACGATATAGGCGTCGACACGCAGACTTCAAATAGTTACAGGATAAAAGAATACAGTGCTTAGTACACCTATGTTTTTTATATAAACACGCAGTACATTACTGCTAAGCATTATTCTAGTGGATTACACATACAAAAAAGCCGCTCGAAAGCGGCTTTTTTAAGACTTTGAAAAAAGTTAGCGATTAAACGCCAGCTTTCTCAACAACGTCTACTAGAGTCCAAGTTTTGTTCTTAGACAATGGGCGACATTCACGTACTGTTACTACGTCACCTTGGTTGCACACGTTGTTTTCGTCGTGGGCGTGAAGCTTAGTAGAGCGCTTGATGAACTTCCCGTAGATAGGGTGCTTAACAAAACGTTCAACTA
>Ga0213840_1000280_pt1 | contig 99250 bp, 87 predicted proteins | sample SWPATP22_FD_160132 | JGI IMG/M metagenome (GOLD analysis project Ga0213840, IMG submission 160132) | Coastal seawater microbial communities from Marineland, Florida, United States - SWPA TP2 #2 | ecosystem: Environmental > Aquatic > Marine > Coastal | place: USA: Florida | collected 2016-08-14 | reverse complement strand
CAAACGGTGTAGCTACAGGCACTTGGGTATTGTATGATATGGGGGATGTTGATGAAACTGATCCTTTTGTAATCCGCTCAGCATCTGGAGCAGGAGGCTATGTAATAAGCTATACACTGGGAGATGCCAGTACCAGTGCCATAGGAGTAATGGAAATAAGTAGTTCGCTCACTACGGTGTTTTGGAACAATTACTACAACCAGCCGAATTCAGATAAAAACCATGCCGCAGCCATTTATTGGAACGGGAGTAAATACGTGGTCGCTACTGGGCATCATCAAACGGCTTCCAACAGTGGTTACCCGGCTTCATTGCGCCTAACAGTAGCTGGAGCGGTAGATGCCTTTTATGCGCATGGTACAGGAGCCAATACTTATTTAAGAACGCAGTGTATGATTCCATCCGGTAATGGATACTACATGAAAACAATGTTTGCCAACCTTGAAGGCTACGGTATTATAGCTACCGATTTAAATGGAACAAACTTGACGCCCTGTGAAGATGAGCCTGATATGGACATGTCGCCACTCACTACCTATATGGAAGGCTACACTCCCCATGAAGAAGATGACTTATCAGTGCTAACTGCTAATGAAACTACAGTGGCTGTGAATGGAGAGCATTTTAAGTGTGATTTTGTACCCTTCGTAGGCACCTTTCTTCCCTATAGTGATGAAGTGAGCATTGAAGAACGCTGGGATGCGGGTTCAAGTAAACTTGAGGTTGTACCCACATCAGTGTCTTCAAGTGAAATAAAGCAGACAAGCATTTTTCCAAACCCTTCTGAAGGAAGCTTCACAATCAATTTTGGGGAAGAACTACCTGTATGGTTTGAAGTGACTTTTCTGGATGGAAAGCAGTTATTGAGAGAGCAACCAAATGACCAAAACGTGCAAATTGATCTGGGGCAATACGGAGCGGGTTTGTATGTATTGAAAGTGCAATACGGCAATCGACAGTTTGTAGAGCGACTACTGGTACGTTAACTTTTAGAAGCTCTTGAGTCCGCTTTAGTGAATGCTCGTTTTCTACGTAGTAGAGAGCGAGCTTTTTCTATTAAGGGCTTTGAGTTTTTCTACGATGCTTTCAGATTTGACCAAATCCATTTTTTGGCGGAGTCGGTAAACGGCTTTTCTTAAACTCTCAGGCTGAATATTGAGTATACGTGCAATTTCATCATTGGGTAGGGCCATAGAGAGTAATGCGCATAGCCGGATGTCATTGCGTGTAAGCTGCGGGTAGTGCTTGTTCAACTGTTCCAGCAGTCCTGATTCTACCTGGTCAAAATGGTATTTAAAATCTTCCCAGTCGTTTTGAGATTGCATATTTACCTCAAGATGACGGGATAGTTTTCGAAGGACTTTTCCTTCCACCATCGGCTGTTTGGCCAGGTGGTCCAGGTCACTCTTTAAGGTCTCCATAAAGTCGTTTTTATGGGCCATTTGGAGCGTGTATTGCAGAAGTTCTCTTTTTTTAAACCCGAGCTCTTGAGACAATGCACTCTCAGTTTGCCTGTTTAGGTCATGAGCAAGTGAGTTATTTTCTGCCAGGTGCAAACGCTTTTTTCTTTGAAACCATGAGAAAAGAACGCCAAGCATTACAATTCCGAGTAGTAAAACTCCCACAAGCAGTTTTAAACTCTTAGTGTTTTGAGACTCATTTTGGGCTTTGTCCAGCTCAATTCTCAAGGCAAGAAGTTCCTGCTCTTTTTCAGCAACCGCCTGCGAAACGTTCATCTGTTTAGATTTTAATCTTATGTTGGCGTTGCTCAGGCTGTCATGAAGTCTTCTGTTAATTTTAAAATACTTGAGTGCCAACTTAACACTGTCTGTTCGCTTACAGGTTTCATAGAGAATCCATGCCGCATCCATTTGCAGCTGAGTCCAACCTTGCTCGCTACTTGTTTCAAATACCTCAAGACACAAATTGTAAGCGCTTTCCGGCATTTCCGGTATGTGTAGGCTTGAAAGAAAGAGTTTGCACTCAAACTGCCCCAAAGAATTGCCACTGGCCGATGCCTGACTTAGTGCTTCGTTTCCTTTTTGAAGGGCACTTTGATCATTTTCTAGAGCGGCATGGCAACGGGCCATTCCCAGTGAAAGGTTATATGCCTCAAAATCAAAAAGAGCACTATCGCTAAGTTGTAAACAACGTTCATAGTAATACAAAGCACTATCCTGTGAGTTAAGCTGTTGAAATTGCTTGGCTATTTCATTGTTGTTGAGAAATGTTAGGTGGGCCAAATTCAGGTTTTGAGCAATCTCCAATGCCTTTCTAAAGTACACAAAGCCCAATCCCCTGTTTTGAAGTAAGCTGTGCACTGCGCCTATGGCTCGGTAGGTTTTTTCCAATTGCAGAGAGTCTCCAACCTCTATGAATCCCTTTTTTGAGGCATATAGATAATCAAGAGCCTTTGTGTAATTCCCTCGTTCAGTTTCTAAAATGCCCATTTCCCTTGAAACAGCAGGAATGATGTTTTTAAACCCGCTATTCGCTGCCAGGTTTTGAGCGATATCAAAAAAGTGCTGAGCAGAGTCATATTCCTGTTTTAAGAGAAAGGCTTGTCCTGTGTAGAATTCTATTACACCATCCTGTGATTGTTCAGAAGCACATTCAGCCGGAGCTCTTATGGATGCACGAGCCAATAGCAGCGCGCTGTCGGCCTGCTGAGTTTCTATATAGCACATAGCCATGTTGCGCTGCAATACGGGAATAAAGCAAGGTGTAAATTCAAGTGCCTGCACTTTAGATTTTTGCATGTTGCGAAGTGCCTTCTGATAGGAGCCAGCAGCCCAAAAAGTAAGTGCTTTTTTGTTATAAGCAGAAGTGAGCGCACGACCGAACTGTAGCTGTTTTGCCTGTGAAATAGCCTCATCGGCAAATACCAGTGATTGCTTTGGATTGGTCCAGCGCAAGGCAGCAGCCAGCTTAAGTCGTGCCCTTAGTTGAGTTTCTTCATCAGGGTTCTTAAGTTCATTTTTGAATTCCTGAAGGATTTTTTTCTCAGTACGCGACTGTGCATGGGAGTCGGCTACGTGCCAGTAACATAAGATGAGCATACCAAATAGTTGGCATAGCCGTAGATGTGATGATTTTAACATGTTCCTAACCGAAAGTTTCTAGCCAAACTTCAACGGTTTACTTCCGTTTTTGGCCACATCGAATATAAACCAAGCGCTGTAAATGGGGGCTGAAATACTTGGATTTTGTAGCCTGATGTCAAACAGCTTTGGAAGCTTTCCAGACACGCACGGTAGCAGGTTTCATAAAACGGTTTACGGCCCTATAACTGAAAAAAATGAAGGCAGCACCTCCAAGTGCCAAAGACCCTTTTGAGCCAAGAAGCTCGGCAATTTTAGCAAACATCAACTCTTTGCCATCCGGGTCGCCATTTCCCTCATAGTGGCCCAGTGTTTCTACCTCATGGGCCATGGTATAGAACAGCCAGGTAAACAAAAGAGTAGCCAACAATGGGAGAATTGAAATAATGAGCGCCTTTATCCGGTTCTCTTGCTTTTCGTTGCTTTGCAGACCAAAACTTTCGGCAATTACTGGTGCAATACGAGCACCTTCCTTTTTGTCTTCGAATTGTAGCTTTAGTTTTTTCTCAGTTCCCTTCTTATTCACATAAGTAATAATGGTATAGCCTGATTTTTCATTATTACTTAGTTCTTCCAGTCGTTCAATGGGAACAAACCAGTTGAAGTTTACACCGCTTGTCTTATCCTTTTTATTCTGAAAGTCTTCGGCGTCTTTCACCTTGGTCATCGATACCAAAATGCCATCAGGACTGTAGTTCAGGTATTTCTTATAATTATGTTCAAGTCTGTAATTCATGGGAGTAGTATACCGCATTGAGCAAATGCAAGATACAAAGCTCACATAAATACAATTGATACCATGTGTTCATAAATGGTGTAGATTGGCTGAGTGCATTTATGACGAGTATTCCCAAATACTCACCCAAGCCTACCAAGTATCACGATTTTTTTGCAATGTATCACGGGCGTGCAAATGTTGATGTGATGACGTAATATATTCGATACCAGTGTTATAAAGAACGGTTAGCGCACCTAGGAAAACAATAAAACCTCCGTGTCGGCAATTTGCGTCAATGCAGTAATGGAAGCAATATTCTGTCGAAACTGAAAGTAGTTGTGAAACAAGTAAAGATGCCAAAATGGAGGTCCACGCCATTTTTAGGGTTTGCTATGTCCTGCTCTTCATAACCATCTTCACCAAATACCAAAATATTATGAAAAACCTTTATCAAATTCTGGCTTGCCTTGTGCTCTGTATGATGGTGCACCCGTTGCAGGCTCAGTTTAATCATCGGTATGATCCTGCAAACACAGAGGTACCTTCTACACTGAAGTTGCCCTATAATGTAACCAGTATTGCCGATAACAATGTCGCTTGCCTGACCACGGCAAATTATGTTTCAAACGCCCTGGATGATGAATACAGGGTAATTGATGTGAATTCAGCTACCGGGGTGCCAGGTAGTATGAAGTATAGAACCTGGTCGGTCGACAATGAAAACTCTAATTCAATTGTGTATTCACATAGCGGATCAAACAATTTGAAGACGGGTAGCAGAGACGTTGGCGGCAGTAAAGACATGTGGATCGTTAAAAACGACGTTGCGGGTGGAACTATCTGGGCGCGTCGTTTAGGTGTGTCTGCCTATGACGAAGAAGGGCTGTTGATTGTACAAGATGATCCGAGCTACAGTCCACTTGGAACGTATCTGATTGTTGGAGTCAGTAATCGCTACGGTACCCGATCTCCATACATTGCCCGTGTAGAAGACGTATTTCCCAATACAATGAATGTATTGTGGCAAAAGACTTACAACAGTGGCTTGAACATAGATGAAATTCCTACATCAGCTCACAGAAAAGCCAATGGCGATTTTGTAATTGCCGGGCATACAGAAGGTTCAAGTGTGAGCACTCTTTTTACGTTTGAAATTGATATTGCTTCCGGTAAGCCGATAGGTAACTGGGTTAACTACCATGTGAGTAGCCAGGTAGATGAAACCAATGCCTACATTCAACGCTCTCAGTCCGGTGCTGGTGGTTACGTACTGAGTTACACGGTAGGTGATGCCACGGGTTCAGCTATAGGAGTGATGGAGATTGACAACACGCGCAACACTGTTTTTTGGAACAACACTTACTACGAAACCTATTCCAATTTCAATCATAGTGTGGCCATCCATTGGAATGGAACACACTACGTTTTGGGTACCGGTCATTTTTTAGCTGCAAGTGGCGCAGGCTATCCCGGTTTCTTGAGTATTACCGTAGGCGGGGCAGTCAATAGCTTTTCCTTCCTGGGTACTGGCGGCGGTACATTTCGGCGTACCCAGAGCATGATTCAAACTCCCAGTAACGACTATATCATTAAGGTCCTTTATGACAATCTTGACGGTTTTGGACTGATCAAAACAAACTCCTCTGGTGGTGGTACAGGTCTCTGCGACGACAATTCCACAGTAGGAGTTACTCCGTTGGTGGTGGATCCTGATGCAACCGACGTGGATGATGATAACTATTCAGGACTTGTAAGTCACTTTGAATCTCAGCTTAGTGCCACCGGTATTTACTACGACTGTGGCGGTACTCCTATTGCACCTTACAAACCCAAAGCCGACGATAGAGATGTTGCTACAGTAGAAGAATGGGATGTTCCTGGTCATCAACTGTCAGGAACACCTACAAGCGTGTCTCAGCCCGAAGCGACAGACCTAGAGATATTCCCCAATCCATCAAACGGAACGTTCCAGATACAATTTGGCACTGACTTGCCAATATTCTACGAAGTGACGGATATGAGTGGTAAGACCATAGTACAAGGCAGGCCTACTTCTGAAACAGAAAGCATTCACCTTAAAGATGCCAAGGCAGGTATGTACCTACTAAAAGTTCAGTTCGCCAATGAGCAATGGACTCAGAAAATAAGCGTGAGATAGTTTTATGCCTCTATCTCCACTTTCAAATAGAATCAAAAATCAATTATTAAAATCATGAAAAATCATTATAAACTTCTCACCTGCTTTCTGCTTTGTATGGCAGTCTATCCTCTGCAAGCACAGTTCAGTTGCCGGTATGATCCACTCAATTCACAAGTCCCAAATCCGGTTACTCTTCCTTACAATGTAACCAGTATAGCTGCAAATACCAGTTCTTATCTGAGTACTACCAATTACCTGGGCTTTGGTACCAGTGATGATTATATGGCTATAGAAGTAAGTGCAACAACTGGAGTTCCGGGGGTAAGGCGTCGAACAACCTCAGCAGTTCGTGAGGATGCCAATTCTATTGTTTATGCATATAACAATACCCATAGCCTGAAGGCTGGATCTAAGGACAATGGAGGGCAAACGGATATGTTCGTAAGCAAGAATGATGCATTGGGTACTTCAATTTGGTCGCGGTATTTAGGAGTTTCTTCTTATGTAGAAGAGGCGATGTTAATTGTTCAGGATGATGCGAGCTATGGCTCTCAACTGGGTACTTATCTTGTGGTTGGCATAAGCAATCGCTATGGAACCCGTTCGCCCTACATTGCTCGAATCGAGGACCTCACTTCAAATAGTATGACGGTTCTGTGGCAAAAAACATATAACAGCGGCCTCAATATTGATGAAATCCCTACTTCAGTTCATAAAAAGGCCAATGGCGATTATGTGATTGCCGGACATACTGAAGGCTCGAGCGTAAGCACACTCTTTACTTTTGAGATAGACATTGCTACCGGAAAGACTATTGGTAATTGGGTAAACTACCATGTGAGTAGTCAGGTGGATGAAACCAATGCCTACATTCAGCGTTCTCAGTCTGGAGCGGGTGGATACGTAATGAGCTATACAGTGGGTGATGGTACTGGTTCAGCCATTGGAGTAATGGAAATTGACAACACGCGTAACACCGTTTTTTGGAACAACACCTATTACGAAACCTATTCAAACTTTAATCACAGTGTAGCGATTCATTGGAATGGAACACACTATGTTTTGGGCACCGGACATTTTTTGGCAGCAAGTGGAACAGGCTATCCTGGTTTCTTGAGCCTTACAGTAGCTGGCGCAGTCAATAGTTTGTCACTCTTTAGTGCATCAAGCGGAACCTTTTCGCGCACTCAGAGTATGATTCAAACTCCCAGTAGCGACTATCTTATCAAAGTGCTTTATGCCAATACGGATGGCTACGGATTAATAAAAACAAACTCAACGGGCGGCGGTGCCAATCTTTGTGACGATAACGCAACTGTAGGTGTTACTCCATTAGTAGTAGACCCTGATGCAACAGACGTGGATGATGACGATTATTTTGGTTTGGCTACTGCCCCTGAACTTTTGTCATTCGCTAATGGACAATACATTTATTGCAATGGAACTTCTGGACTATATAGGCCCAAGGAAAGCGACAAGCCAATGGCAACAGTTGAAGAGTGGGATGTTCCTGGCCATCAACTTTCTGGCACCCCAACAAGCGTGTCACAGCCGAAAGCATCGGATTTAAAAGTATTTCCAAATCCGTCGAATGGGTCATTCCAAGTACAGTTTGGAGAAGACTTGCCTTTATTCTATGAAGTAACAGATATGAGTGGTAAGACCATAGTACAGGGACGACCTACCTCTGATACGGAAAGTGTGCACTTAGATGGGGCAAAGGCAGGCATGTATTTGCTTAAGGTTCAGTTTGCGAATGAGCAATGGACACAAAAAGTTAGTGTTAGGTAAGCCACACGCATAATCCCATAACCAGACTTGTAAAAACGGCTTATGGTCAGGCCCGCTTCAATATTGAGAAGCGGGCCTTTTCTTTTGATCTACTTGATATTTATTACTGTGCCTTTTTTCTCTTCAATTATTGATCCATCACTTCAATCCATTTAAGTACCACCTCTTGAAGGTCTGACTTTTTAGCTTCTACTTCGTCCATATTGGCAAAACGTGCTACCCTGGCCTCTTTTTGATCACCTTCCAGCAAACCGGTAGTGTCGTTTATAAGAGCACCTTTATGAAAGGTGAGATTTACAAATTTTTTCGCCCTGGGGTTAAATGTGCAGAGATTGTCTTTATAGGCATAGCTCGGAGCACTCCATTTAATACTCTCCGTTATTTTGTTACTGGCACTTAGTATTATTTCTCTTACGGCTTCAATTTCGGCCTTTAAAGGGTGATCGAAATTTGAAAGGTATTCGTTAACTGCGGCTGATTTATTCATGTGATTTAGATTTTCGGTTTTCCATTACAAGTACAAGCAGTGCCATTCCGATAAATAGCAGTGATACGATTCCAAAAACAAGCATACTGTTGGCAAACACAGCTATTGATGCAATGATGAATGTGGGGATCATAATGTATACACCATAGCGCCTTGTTTTTGCAGGGATAAGGAGTATTCCGCCTATAAGTTGCACAGCTCCGAGTAGGGTGGTGGCGGTGGTGTTGAAACCTATGGCTTCAAATAATTGGATGTCGGCTTCCTGTTGCAAAAGCTTAAAAAAGCCCGTGGAAATGCTCAGGACCACGGTAAGGATCCAGTTGATCTTTAGTAATATGTTCATAAGAAGTTATTTATCGGTACGCTGTACCAAAGAGAACCAATTGCCGGAGTCGTCTTTTACCATGGCTTCAATTCCGTAGAATTGCTCTGTCGGTTCTCTGCTAAAAGTCACCCCTTTGCCTTTAAGCTCTTCATAAGTGGCATAAATGTCTTCACATTCAAATACCCCAAATCCAAAGGTCCCTGCTGCTACTAGTTCGCTTAGGTTTTTAGCCACTTCAGGGCTAAACATACCTCCCTTATTAATGGGCATCAAGGTAATCTCAATTTCAGGTTGGTTCTTTGGGGATACAGTGATCCAAAAGGCATCTTCGCCAATTGGAATGCGCATTTTTTCCTCCAGTCCCAACTTGTTTACATAAAAGTCGGCAGCTCGTTCCTGGTCAATTACATAAACGCTGGCGTGTGAGAGTCTCTGAATCATGTGCTTCTTTTAGGGTATTTCAAACTTATATGAAGGCGAATATTCTCGGCTTATCGAATCTTGCTATTTGAGGAGAACTACTTTTTCCAGCCATAAGAGCTCGAAAAGCAGTTGGGAACATAGTTAAAGGGGGCTTGCTGCTCAGCCAAACGTTGGGCTTGTTGTTCATCGCAGTAAGCTTTTGGAGTTTTACCCACTTGCTTTTTAAACAGGAGCGTAAAGGAAGGGATGCTATCGAAGCCTGTTGCTTCACAGGTTTCTGCAATACTATGTTCTTTGTTCAACAGTTCTTTTGCTCTATCCAGTCTTACCTGAGTAAGGTATTGGTGTGGCGATTTGCCATAAGCTTGTTTGAACAGACGTAAGAAGTGGTATTTGGAAAAGCAGGCCTGAGAGGCAATGTTTGTTAAGTCTATCTTCTCGTGAAAATGTGCATCAATGTAGAGTTTGGCTTCTACAATCCTTTTGTACATGTACATTTTGGGATGTATGTCGGCTGCTTGCTCCTTCATTCCTGCTAAGATAGAATAGTGTGAACTAATTGTTTAGTTGTAAGTAGCTTTTTAGAGGGAAAGAATGCTTTGAAGTGGATTAAAAGGAGGCTAAAACTTTAAGGATGTGATGTCTATCTTTGAGAAGGTTTGGACGGTTTGCGCAATGATGATTTAGAGCTGATCAGCAGCTATAAAAAGACCAAAGACACTGCCTTGGTTGCGCAGTTGATGGAGAAGTATTCACCACAAATTTTGGCATTTGCCTTAAGGAGTCTAAAAAACCAGGACGACGTTAAGGATTTTGCTCACGATGTGTATGTGAAATTGTGTGACAAGCTCCTTTCCGAAGAAATTGACAATTTCAAGAGTTGGCTGAGCCGTTTTATGAAGAACCTCTTTTATGATAAAAAGAGAAAGGAGAAGGTGCATAGAAATCATTTGGAGCGATTGATTCAAGACGATTCATATACCATTGACAAAGCACTATTCATGAACATGGATAAGAACTTGATCCATGCGGCTATTGCAAAACTTGCCGATAGAGAGAAGGAGTGTATTAAGACACTATACCTGGAAGGAAAAAACTACAAGGAGATGATGGCGGAAACCGGATGGACTTTTAACCAAATAAAGGGAGTAAGAGAGCGGGCAACCAGAAAGTTGAGAGACTTGTTGAGTGCTGAATTCAACGAAACTAAATGACAAAGTGGTGAGAACTCAGGATAATACAATACAAACATGCCTCACGTCTTCAGAGATGACAGCCTATCTAAGAGAAGAATTGGACAGTAAGTCTGCCACTCTAATAGATGAGCATTTAGCAGATTGTGAGCTGTGTTGTGACGCATTGGAAGCTTTGAGCACTGATGAAGATGAAGGCCTGGGCTTGAGTGAAATGGAGATGGCTGTTAATGCCTTTCAAGAGCAAATTGCGAGCGAAGTAGTGGCATCCAATGATGAAAGGGAAGAAGCTGCTCAAGTAAGGAAATTGCCCCGGAGCTTTTGGCGAGCTGCAGCGGTGGTACTGCTTATTGCTTCAATCTTTTGGTTTTGGCAACAGCGTCAAACCATCTCCGGAGAGTCTCTTTTCATAAGCTATTTTGAACCTTATGAAGATTTAGTAAGTACCAGATCAGGTGAAGGACCAAGCGAAACCAGGATGGCTGCGGGTATGGAACTATATAATGCTAAGGCTTTTAAACAGGCCGCTCTGGAGTTTGATGCAATACTAAAAACCGGGGAAGGGACTGACTTAACACGTCTTTACCTAGCCATTAGCTATTTATCACTCCATCGCCAGAAGGAAGCCAATGTACATTTGCTACAGGTTGCAGATGGTGATGGCGCTGTAAAAGACATTGCGGAATGGTATTTGGGCTTGTCGTCTGTAAAGTTGGGAGACAAAGAAGCCGCCAGAAGGCATTTCAACAAGGTGGTGAAGGAGCAAGGGGTGTTTGCGAAAGAAGCACGAGAAATTCTTGAGAAGCTGGATTAGCTTCTCTTAGTGCCCAGAAACCATAAGACCAGTGTAAGAAGTGGGAGTGCAAGAAGAATCAATAACCAAATAGATGGTGACTTTGTAAGGTTCATGGAAGAAGTATCTCCATGAAATACGATGCCCGCCCAGAAGTAGGGATGTGCTTTAATTCCACCGGCATTTATTAGGTAGTTCATTTGAGCTTTTCTCAATGCTTCGTGTTTAGGACTATCCGCTTTTAGGTTTCTGTAAAAATCCGTTAGTACTTCTGCTGTGCTTTTGTCATTTACATCCCAAAGGGTCATTACGGTACTCTTGCATCGCGCATATGAGAAGCCTCTTTCCAGACTCATTACTCCCTCGCCATCTATCAAACGACCTCTTCCTGTATTGCAGGCTCCCAATACTACCAGCTCCGCGGCGATGTTAAGATTGAAAAGTTCAAAGGCGAAAAGCTCCCCTGCGTTTAGCTGAGTGTCTTCTGGTAGTTTGATGAAGGAAATACCAGACTTCATTGGATAGTCGTCAAATAAATGGCCGTGCGCTGCGATATGTAGGATTTTTGATTTTCCAGATTGCTCTATGAATTCTTCTTTCGTGGCGTTTTCTCCAAAAAAGAACTGACCTTCCAATAGCTCTGAGAGTGATTGAAGCTCGGCACGCGCATGTATCAGGTCATCGTTTGGTGCAAAGGCAACAAGGTCATGAAGTTTGGCTTCTGAAGGCTGCATCATTTTCTGGTGCTGCAAAGTGGAAGGGGAGTAGCCATAACGTATGCTTCTACTTTTTACCAGAAACTCCATTTGCCCCAGGCTTATACCGGCCAAAGGTGCTTCGCATACCAGACTTTCAAAAGGGAGATAATGCAGGTTGCCATCGGGTATAATTATGATGTTATTAGCACCCAGCCCTTCACTGTCAAGGTACAATAGTGGGGCTGACAATAGTTGTTTGTAAAGTAAATATCCCTCTTCGCCAATTTCTTCTGCTAATCGTTCCAATGGCTGCCCAAGATTTGGACTCCTAAGATGGTCGATAAATGTGCTTAGCAATTTTTGAAAATCAGGACCAATTTCCCAGCTCCACACCTTGAATTGTTGGTCACTTACCAAGAAGCAGGCAAGTCCTGTCTCGGTCAGTACATACTCCAACAATACTTCGTCACTTTCAAGAAGATGATCGCGCGTTTCCTCAATTGAAAATCCTTTGCTCCCGTATTTTATGTCGTAGTAAGCAGGGTATTCAACTCCTATTGCTTTCGTAAGTTGTTCAAACTCTTTTTTTACAGTGCTTAGCTCATCCAGTTGAGTGGTAGCTGTTAAGCCCAGCATCCTTGAAATCAGGCTGCGTTCCCTGGAGGTAATACTATCGGGAATGGAAAGTAGAGACTGGGCTTCATATCCACTAAACCATTCCATGAGGGAATACGCCTTGGACTGTCTTAAGTAGCCAAAGGCCGAAGCGTTGTAGCGATCTAGTTTGGTCTTTTTGGCTAATTCCAATGCCGTGAAAATTCCCCCTTCTATCACACTATGAAAGCTTGAGAAAAGCCGTTCTCTGTCTGCTTGATAAGAGTATTGGTCCCTGATAAGTTCCATGGTAACCAGAGCAGCATCATAACAGGCCAATGCCCTTTGCAAGGCGTGGCTACCTCCTTTATTCTTGTAAAGTTCTACGTGGGCATCCGCCTTTTCCTGAAGCGTGATGAGCAACCAGGGTTCTGCATGCAAGTACTCCTGCTTTGGGAGTGTATTGCCGTCAACCGGAGCAAAACTCGGAATCAGGCTTTGAAGTGCGTATTGCAGTTGTGCAAGAGCGGAATCTGTAGAACCCATTTCCCTAAGGGCTTTAGAAAGAGCCACATGGGCCTTGGCTACTTCCCGGTGATGTTTTCCATAATTCCTTTTAGCCAGATGCAGGCCTTTCTGCAAGTAGTCCAGTGCCTCTTCAGGGCGTTCTTTTTCTAGCAGCCATTGCCCGATGCTTCTGTTGGCAGCGCTCATACCGGAGAGATCTTCATATCTTGAAAACACTTCCAAGGCGGGGGCCAGCAAGCTATCCACTGCCATGTTTGTACCCAAACTCAGGTTGTTGTCGGTTTGGTTAAGGAGTAATGTGGCTTGCAGAAGCTTTTGTTTCCTGCTCGGAGACTGTTTGTCAATAAAGCGAATACCCTTACTGAACATGAGCTCGGCGCTCATATAGGAGCCAAGATCGTTGTACAGAATTCCCAGATCGTTACAAACTTGGGCTACGTAGAGAGAGTCTCCTTCTCTGACTCTAATCTCTGCGGATTGATTCAGGTAGCGGCTCGCCTTTTCATAACTACCGTTACGTGTATGACAGTTGCCGGCAAAATGGTAAACAAAGCCAAGGAATCTATTGGATACTCCATGCCTTTCGTACAGCGCTATGGCATTATCAAAGTGTTCAGCCGCTTTAATGAAATCACCTACTTGCGCTTTTCTATACACATCACCTATTCTGGCATGCAGTTCGGCTATTACGAGGTGTTGCGGGCCGAATAATGCCTCAGCCAGCTGAATATGCTTTTGGAAGTGTGCAATAGCCTTGTCAGGATGTTTCCTGGAATAAGCCTTGCCCACAGTACCTACTGCTGAGCACCAGGTATTGGTGTCTCTGGCAGCCAACAGTTGCTGCAAAACACTGTCAAGTGAAGCGTTGGCCTTTTCGCTAAGCCCTACTAATGCGTAGTGTTCGGCTACTTTTAAGGACGAAGTTTGCTGGGCACTTGTACACAGTGAAATGCATGTAAAGGAGAGTAATAGAAAAAGACGCAACGGTGCCTAAGTATTAGACGCAAAAAATACGGACCTAAAGGCACTTGACCTCAGTTTCACTCAATTACTACGAAAGGGAAAGTTTTTACCCGGGTTTCAGTCCACACAGTGCAGAAGTAGTTTCCTTTTGGCCAGGCACCACTTACAGAAATCAATTGATTTCCAGGGTTCTTGAGAAAATGGGTCTCATTGTACAAGCAAGTTCCAAGTGAATTGTACACTTTTACCTGAGCCGGTACATTCTTACGTTCTGAGTGAATTGTCAAGCTAAATGATCCCGTATTGGGATTTGGAAACAGCCTAATGCTCTCGTTTGCAAATGGTGATGCTGCATGCGGGGCAATGGCAGTTGGTGGCTGATTATTAGGGCCGTTCATTGAGTATAGGCTTACAAAATCAATGGCAAGTCCGGCACTGGAAGACTGCCTTGCTTCCTTGTACATAAACCTTATGGTAAGATCTCCGTATCTATTGAATCCATGAGCCGAAGCCGTGGAATCAAGATTGAGTTGGTTCAATGCCCATTGGCTGTTAGTAGCATTCAAATCAAACACTTTATGGAATAAGGAATCATTGTCAGAAATGTATATCCCGTTTAGCGTATCACCACTTAGAGTATCAAGATCTTTCCATGCAAATGATAGACAGGGAGCACCGCTTCCCAATCCTGACATGTCAACACTCAGGTCTGTCCATGCATGCTTCCCGGCGTTAGGGGCTTCCAGTGTAAGCGTCTTGTGCCCATGGTAGGGAGTTACAAGGTCTGAAGTATTTACGCGTAGTTTCAAACTGTCATCTACGGCCCAAAAGCCTGCCAGTTCCGAGCACTCAAAACTGCTGAAGTAGGGTGTTCTGGCTTTGGGTTTCTGAGCTACATTGATTCGGCTAGCCGCAGTATTGTTGTTCTCACGTTGTTCCGGGATGACATTATAATGATCAACTGAAGTAAGAATAAAATAACGGTCTGGGGATTGTTGTGATGGAATGGACAGGTTAAATAGGAATGAATAATTGCTATCCACCAAAATTGAATCGAGCTGTATGCTATCCAATACCAGGTCTTGAGCGTCCACTTTTCTATTTTGCGAAAGCAATACATGCAAATAAGCCGGTGTTGTGGTGTTTTTTGCAATGCTCAACCCAATGTTAACTACCTTGGTTTCAAGTGTGAAATCAGCTCCTGGCCGGAGCTTCGTAGCACATGTCCTATTTCTTTTAATTCTTAAATCAGCCAGCCTGGGCCCCACAACAAGGTGCACAAAAGCGTGGTTATTGGTTTCGTCGTTCTCATCAATTGCATGGCTATTATCGGCAACGGTAACCAAATACCAGCTGCCCTCAGTACCATAAGGAATCTGTATTGTGTCAGGTTTTCCAAACTCCGTACCAGAAGCCATCAAAGGGGCCATTCCTTGCATGAGAAACATATCAGTAGAGTCGAAGTGTGGGTCTTTTGAAAAATAGATACTGTACGGGAAGGGAGACCTCACCGAGTCAGGTCCGTGGTTTCTGAAAGTGCTCGTAAGAATAAGAGAGGAGCCATTGGGTACCGTTCGTTTATTCAAAGCCTGGTTAACGATCTCTATATCTGGTTTGCCAGGATGTATAATGTTTACGGAATAATCTTCTATTTCACCGTCAATGCTTTGCGTACAGCTCGAAGTGTATGAACTATCGCTCATCACTATTCGCATGGCGGTCTTACCAGAGCTTAAAGCAGTTGGGATATGCATTAAGCCAGTAAGTGTACCAAAGCCACTTGTGGTGTAAATGGTTTCCATGTTTTCGAATATGCCATTCCTATTCATATCCAGGTACACAAACCAGTTATAGGCCTTGGCCATGGTTCCGGCCATTCCGGGGCTCAGGGTTATGGCTTGAAAAGAGCCTGGTATGAAACGGGCTTCCAGGTTTCTGAAAGAAGCATAGCCTCCATTGTTTCCGCTTTTGTTGTTGATGGAGTCGGTTTTCACTCTGTGTATCCAGTCTACTTGTGAGTTATTGTTGTTGGGTTCACAATAGCAGGTAATTCTATTGCTGAGAGGCGTATTGGTAGGAATGGGATGGTTATCGTCAAAGTAAATATTGGCGTGAGTACCAATTTGGTTTGAGGCAGCAGGTGGCACAGAACCGTCTAGCAATATGGAATAGCGGAAATATCCCGTTCCTATAGATGCTCCAATTTCTTGAGATACACCGTTAAGGTTTTGTCCGCTCGGCGCCAGCTCTATATGAGGATGTACTATGGCCAAACGCCTTAAGAGAGTATCTCTAAAGAGAAACAAGCTTTGTGTACTGTCCAATGACATAGTCCCAGGGTTGAAGGTATTGCCTAAAGAAATGGAGTCGATTATTGGAACAATGTGGGGACTGTGGCTGGAGGAAATCATGCTAATGCTATTCATATCCAATTGCCTGTCTACCTCATCAATAAGATACACAAGGTCTGCCGGAGCGGTGCCTTCATTTTCAAAGTTGATGGTATAAATCAGGCTGTCAAGTACACATTGTCCGTTTGTAGTTACCAGCTTGTTGTTGGGGTCATGTGAGTTGGTAACGTCCATCACCAGCAAGTCATCAGAAACCAGGGTATTTCCTTGATCACTATACAGCCTTGCTTTGAACTGTAGTGGTATACCAAGTACAGCAGTACTTTTTGTTAGAAGGGAAACTGATAAGAAGCGTTCTTCATTCACATTTAAGTTAGAGTAGCTTAGTGTGAGCAGGCCTTTAGAACCGTTGTTGAGCAATTGATGACTATAGCTGTCATAACCACATCCATCAAGGTAGTTTGCATTGAATTCCATGTAATAGGCGTCGTATTCAAATTGAATTTCAGCTGATTGATACGTCTGGTTTTGGCTGTTCTTATAATGGATTAAAAAGGTGTTGTGATCTCCTATTTTACAATCTCTAACAGGATCTATTTCAATGCTTTTTCCAACTTCAAAGGAATACGTCGGAGCTTCGTCATCAATGGATGTGAAGGGGCCGGAAATACCTACGTTCTTTTTCAACAAGGGTAGTTCTTCGTCTTCGTCGGCATATTTCGGGGTAAGTGCTACTGATACCTGATAGTTTCCAGGCAAGGCCTCGTATTCGTAAATGGGTTCTGCTTCAAAGCTGGGCATGCTACAGTCTCCAAAAGTCCATAAGTAGCCCCAACTTGGTTGTTTATTGGAATTGGGATCGGCACTGGGTGGGTTTAGGTTTGCAACACTAAACCGCACCCTGTTTGGAAGGTGTGTAGAGTCCAGCTCTTCCCCGGTAACAGCATCATAGATTTTGATGCTTTGAGCCTTTAGCCCATTAATCCCCAATGCCAGAATGCAAGTACATACAATAGCAATAATCCTCATGAAATGTGTTTTTAGAATGAATTTGAACAGGCACGATGCCTCACGTTTTTGTATACCTCAAAACCAGAATCCTAAAGAGCAGGGCTTCTGGCAACCTTTAAATCAGAATATTAAGCTTTAATCAGCAGAGCACAAAGCAAAATGCCACCCCTATAGAGAGGTGGCATTTCTTTTCACTATTGGTATCGGTCAATAAGTGATATTGGTATCAATTGAATCAGTCAGTGGTTACTTGCTAATGATCATTTTCCCAGATTGTGCAATGTTTCCAGCGCTGAAGCGATACACATAAACACCCGCTGGTAAATGTGCTGTTTCAAAAGCTTGTGAATAGCTTCCTGCATTTTGTACCTCCTGCACAATGGTTTCCACTTTGGTTCCACTTAGGTCGTACAACTCAATGAGTACCGGAGATTCGTTCTCACTTATTTCATATTGGAAAATACCTGTTCCGGTTACTGGTACTGGGTAAAGGTCTACCTGCATGTCTTCGACATTGGGGGTATTGGCAAAGCCTACGGTTTCGTCAAATGGAAGTGGACTTGTAAACTCATCATATTCATTCTCATAGATGGTAACGGTGGAACCACTGGCCACAACCATGTCCAAATCTCCATCATTGTCTAAATCACCAAAATCCATGCCTGCGCCTGACATTTTGCTGGATAGGAAAGTGCTACTGATATTGATAATATTAAAACCGGATGTACAACGACGCGCGGTCATGTTGCTGCTCGAGGCTCCAAGTACTATGTACTCAGTTTTGTTATTGTCTTTAAGGCCCTCTGCATTTGTAGCTCTATCTCGCTCAAAGCGGGCATCAGAAGCCAACCAGTTAAAGGTATTGGTCCACTTTACTGTGTACCCAGAATTCTCCTTCTTGTAAGATTTATGTTTGCTCTTTCCGTTTACGGTATTGTTCCAAATAACATAGAAGTCAAGCCCGCTATTGGTGCTTGAGCCTGAGCAGCCTCCATCTGTGTTGATATGAGCGAAATCCGCTACCACTACTTTATAGTCAAAGCCGGGGTTGTTGGTTACAGTATAGTAAGTGCTAAAGCCAAAGTTGCCATTTCCTGTGCGCACCACAGGTCGGTCTGAATGTCCTAAAATGATGTCCATATCGCCGTCGCAATTGATGTCGCCAGCACTTACGGTTTTCGTGTTGGAGGCATCGCCGCTGTTACAGTGCCTGGTAAAATCTCGGTTGCCATCGTTTTCAAATATGGGATTGCAACCACAGTTGTTATCCTGGGCAACAATGAAATCAGGAAGTCCATCATCGTTGAAATCGGCTATTTCAACATCTACATAGTTGGTGCTGCATCCATTGTCATTATTTGCATCACTTGTATTGTACTGAATGGCTTCATCCCAATCTCCGTTATTGTCAGTGTACAACACAAAAATTCGCTTGCTCGATACCCTTACAATATCCATATTGCCGTCCCCGTCAAAGTCTGCCGCTTCTGCATCTCCGGCGTTTACATTATCGTACAAAAGGCCTTCCTGGTAAAGAGTTTCAGAAGTAAAACTTGTTGAGAGAATTCCGTTGCCATCATTCATAAATTGGTCGTCTTCCACCTCCACACTGGAAATACCTCCAATTACCTGCGATTCTTCTACGGCGTAGATGTCCAGATTTCCATCTCCGTCCAAATCGGTAATAATTACATCAACATAGTCCGGCCGTCCGGGTGTTGGATTTGCGAGACTGAACCTACGGGTCATTTGGCCAAATGCCGAACTCGTGAGCAGTCCTAAAATCATGATCATACTCCACATCTTCATGTTTAAACTTTTCATAGTTGCTTAACAGTTTAGTTGATGCCTACTCTGTTTCCGCTTTTCGGCTTCCGCGTTTTTGTACTGACGCGGAGCTCAAAAAAGATGCACGAAAAATTTTGAGAAAAGATGATCATATCCCTCCAGATTGTTTGAACCCCGTTTTTTTTGTGCCAAACATGAAAACTCAGGAACCGTAGTCCCTGAGTTTCTAATACCCGGTTACCTTAAAACAAACTGTATCGTAATCCTACTGACAACTGGGAGTTGTAGTATTCTCTAAAAGCCAGGGTAGACTGTTTCTGCTGTGTTGAGAAGCGTTTGATTACTTCAATATTTGCATAGAGCGATAACTTCTTACTTACGTACGCTTCATACCGCAGGTCAAAACCAGCGTAGAGGTATTGAATGGAAGCGCTGTCTTCGTTCATGAGTTTGAAATGATATCTATGTGCCAGTTTGGTTTTTATTGTCCACTTGGCATTGGTGGATTCATGGCTTAGATTGAATCCCAAATCGTGTTGTAGGTATCCATACTTCCGGGTAGAAAAGTCTGCTCTCACAAAGCTTCTTACCGGTATTTCCCAGTATCCATTCTCAAAGCGACGTTTTAGCCGGTACGATGCTTGTAAGTAAGCCCAGTTCCTAATTCGTTCAGTACCTTCCAATTCATCCCAAAAATCTTCGTCCAGGTCAGTCTCTTCATCAATAGTTGCCGTGGGGAAATCAATGTCCTGGTAGCGTCTTAAAGAAGCTTCAATATCCAACAACCCACGGTACTCGTTCTTAGCTAGCTCAAACTTGTTTTCTTTACTAATATGAGCACCTACAGAATGATAGAACAGAATATCATCAGTGGCTGAAGGATAGTTCTTGTATTTGTAGAACATACCCGTTTTGTACTCAGAGTTAGCTTGGTCAAATTCGTAGTCAATGGGAAGTGTAAAGGAAGCATAGGATAGAGGCGTTCTAATAGCTCCGCTACTCAAATCCAGTCCGTTCTGTTGGTAACGTGCATATTTTGGCGATATGTGAAAGTACTTACCACGATCCAGTTTGTAACGCATTGGGAGTTCAAGTGACAGCCGGTAGGCATGGGCATCTTCAACTGAAGGAAACAGCTGGGCACTTGCACTTGACTTGAATCTTAAGTACAAATTGTCCTTCTTGTACTTGGTAGAAAAGAGAATACGGTGATAAGAGAATACTCCGTTTTGGTACATGTCGTCTCGCTCCAGAGAATCAGTCTTAGTCAAGAAGGAAGAAGGGTTTTTGAAGATATTGGTTTCGAATCCAAGGCCCTGCGAGTAGCTCAGCTTGGATTGTGCCTGAGCACTTATGCTCATCGTGAGAAGAATTACTAAAATGCCTGCGAGGGTTTTCATGGTATTTGTGCTTTAGCTAGTTGGATAAAAGGAGTTTCGGATATACTGGCGGCCAGTTCTATAGTTTGTGTTCTATTGGTAAGTCCCATAAAGTCGGCAAGTGCCAAAATGAGGAGTCCGAGCAATACCACTACAAAGTGGGCTTTTGATTTTTTGATGTTCATGCGGCAATATTTTTAAGTTTAAGTAAGCTTTTTAGGCCCTGTTTATTGGCCAATTGAATGCCCAGGCCGGGTCGAATATTGATCTCGATGACTTCGGGGCCCAGGTCGTTGTCAACTACAATGTCAATCCCCAGGTATTTGAGAGGGAAATGCCTTGAAGTCCTGACGGCCAGTTCCTTAATCTCTTTCCAGCTCGGAAGTATCTTGTCCACTATTTGGATGCCCGAATCAGGATGTGTGCTTCGGTAAGTTTTTCCATCATAAGCCTCTAAAAGACTGCCTGATTCCATATTCACACCAATGCCCAAACCTCCCTGATGCAGGTTGGCTTTTCCATTAGACTGCTTAGTGGGCATTCGGAGCATTGCCATCACGGCTTCGCTATGGAAGGTTATAACTCTAATGTCAGGAACACCGGCCGGATAGAGCTCGCTAAAAAAATGATGGGGAATAATGCATCGCTCTATAATGGCACAGTCCTCATCAGCAAAGGAGTAAAGGCCAAATACAATGTTTGCGATATGACTGAAAATATTGTCAGTGTTTATTGGACTACCGGCATTGAACCAATCGGTGCCTTTTCTGCTCAAGATCATGATGCCAGAGCCGCCTCTGCCCATTGCGGGCTTTATAACCAGTTTTTCATGTACACTTACCTGCTCCCATATATGGTCAATCTGCCCAATGTGCTCAATTATTCCATAGGTTTCAGGTGTTTGAATACCGTGTGTGGAAAGCACCTTCTTAGTAAGTACTTTATTATCGGCTAAGCGGTAGTGCTTCTTAGGGTTGTTAGGATATATGCACTCAACGTTTCTTTGGTTAATACCCAGAAATTCGTTTTTGATTTGCTTGATTTTCTTAAACATGGCTCAGAGAGTTTTGAGAGTTGAATTTGAACCTTCTGTATTCCAGAACCCTAAGTCCTATCCACTTACCCAGGAGCAGGGATACTCCAGCTATACTGAGCAGTACTTCAGGAAAGGTGATCATCAATTGAAAAATGCTATTGGAAGCCACCACCAGGTAACAAAAAGAAGTTACCAGCAAGGTTTGCCCGTAGAGTACAAAGGCTTCTTTAAAACCTTCTTCATCCGTCTTTTGGGCAAATTTTTCAGCCGTAAGAGTTAGTACTATAATGGGGAAGAAGAGACTCAAATTTGTATTGGCCACACCCAGAAGATGCATGAGCTGTACTGAAACTAAACTTGCTATTACTACTGCTGTAAGCATGACCACAATTTTTGGGGTATGTTGTACGCCCCATTGATTCAATGGATGACTCAGCAGGCTTACCAGGCCCACTACGAGACTAAAGAAGGCTACTCCTTGAAGAAACCCGGTTTCAGTGAAGGCAATGGCTATGAGTACAGGCAGGAAAACTCCGAAACTCTTGAGTCCTATAATGTTTTTAAACAAGGCTACCAATAAGGCTCCCAAGGGTAGCATGAGCAAAGCGCGTAGCAGGTTGAATGGAATTCCTGCCTTGGATACTAAAGATTTTATGTTGAATAATGCCATGTTGCTTAGTGCATTTATCTCAAGTTGCTCTATATCATATTGGTAGTCGAAGTGTTGTTTACCTTTTCGGGTAATTAGAAAATGATCGCCATTGTATATCTTGAGGTAGTTGCTGGGTATGCTGGCAAAATGCCCGTTATAGGCGTCCATGGGCACCCATTGCTGGGCCACTTTTACCTCAGCCCAGGCATGTGAAGTTCGTTTGGTGGTTGACTCTAAAATCAGGCCTCCGGCCATTCTGGCATTCATACCCATGCTTCTGCAGATGGCCACAAAGAGTCTGCTCTTACCATTACAGGATGCTTCTCTTTCGCGCAGGGTTTTTAAAGCACTGGTTAACTCACTTGTGCGTTTTCCAGGTATACTGTGAACGTATTTAAAAACCTTCTCTAGAGTTTGATCATAGCGTGTTTCTCCTCTTGCTAAAGAGTCAGCCACTGTTTTAATTTCAACGGCCTCGTGTTGAATAAGATCGGTTGGTTCTTGTAGGCTTGGGCCTGGTATAAAGGCAATCTCATCTCCAATGATGTATTTTACCGATTTGGTAATACTTTCAAATTGTAGCAGAATGTCTTGCTCTCCATTGCTATTGCCCATCCATTCTGATACATGATTGTCTTCACTGAAGTAGCTGTTTCCTTTTTGAAATGAGGTGTCACCAAGAAGTTGTATTTGCTGGCGCTGATCGTTTCCTGGTATAAAAGATTGAACGGTGTAAGGACCTTCACCATGAAGCGTAAACCTATAGCTTACTTTATAACGGCTTGAATCTTCCCACGGGTTTGATTCCATATCGTTGTAGTGGTAGCGAAGACCAATGGAGACTAAGGGCAATAGGATCAAGCCCAGTGCGGTAAGTTTTAAAGGGGTGCTTGAATGCTTCATGACGTATTGCTTTAAGTGTGAAACAAGAGCTCACTCAGATACCCTACCCCCAAGACCAAAATATTTTTGGAATACTCTTGGTATTTAGTTTTGTTTGAACGGAGATGGAGAGAGTGTCAGGCGAAGGCGTTTGCGATGAAGAAGTGTATGATACCGTTTACAGAGAGCATGCACCCGGACTTTTTAGATTTTTGGCTTACAAACATGGGAATGAGGCAAAGGCACGAGATACGGTACAAGAGAGTTTTCTAAAGCTTTGGGAAAAATGTATGGATGTGCTACCTGAGAAGGCCAAATCATTTTTGTTCACAGTAGCCAATAACCAGTTTCTCAATGAAGTAAGAAAAGAAAAAGTACGCCTTGATTTCTCGAAACAATCTGGTACTACTCAGGTAGATCATGAATCACCAGGTTTCAAATTAGAGTATACAGAGTATGGCAAGCGTTTGGAAGAAGCCATAAACAGCTTGCCCGAAGGCCAAAGGGAAGTCTTTTTACTGAATAGAATTGAGAAACACACCTACAAGCAGATAGCAGAAATGCTTGATGTAAGCGTAAAAGCGATTGAAAAGAGAATGCATAAGGCATTACTTAAGTTGAAGACTTTACTACATCCAAAATAAAAAATAAACGTGGTGGTAGGGTATGAAGCTTTACACCTGTTGTATGTTTATGAACGATAAAAAATGACTGATTGGAATAGAGACGATACTTTTTTAGCACGCTGGTTGTCTGATGAGCTCAATGCAGAAGAGCTTAAGGCTTTTGAGCAGTCGAGCGACTTTTCGCATTATCAGAGAATAAGAGAAACCCTATCAAATGCCAAGTCATTGGAATTTGATACTGAGGCTGAGTTAAGGCGTTTGAAGGAGAATAGAAGGAGTGCTCAGCCAAGAGTGCGTAAACTATCTTCACTGGCAAGATGGTCTATAGCGGCATCTATATTTCTTGTAAGCTCTCTTGGGCTTTTGTACCTATGGCAAAAGGAAATGGGTAAGCCAGTTGTAGCATATACTGAGGCTGTAAACAAGACTAAAGTAGAACTGCCCGGTGGTTCTGTAGTAAAATTAAATAGCTCATCCAGCCTTGCCTATTCAAAAGAGGAGTGGAGCAGTGAGCGGAGCCTTGATCTTTCTGGAGAGGCTTATTTTGAAGTGGAAAAAGGCAATACTTTTACCGTGCATACAGAAGCTGGTACTGTCGCAGTACTGGGTACACGCTTTAATGTAAAGCTTAGAAAAGGCGTGCTGGATGTACTTTGTTACCACGGTAAGGTACAAGTGGTGAGCGAAACAGTAGTGCAGGAACTCACCGAAGGAATGGGAATTAGAATAGCTGAAGGTAGGAGCCGAAGTCTCATTGTTGAAAGTAAAGAGCCTTCCTGGGTGTCAGGGATCATTAGCTTACAGGATGTGCCACTTTCTGAAGCACTGGACGAACTTGAAAGACAATTCGATTGCACAGTAATTGGAAACCATGCCGACTTTAATGGAATATACAATGGAGATTTCCCTACCGATGACTTTGAAGCGGCCGTAGCTCTTGTTCTTGGGGCTTTTGAAAAAGAGCTTGAGTACACAGTAGATAACGAAAAACGCGAAATAACCCTTAAGCCTCTGCGGTAAATGAAACAACTGACGCTGGTTCTTTTGTTCCTGTTGAAAGTAGTTGCCGTATGGGCTCAGTTAATTGATTTTCAATGTGAAGAAAAGCCTTTGGTTCAGGTGCTCCAACAGGTTGAACAGGAACAGGAAATACACTTTTCTTATGCGCTTAGTGAGCTTGAAGGAATTGAGGTAGGTTTTAGTGCGCAGGCTTTAAGTCAAAGGGCTTTTCTTGATAGTTTGTTACACGGGAGCGGACTTCATGCCGAAGAAAAAAGCCCTGGTTTTTTTCTGATTACTGAATATGCTCCTCTTGATTTCTATTACTTGAAAATAGTGGATGCAAGTACACAGGAGCCTTTACCCTTTGCCAGTTTTCAATCTCTCAAAAGAAGTTATGGTACACTTGTAAGTAGCAACGGACTGCTGGGTGTGAAAAGGAGCTTGCTTCAGGGAGAAGTGTTGATTAGCTATGTAGGGTATCAGAAACTGCAGGGACGCATAGACTTGCTCAGCGCTGTATCAGATACTGTGATAATTTCACTGTTTAGATTGACTCAGGGTCTTAGCGAAGTGGTTATTTTGGAATACATCAACAAAGGCATCAAGGTAAGCAATGACTACACGACCACGCTCATAGAACCCAACAATGTAGAAGTGCTTCCAGGGCTCCCGGAGGCCGATATATTGTTGTCTACTCAAATGCTACCGGGTATTTCAAGCAATGATGAAACGGCTTCAGGGATTAATATAAGGGGCGGAGGCAAAGATCAAACCTTAATTTACTGGGACCGTATTCCTATCTATCATCCTGCACATTATTTTGGCAACATCACCTCGTTTATTCCTGCATCGGTAAAGGAAGTAGAAGTGTATAAAAATTACATCCCGGCCCGCTATGCGGTGGCTTCATCAGGGCTCTTAAATATCAAAAGCTATGAGGATGTTCCGGAGAATGTGAAGGGAGAAGTAAATCTAACAAGTACTCATACTGATCTAAGTGCACATGTACCTGTAACCAAGAGCCTATCGTTCTTTGTGGCTGGAAGAAATTCTTATAACCACTTATGGGTGACACCCGCTTTTCAAGCCTATTCAACCAAGCTTTTTGAGGGTTCTAAAATTGAGGTATTGGAAGAAGAGAGCAGCGTTAGTGATGAGGAACTGGACTTCAAGTCGACACTTGTATTTCGTGACTTGAACGCCAAACTCATCTGGAAACCTGGTACTAAGGGTTTTTTCTCAGCCAGTGTGCTCTTGGGAAGCAATCGTTTAGGCTTTTCGGCCCTTGATGATGAACTGGACAATGCCAGTTTTCAAGAACACGACGTTTGGTCAAGTGGCTTCAACATATACCATACTCGAACCTGGACTGAGCGATGGAGCTCTGAGTTGAGCTTTTCAGTGGCAAACTATGAGATGCTTAACAACAGTCGACTGGTTAGGGTTGAAGAAGATGATTCTACAAAAGATGAGCTATTAATCTCCAACGGTTTTAGAAATACGGAGCTGAATGTCAATACGAGCTATGCCATAGGCAAAAACAGTCGTATTTCCCTTGGATATCAACTCAATCAGGCAGAAAGTGATCTTTTATATGAAGAGCAGTCGTTGTATGAAGAAAGCTTTACCGACACGCTGGATTTTCAAAACGAGGTACATGGCCTGATGCTAAGTTCAAACTGGGGTATAGGCAAACATTGGCTTCTATTGGGAGAACTGCGCTATGACTATTTTACCGCCATTGAAGAAGGACGCTTAAAACCCATTTTACATATCAAGTATGAGCTGACTCCAGGAACGGGCTTTAAGGCATCTTACGGGCACTACACACAGTTTATTAGAACTATTGATGACCCGGAATTGGATGTCACGAACATTGCCGAGCGCATTTGGGTGCTCACAGATGATGAAGACATTCCCTTATTGAGCAATCAGCAGGCTACACTTGGATTCCTATGGCAGAAAAAGGGTTGGCTATTGGATATAGACGGCTATTACAAGCGAATGGATGGGCTTATTGCCTCTGGAGAATACACGGAAGAGTTTGACGACGAATTGGATTTTGCGGACGGGGCAGGTGAAGTTTGGGGTGTTGATTTTATGCTCCGCAAAAAGTACAGGTATTACAGTCCCTGGCTAAGCTACTCTTATGCCAGGAGTACATCATTGTACCCGGAGTACAAAGAAGCTTCGTTCCCCTCTTTTTTTGACAGGCCTCATCAGTTTCGTTTTGTAAACACTTTTAAATGGAAACGGCTTGAAACATCACTGGGTTGGACATACAAATCAGGCGCACCATATACTGAACCCTTGGGTACTGTGGAGTTGAGAGATGAAGAGGATCGTTATTATGCAATCGTTTGGGATGATGTAAATGCTAAGCGCTTGCCTGTATACCACCGCCTGGACTGGTCTCTTTGGTATGGCTTTGGTTCTTCACAAAATAAATGGAACGGCCAATTGGGCTTTAGCGTGTTAAACCTTTACAACAGAGCCAATGTATGGAGCCGCACCTATTCTCTTGAAGAGGAGGATGAAGACATTGAGCCGGAGATTATTGAAGATGAACGTTACTTTCTTGGCTTAACTCCTAGTTTTAGCCTCAAAGTGTTGTTCTAGAAACAATTTCCTGACTCAATGCTTCAATCATGATGAGGCTTAAGGGTGTAGTTTACATTGCAGCGCTACTTCCCTCAGTTTTTCGTAGTCATCCAGCACTGTCTTATAAATCCAGGTATAGTGCTGGGTGCACATAAACTCTATGTGTTTTTTCGCTGCTTCCTTTCCAATTACTTCGGCCAGGCAGTGATACTCAAGATAGTTGGTAAGAATATGAATATAGGTTCCCTGTTCTGTACCGCCTCCTTCGGGAAAGTCAATAGGAACTTTTGGATACCATTTAAATACACTGTCAGCCATGGCTCCCAGCTCTTCACCTTTGGTAAGACTGTACCAGTGCATTTGTTCATGCAGGTAGGTAGAAAGCAAATACGTTTCATCAGGCATATGTGTATTGAGAGTAAGTACAGGATGGCTATGCGATATCACACTGTCCTGTATCATTATATCTTTGGTAAAAGTGTAGCGGTCAAGCTCATACTTCTTAAGTAAGGTTTCCAATCGCTCTTTTACTGCCAACTCTGAAGCACTTTGTGCATAGGTTTTTATGCGTATGGAGCCATCCATATTGGGAGCTGGCGCTCCATAAGGGCTAAGCTTCTCGTCACTTTTAGCCATCCAGAATGGTGAAGGTTCTAAGCCTTCATAGTGTAACACTCCTCTTATAGTATCTCCATCAATTTTTGCTTTGCAAAAGGCATCGCCCGATCGAAATCCTAGTGTAAAGAAAATTGAGTCTTCTTGTTTTTTGAGCGCTTCAGTTTCAAGTGGTACGGGAATCATATCAGGCAAAACGAGAACCCCGGTGAGCTTTTCAAAGTCAAATACAGCCTTGGCTTTTTGCTCGCCCTTACTACTGCTAAAGTTGAAAATACCCTCCCAGGCCTGGCCAGGAGGCAGTGGCTTGGGCTTGCAACTGTGCAGTGCTATTGCCATAAGTAATACTGCACCAACAGTGTACGACGCTTTCCTTATTCTATTAACTCGCATTTCCGGCTTTTTATGTGGTATGAGCTGAGTAAACCATCTGTTTGCTTCGATTTGAACTCTGCTTCCAATGTTTTTGCATAGCCTGCAACCTGGCCAACAACATCGTTCTCAAAAGACATGATCATGCATACTTCATCCGCATCGCTATCATGAAAGATCTTTATGTCAGTAACACCTTCAAAAAGCCACCATTTTGAGAGGGAAGATTCTAACCAGTTTCTTACTATGGGACCTTGCTCAGGGCTCAGCCTTAGCTCGGCTGTTAAGAGCAGGGATTCCGTGGGTGAAATAATGACTGGCTCCCAGTTCCAATTGGAGCTGGCCTGGGTACATAGAAGCATTTGTTCGTATTAGTTGCTGGGCTCAAACCTATGTCGGCAAAGTGCTTTTTCAGGCCAGGAGATACTCGAATAAAGTTTGACTTTGGTAAAGTCGAACTGCTTTAGACCTTCTCAGGAGGGGTTTCGGTACTTTTTAAGTATTGGCTGGGTGTCATTCCCTTTAACTTTTTGAAAGCCGTATAAAAAGACGATTTACTCTTAAACCCTACTTCCGCTGCAATACCAGAAATGGAGTAGTTTTTATAAGCATCGTCTTGTGCCAAATAAATAAACTCGCGAATTCTGTATCCATTTATCCACTCAAAAAAGCCGGTGCCAAGTTCTTGATTGATGTAGGTTGACAACACATGGGAGCCCACTCCAAGTTGGGTAGCCACATCGGCCAATTTGAGGTCTGCATTTTTGAAGATTTTTTGTTCCTCAATAAGCTCATGAAGCGATTGCACAAAGGGCCCCTTCCGCTCATTTTTAAAATGCTGGGGTACATTTCTTACCTGGAACTCAGGCAGCACCTGATGAGAAGACAATATGGCCTTAAAGGCAATAAAATACACAAAGGCTGAAGTGATAAGTGTGATGGTGAAATTTCCGGTAAGAGTGTAAAAGCCCGTACTTACCATATACCCTGTAAAGTACAGTAGCGTAAGTACTAGTAAGAACAGAAAAATGGTGATTTGCTGTAGCCAGTTTTTTCTTGACTTGAGTGAAATGGTGAAATCGCGTTCCATGCTACTTTCCATTTGCAGAAAGGCACGTCTGGCCAGGAATAGATAAATTAAAATATGAATCATATAGACCTCAAAACGGACTATTGATGAAGTTGTGATAGGAAGGGTGCCTTCTCTGAATCGATCCAAAAGCTCACTAAAATCTCCTGAAGGCGGGGGCTCCAGAACCAGGCTTGTTACCGCCAGCAGGTATGGCACAAAATGTAAGAGTAGTTTGGGACGCAATACAAAATTGGGCTGGCTTATTGCTTTTGAATAAAAATAGAACAAGGGGCCCATGAACAGAAGCATGCCTCTTGCAAAACCGGCTATCCTTATTTTCATAAACAAATCCGTGGCGTACAGAATGTTATTGAAGTTGATGGCCAGGCATACTACCAACATTGCTGAAATAATAATCTTAGCTCTTTTGTTTCCTCCTTTTCTAAGGGCAAAAAGGGCCAGCAGGAATATGCATTGAGATGCAGATGCTATCAGCAAAAATGACCACCAGGAGATAACCATGGTTCAAAGTAAGCTGGAACTTTTCAAATCTTTACAGGCCAATTTCAAGTTCTTACACCTTTGTTTAAAGAAGGCTCATTGCCAGTTTGTTGACCGCTCTACTCTTCACTCATGTGCTCTCTATACTTAGTTTGAACATTTTATTTAAACGACCATCATGTATGATCTTTCGATGAACTTACCTGTGTTTCGTGAAAATTGGTGCTCAAAATGGTCGTGCTTCTGTAGGTTTGCAGCGGTGAATTTTTTGGTGTCGGGATTATAGTTGGTTTAAACATTGTAAAACGCACCATGAAGCCTTTTCAAATAGGGATACACGAGGAAATGAGCCTCTGGGAACAGAAGCGGGGCGTTCTGCTAAATAAGATTGTTTGGTATTTCCTTTTAATCGGCATTCCTACTTCTATTACCCTATGGTACATGGATGCCGTACCCAACGAATTCGCCGTTTATATTGGTGCTCTGGCCCTCAGCTACATTGGCCTTTTAATACTCAATTCAAAAGGACACTTTACAATAACCGCCCTATACATTGTATTTGCTGGCGATTTGGCTACTTGCTCAACGCCTATATTGCTTGGGCCGGATACAAATGCCCAGTTTCTATTACTGCTAATTGCAGGTTTACCCTTTTTGCTATTTCATAAAAATTGGGGGAAAAGGCGATTACTAATGGCCTTAATGGTCTTTCCTATGTGGGTGGCGGTAGAATGGTATTGCCATAGTTATGAGCCCATGGTTATCCTGGAGCCTTGGGTAATTGAAGTTATCGGCTACTTTTATGGAGCTGTTGTTATTGGGTTTTCCATTTACATTTTCTATCACTTTACCGTACAAAACGAGCGCTATGCCAAAAAAATAAAGGAGCAGCGGAACCTCCTTGACGATAAAAACAAACGCTTGGAGCAGTTTAGCTATATGGCCACACATGATTTGAAAACGCCCATAGCCAATATTGAAGGTTTTTTTGAATTGCTTGGAATGGACCTGGAAGATCCGAATCAGGAAGTACAGGAATCTTTAGACGGCATTGCCAAGTCCATTTCACAGGCTAAGTCTACTATTCACGACCTTATTGGTGTGATTAAAATGGTGAGCCTGGTGGAACAGGTAGAAGAAGTAGCACTCGAAGAGGTAATGAAAGGGGTGTCAGACGGTTTGAGCTTGCAAATTGAAGAGCATCAGGTGCATATAGATGTTGATTTTACCGATTGTCCCAGCATCAACTTTGGCAAGGTTGGCACACGAAGTATTTTACAAAACTTGGTGAGCAATGCGATCAAGTACCGTTCACCTGACAGAAAACCTCACATTCAAATAAGGTCAGAAACAAATGATCAACAAGTAATTCTGAGTGTGAGCGACAATGGCCTTGGCATTGACATGGACACTGATGGTAAAAAGCTATTTGGTATGTTCAAGAGAATACATACCAATGCCGAAGGTTCTGGAATGGGCCTATATGTAATAAAAAGTATGGTTGAAGATAGGGGAGGGAGAATAGAAGTAAACAGCGAGTTGGGCAAGGGAAGTAAATTCTCGGTAATCTTGCCTCGCATCATCATTTCATAACGTTATACCAGCACAGTGAAGAAGTTTAATACCACCTTACTAATTGACGATGATCCAGTAACCAACATGCTCAACAGTCGTTTGATTCAGAAGCTTGATCTATCTAACCATGTGGAAATTGCCACCAATGGCCAGGAGGCTGTAGACTATTTAAGGAACTGTACTGATGATAAGCGACCCAATCTCATTCTACTGGATATTAATATGCCGGTAATGAATGGATTTGAGTTTATGGAAATGTACGAGAAGGAGTTTGCAGAAGATAATGAGTGCGTGATTTTGATGATGCTCACTACTTCGGCCAACTCTGCCGATCTGGAAAAAGCGAGGGCCTATAATCAGGTTACTGAGTTTATGAGTAAGCCGCTTAACAAGGCCAAGATTGAACTAATTAGAGAGAAGTACCTTTCAGAATGACGCCAGTATCCGGTTGATACACGAGTCTTTTTATATGGCGCATGGATGAGTGGTTCCTGCAGCCATGAAACTCCAAAAGACTTTGACGGTTCAATTGGCAGACATGAGTATGTAGCTCCTTTTACAGATTCAAAATGGCCAAGGAAATGCTTGGGTTGTGATGCTCTTAAATGACTGGTGAGCCACCACTTGTCATACCTGCACACACCGTTGTACAACTTCTTTTTTGAGGTGTATACTTTAACCCAACTTTCAGGAAGCAGGTCTTTAATGGTTATATGCTGTGGGAGTGACTCGAGGTAAACTTTGCCCTTAAGCAGCGAAGCTCTATAGGTGCATTCTTGCTGAAAGGTTTGGTAAGTGCTCATGCCTATAGCTTCTTGATTTCCATCTTGGATTCGGGCAAATGAGGTTGTAAATACAAGTATGGGAAGTAGGATAAGAACCATACTCCGCGCAAATGCAGTGTACTTACCAATGGCCTTTAATGCAACTAACATGAAGACCAAAGTAGTTGCTATTGGTGTTATTGAAGTATTTACCCTCTTAAAGTATGTGAAAGCACCTATCTAATCCTCCGACTTCAATTTCATAATTTTTGGTTCATCAAGGGCTATAAGGCAATACACAGCGGAAGCCAATGTTTCCTGCTCCATAAGCTTCGTTGTGTTCGGATACTTCAGGAATTCCATTGTCTTTGCCATTAGTAGAACATACAAGTCGATCTCGGTAAAGAGGAACTGTAATGTACTCTGCCGGGGTCTTGAGCGAGTCAGGGATTTCTATGTAATACCAGGCCAGTTCATGTGATACATGTACTTCGTGAAACCTTTGAATGGGTTCCAGTCCAACAGCAATTTTATTGACGTTCTCATCAATTCCCAGATACCTAAAGCTCTGTAAATGTCCAACACTGTCTTTTGGAAGTAACAGCCCGTTGGTGTCTTTCAAAATAGCCCCTTCCAAGGTGTTAAAGCCTGATTCCTGATAAGCTTCTAACCAGTCGGCCATGGGATGCTCCACATCATTGAGCATCCATTCTTTGTGTGAAGCTTCATGAAGTCTGCTGCCTTGGCGGTTATGTCCTTTAAGTAGCGAATCCATTGGATAATTGTAAGGATGGTAAATACTTCTTTTCCCTGAGTAATTACCTGGTTGAAGTGCTTTCGAAAATTGAAACAGGAAATAGTTTTTATCAATTTGTGAGCTTCTTGAATCCTTTTTGCCAATGGACGTTTGCGAATACTTGTTGGAATAACAGAAGAACTCCTGGCGTGTTGGCAGCCTGTATCCCATTATAAGTCCATAGCGGTTTACAACGTTCTGAAGTACTTCCTGGTACTTTTTGTGGTGCTTTCGGGCCAAATGCGGATGTTCATATTGATCGTGTAGAAATGCCTCCAGGTTGAAGTTGTCATCGTCGCGTTGCTCTTGATTCAGGTTTTCAAAGAACCCTTTTCTTTGAAGAATACTCTCGTTAAGTCGATCCGTTTTCCAATGCAGGTACTTTTGAATTTGCAACCAGGAAAGCCCGGTTACAGGAGCAAAGGCATATTTTGGGTTGGCAGTGAATTCAATAAAATGATTGACGTTGACATTTTGGTCTCTCTTTTTTGGGAGCGCTTCTAAAAAGACAATTGGATTGGATATATGGACCTTCTGCAGCCATTGCAAGTAGACCATATAGCAAATGTTGGGTTCCGGCTCTTTGCTGATGTAGAAAGGAGAAAGTGATGCTGTACCTGATATGTATACCATATCAGATGGAATGTTTTTGCCCTGAAGTTTACTGTAGTCAGACCTGTTTTTTTGCCCTTGGTATTGATTGCTACAGGCTGCCGCTGCCCACACCATAAATGCCAGTATATAAAACCGTTGCTTATCCATATTCCCACCTTGGTTGTTCAAATACAAACGGAGGTATAAGGGGTTTATGATTTTATTGCCGCTTTTGTGGAACCAGGCCTATGCTATTGGGCAAGCCTGAGGCTTGTGCAAGAGACTTCATTTTTTCATTAAAAGCTCTATGGTAGAATTGAGGCACGGTAGTGCCAGAAGCGAAGTATTGCTCGTATTTGGACAAAAGATCAGGGTAGTGTTTGGCGACAGCTTTTAAAACAAGCGTTTTGCTATCGGCCTTGCTATTGCCAAAAAGTGAAATGGTAGCGGGTAATACATAGTCTACCTTGAGCTTAGCAAAAACGCGAAAAAACTCCTCCAAGCTTGCGGTGGTGTCAGAAATCCAGGGCAATAGTGGCATTAGGTTAATGCCAGTTGGCAGCCCAGCCTCTAAACTTTTTTCTACCGCCACTAAGCGTTTTGATGGGGGGGGGGCACCCGGCTCAAATATGCGCCCAACCTTGTCATCAAGACTGGAAAAGGAGAACGATACCAATGTGCCCCCGCTCAATCTTCCTATCAAGTCATTAGGGAGTATCGCCTCTCTGTGGATCTTCTGCAACAAGTCAAAATCCCGTTCTATGCCATCTGACTTTGTAATCATATGCACAGGAAAACGATACTTAAGTATTACCTCCAGAGCCTGACGGGTAAGTTCATACTTCTGCTCTATCTTTAAATATGGGTCGGTAGCTGATGAGAGCACAATTATTCCGTGTTGTCCTTTCTTTGCCCTGTTGCTTAGTTGTTTGTTCAGGAGCTCAATGGCATTGGTTTTTACTGATAAGCTGCTTTCAAGGTTGTTGCCATATTTGCTACCTCGTATGTAGCAGTAGAGGCAATTAAATGAACAGCTACTATATAGATTTACCGAGTAGTCGTCAAGAAACCAAGGGTCACGTCTCTTGGTTTTATTGAGTATGGTCTTAACCTCTATTTCTCTTGGCATAGGCATTTCGTTCAAGACCTATTCGCACCTTGGTTCTAAACCATTGTCCTGTTTGAGTAGTATCATCAATTTGTGCTCGATACCTGGCAATAATATCCGGATGAAACTTGGCAGTCGTTTTCGCGGCCCATCCCACACCTTGTTTTACTTCTTTGTTTTTTACCCGAGCCATTGATAGCAATAACTCAAATACTGAAACCACATCGGCCTTCGGAAGTCCCTTCTTAATAGCATAGTGGCAACCCGGACCAATAGATCTGGCTACCCATTGGTCATCATCAGAAGCCAGTTCACGTAATATCTGTAAAGTAGACGCGGGATTTTGCAACAAGGAAACACCATATACCCGTTCTCCTATAATATCGCATACATACCATTCTGCGCCCAAGGCAATGTATTCTCTGCATTTCGCCATGCTTTCATCAAAATGGTCAGGAAGACGTTTTTGCAGAATAATACCAATCAATACATTTCCGCCCATAGTTTTTAAGGCTGCAATGGCATCGCATAGGTCTATTTGCTTGTTTGAAGGAATAGCTTCAAAGAGCAAGCTGGCACATCGCTCCAGTAAGGGAAACCTTATTTTTTTAAGTAGAACTTCCTGAAGCAGGGCTTTGGCCAGAGTGTCGATCTTCCCATTCTCATACCGTTGCAAACAGATTTCTGTAGCAGCCTGTACTTCACCTACTCTGGTAATAATTCCTGATGCGTTTGTTGACATGTTTGTGCCTTAGAAGTTGGCAATTTAATGAGATGAAAGGCCATATGCATACTGGGTGACCATCTGCTATCGAACCCTGATGGAAACAACTCAGTGCAACCACATGTTTGCACACTTTTGTAACCTTATCGTTCTTTTTACTCATGCGCCGCATTTGAGTATTTTTTAACAATCCGTTCCTCTCAACCTGTTATTCGTTCCATTCAGCACCATCATTAACAGCATTTAATATCCTAGTGCTATTTTCATTGCAGAATAGCTATACGTCTATGAAAGCGCTCCTACTCCCATGTTTTGCCTTCCTCATGATTACCCTTGTCAATGCGCAGGATCTTGCTGTGCCTGATGCCATTAAGAAAGAGCTTGAAACAGTAGCACTCATTGGCGCCAATGGCGAAAGCATCCGATGCAAGGTGCACTATCCCAGTAATTACACTAAGGAAACCGCCTATCCGGTTTTTCTGGGTATATCAGGCGGAGGGCAGTCAGAGCCTGTGGTGGAGTACTGCTATGCTGCCTGGTTTCGAAGCCATCATTTTGATAACTACATCACCATTATGCCTATTAATGATAAGGCCGGTAGTTTCAGAGATTATGGTGCCGAAGCAATAGCGGAAGTGATGGGAGCCATAAAAAATCACTTTAACGTAAAAGAAAATGGCTGGATAGCCGGGGGAACCTCCAATGGCGGTGTGGCCGCTTTCAACTTTGTAGCTTCTGAGCCTGCCCTGTTTAAAGGTGCTGTTGTAGCACCAGGAGCTGTATCTGATGCCATTCAAATAAATGAAGGTTGGAAGCATCTAACCATAATACTGGCCTATGGCGAAGAAGATGCCGACGACTGGATTAATGCAGCCACTGCATCTAAGAATCTTTTGAGCGAACATGTGAAGAAGGTGGAGACCATGGTTTTAGCGGGTCAAGGGCACATGCTCCCTATTGACTTTGATATTGACGTGATTTATGACCGCTACTTTAAGTTGGTAAAAAGCTAGGAACTTTAATGTTCCTTCATCTTCTGAATGAAGGAGTTAACCTGAATCCACACCATCCGACTCTTCACGTGGGTAAGTGCATATTTACCGGCAATTGAATTTTGTATTTTCGGATTCTTCAACTCATTGATTCATAGTGAAATGAAAAAAGTAATTGGACTTGTATTGCTCGTAGCTGCTGTTTTGGCTTATGCTTTTATTCCGGTCGATTCTAAAAAGACCATAGTAATTGATGCCGGGCATGGCGGAAAGGATCCCGGGGTACAAATTGAAGAATTGCTGGAGAAGGAAATTGTCCAAAACATTGCTTTGAAAATTAAGGAGTTTGGAGAAAGCCCTGACTGTGAAGTAGTGTTGCTCAGGGAAGATGATTCTTTTATGAGTTTGGCTGATAGGGTAGCACGCGTAAATGCCTTGCAGCCTGATTTAATGCTCTCTTTGCATGTAAACCAAAGCGACAATGCCGCTGCCAACGGTATAGAGATGTATGTGTCGAAAGAAAACGCATTTTATGAAGCCTCCAAAAGAGAAGCCAGGCGATTAAGTGCCGAGATGGAAAAAGGACTCTTAGAAATGCGTGGCATTAAAGAAGCCAATTTCTTTGTACTCAAGAACAGTGAAGCACCTGCATTACTACTGGATATGGGGTTTTTATCGAACAGCAGTGATAAGGAATACATTACCAGCGAAAGTGGACAAGAACAACTGGCTTTGCTGATTAGTAACTACCTAAGGGAATAACAATCATAGGCTTTGGGTCTGCCTGGCTATTAATATTTTACTGCCGCAATGTGTGGTGTTTTATTTAAGTTGCTGATTGTGATATGGATGTAAAACTTAATATTGGCTGATGGTAACCTTGGGTTAACTTCGTCTTAATATTAAGGTAATATTGATGTTCGTGCCCTTGGTACCAGGTACTTGCATTAATTGCCACTAAAGGAAATTACATGTCAAAAAATAAGAAACTTAAAAAAGACCTGAAGAAAGCCCTGGCCAAAGTAGATGCCAAAAAGAAGGCTGTGAAGAAAGCAACTAAAAAGGCCAATGTGATTGCCAAGGCTGTTGCTAAAAAAGAAGCAAAGAAAAAGGACTTGAAAAAAGCAACAAAAGTTGTCCAGTTGAAAAGCGACGCATTAAAAAAGGCCAAGAAGAAGGCTGCCGCGTCGAAAAAGGCAGTTAAGGCCGCATAACTTCACTTTTGAATTAAAAAAGTACGTAGAAAGCCTTTCGTTAAGAAGGGCTTTTTTATGGGCTTTTGTTGAAGTCAAGTACTTTTAGATCTGCCTTGAGTTCTTCCAGGCTTTTTTCTCTAAAAGTGGGAGTAAAGCTCTTATTAGCCACTTTTATAGGGATAAGTGCCAGATAGGGAGTCTCATTTTCGTATTTAATAGCCACCACCCAGGCTTCTTCTCCTTTGGGCATTCCCTCAAAATAGAAGTAACCGTCACCAATTTTACCCGGAATTACAAACTCTCGTTCCTTAAATACCAGCTTACAGTCAACTTCTGGTGAAGGGCTAAGGTTTACCTGAACAGCAACTCGTTGGTTCATCGGGATATTGGCGAAGATGTCGATGTTTTTCCAACCCAAAGTGGATGCGTTAAAAATGTAAAATTTGAAATCTTCGTAAGAGATATTCTTCTGCTCGTAAGCTTCTTCCAAGTTGTTAAAATTGGCTTTTGACAGTGCTTCCATCAATTCTTCCATGGTTTCCACTTCAAACTCATCCAATAGTGGGCGGTTTATAGCCAGTGTAAGTGCTTGCACATCCATTACACCGTAGGTGGCAAATAAGTCTTTTAGCTCAGCACAATTATCGGTGGTTTTTACGTCATAAGTTTCAGTAGCAATTAGGGAGTCAGACTTCCTGATAAGGCGAGAAAGCCTTATCATTTTCTTCTCTTCATCGGTAAGTTCGGCACTACCGTCGCGTGCTTTTTTTCTGCGCAACAGGTCTTCCACTTCGGTAACTTCTTTCACAGTAAGAGGTTTGTCCTTTTCTCTTAGCTTTTCAAGGCGGGTGTCAAGCGTGCGGTCAGCCTTTCTATCTTGCCGTCTTTCGCGTCTTCTTATCCTGACCTTCTTACTAAAAAGACTCCCAAATTCCCTTGCAATTCCCCTGGGTATGCGCTTCATTCTGCAGAAGAATAATCGGCATTTAAGTTCGCGTCTGGTACCGCAGAGGTCTTCTACACAACCACCACACTGAGCCAATGCACTGTCTAATAGGCAAGTTAAAGTTAAGTATCCGGGAGCATCTGTGGCCACACCTTCGGCTTCTAAGGCAGCGAGTGTGTTCGCATACTCCTCACAGTCTGAGAAATCGCTGACTGAGAAGTTGCGCAGCACTGAATTGTTGTTTACGGCCCAGTTCATAGCATCACTATGAGGATCTCTGTTCCCATCAAATACACCCGCCGCGGCTGTGTAATCTTCTGTGGGCATCATAATGCTGATGTCCTTTGATGGCTTCAAAGTGTCTCCCTGGCTCATAGCATTGGTGTAAATCATGCCCCTTGTCTCCAGGATGTTCCCATCGGACATAGTGCTTAGGTTTTCCAGAATCATGTCGGACTTGTTGTACACTTCCTTTACTTCAAAGAGTACAAGGGCTTTCTTTCCTTTGGCACTAAAAGTACCGGCCTTGATATGAATAATGCTACCTTCCTCACACCTCAAAAAAGTGTCCTTCTCAGGATTGATGTAGTGCCTCTGAGTATTTGATAGTTTGGAATAGAGTTCTTCTATAGGTTTGTAGATTTCGGGTGTGGTCCATGATATATCTACTCTCCGCCAGGCGCTTTTATCAATAAAACTGGCTTTACGTTCTCCTTCATAGTAGGTGGTAAGTTGAGAAGGAGGTATGCCTTGCGATGCCAGAAAACTTCTTACGGTATTTGCTCTCAATTCTGAAAGGCTCTGGTTATAGACAGTTGAACCCACTGGGTCGGCATGGCCTGTAATGGTTATTTCTTCAATATTGGAACTCCGCCATAATTTTACTAGTTGCTGGAGTTCTTCTTTTTGAGGGCTGTTGAGAGTACTTTCAGCTGATGCGTAAAATAGCCGTATGGGGCCTTGGGCCCGCGCCTCAACCATCCAGCACAGCAAAATCCCAAGTATCAAATAGCTTTTCATAGCAATAGTTTGAGTTGAAGATAGAGTCGGCTTAAGCCGTAAGGCCTTTTTTGAAGTGGACAAGCCGCTTTCTGTTGCTAGTAGTTTGACTTGACAGTAAAAACCGCTGCTCAAACCTCTTTAATTCCCTCGAGGTTTAAAAAATGTCATCTTCGCTACCAGAAAATATTGATTCATTGGAAACAAGCCTCTATCAACAGTTCGGAAACCTGGATATCTACATTTTTGACCAATTGCTCAAAGGACAAATCCAGAAGGAACATCGCATACTGGATGCAGGTTGTGGCAGGGGTAGAAACCACTATTATTTTGCAAAAGAAGGCTACGATCTCTATGCTTTTGACCGCAATGAAGAAGTACTCAATGAGGCGATAGACCAGGCCAAAAGGCTTGGTTATAATGCGCTGGGCAATTTTGCAAAAGCTGATATGGTAAACATGCCTTATAAAGACAAGCACTTTGATTGGGTAATCAATATCGCTGTTTTACACTTTGCAGAGAATAGAGAACACTTTGAGCAAATGCTATCAGAGTTGTGGCGGGTATGTAGAAACGGAGGCAAGATTATTATCCGTTTGGCTAGCAATGTGGGCATTGAGCACTTGATGAAACCACTGGGAAGTCAGCGTTTTCTGTTGCCCGATGGCTCTGAGCGGTTTGTGGTAAGTGAGAGTGATTTAGTGAATTACACCCGTAAAATGGGGGCTACACTCTTTGAGCCAATTAAAACAACCAACGTTCAAAACCTGCGTTGCATGACTACCTGGTGTTTGCAGAAGTAATTAGTGTCCTGCCTTGAACTGTAAATGGACTTTATTTTTGTCCGCAGTGAATTACTAGTAATGCGGTACCTCTTCTTTTTCTTGCTTTTATGTTACAGCCTGTCCAGTCACTCACAAGAAAGCGAACCGGAGCAGTTACAGCGCAGGCCCAGTCAAAACAACCACGTTAAACCTGAGCTATTTCGCAGCCTTGGGGTTTCCAAAATTCAAGTACACGAACAAAAAGGGGGGAGGCAGTTTTCATATGGAATTGATAGTTCGGGAATGTGTGTGGCCTTTCGTGAGAAAGTACGCGATACATATTTTGGATGGGAAAACCTTAGGGACGAACATTTTGCTCCCGACAGTCTTTTGCCTTCGTTTTTGGGAGGAGAAGGCACCAGGTATTTAAGAGAGAATACCAATTGGTTGAAGAAGGAAATTCCTTTGTCAGGTGCAAGTAGTATATCCTATCAACATGCGTATAAAAACGAAGCTGAAAACAAGGAGCGGTTGGTGACCTATGAAATTTCAGTAGCAAGTGGCGATACCATTACGAAAACTGTGGAGCAGCGTTGTGACGGGATTTTAAGGTTGGAAGTGAAGAACCTGAAGAATGAGATGTTTCATTCTTATGAGAAGTTTATTCGAAACAGAGAGGGTGTTGTAACGGAGGAAGTTCTGAGAATACACTTTTTTAAGTCTGGAGCGGATAGTATAAGAAACCTTCCTAAAGAAATCCGTGAAATGACCACTGATAAAGAGTGGCTATATCGCACCACCACTGAGTCTGATGAAATGTATAAGAGAAGTACCATTGACTTTTTTCATCATGTAGGTGCATTTAATGGATACACCCTAAAAAAGCGTTACAGCCAACGGGGTGATCAGTACGAACATTGTAAAATAAACAGAGCAGGTGATACTATAGAGTACATTTTGCTGGATAGTACGTTTCTATATCCCAAGCGGCATTATCTACTCTTTAAAGGGAAAGAGTACAACCTCTTGAAGGTCCATAAAAGGTTGAAGAATGGCTTGCAAAGGATGACCTTACGTACTCCTGGAAGAAAGGTTTTAATACGATCGTTTCTTAAGAGAACGGATGGTGAAGACCTGTGGGCTCAAAGTCATTCCAGAGAGCGTATTATATCAGTAGCTCGAATAGAAGCTGGAGTTGAAAAGAAGTTGGGTGGTCTGGACTATGGTGATAGGTTGTATTCTCTGCGACACTTAAGGAAAACCCATCTTGACTGGGAAAAAATGTCAAATTGGGCAGTTTACAGCATACAGTACTGTGCCGATACTCTAAAGATGAGCAAGAGGTTGTATAGCTCCGGAAAAGGAGAAGACTTACACACCATAGGGGAACGAACGGTTTTTAAAAGAGAACTTAAAAGAAGGATACAAATAGATGGTGAAACTATATTCTTAAGCGACTGGTACATCAGCAGAGAAATGACCTACGGAAGCCATGGCTTAACCTCAAGGTATGAATTGGAACCTGATGCCATAAAGAGCATCGATGTTTTCAAGGAACGGCTTGCAGCAGGTAGGGATCACTACCTCTATCAACTATCAAAAAGGATGTATAACCAAAAAGGGGAATTGGTAAGAGGAGTCAGCACTTCATCTTTTCAAAAAATAGTCCTGGCTTGTGAGTACATGGCCGATAGCAATCTGCTTATTATGAAAAACTATGTTTGGTTCAATCCATTAGAGGCTGATTCAGTCTTGACTTATGATGTTAAATCCTGGGACGCGTCATTTTCCAATGGATCAAGAAAAGGGCGTATAAAAACAGAGTACGAGAGAACAGGTGAAGTGAAGAATATTGAGACCAGAATTTTAACATACGATGCTCTTGGACGATTTACCAGACTTGATGGTATTGAGAATAGAGACTCAAGAACAGGGACAGAAAAAAAGACCATGGATAGGGTTTTGAAGCAGACTAAGTCCGGTACTTTCTGGACAGAGAAGAGCTCAAGAACCATTGTCTATAGAGTTGATGCGGAACCATCCATTTCGGTTTCTTATAAAGAGTACGAATATGGACCTGACGGAAATTTGCTGAGCTACAGTGATGGATGGATAGAGGGTGGCGAAAGAAGGGAATCTGATCGCATAGAATACAAATACCTTCAATCAGGTTTGCTCATAAGAGTTGACTACTATGATGATGGTGAGCTGGAAAGGGTAACTCATTGCACCTACGAGTACGGGCATCAATAATTGTACTTATTCCAATTCCCACCATGCATTTTGCGGCAGGTCCTTACCCAATTGAAAGCGTTCACCAATGAAGGGGTGCGCTATTTCCTGATCTAGCCTTATGGACTCCGCTTTAAAACGTTTAATAGGGTCAGTCCATTCGTGTATGGAGAGTTCAAAGGCTCCCCAATGAATGGGCATAAGCAGGTTGGCTCCTACATCTATTCCAGCCTGCACGCTTTGTTCGGGCATCATATGAATTGCAGCCCATGCCTCATTATACTGCCCACATTCCAGCATTGCCAGGTCAAACGGACCGTACTTTTCACCAATTTCTTTGAAATGAGGTCCGTATCCGCCATCTCCGCTGAAATAGAGGTTTTGATGGTCGTTTTTAATGATCCAACTTGCCCATTGAGTGGCATTTCGATCAGTAAAGCCCCGGCCTGAAAAATGACGTGCAGGACAGGCCACAAATTCAATTCCATCCAGCTCGGCAGTTTCCCACCAGTCCAGTTCTGTGATGTCTTCTTCAGCCACATCCCACCGCTTTAAGTGCGAGCCTACGCCAAGGGCTGTATAGAAGTGTCCTACTTCATCCTTGAGTTTTACAACGGTACTGTGGTCAAGGTGATCGTAATGATCATGCGAAAGAATAACTGCATCAATGTTTTTGAGTTCTTCGATGGGTATGGGTTTCTCATATGGAAAACGTTGCGTCATGAAGCCTACCGGCGATGAAGCTTCTCCCAACATAGGGTCAATTAGAATACGCTTTCCATCCATTTCAATAAGAAAGGCTGAATGCCCGTACCAAGTGACGAAACAAATAGAATCGGCCACCTGCTGTTGGTTTTCGCCAAATTTTACAGGAAGTAGTTGATCAGGAGACCCGTTTTGAGCGTTTATAAACTTAGGGATGGTTTTCATCATATCACTAAAGGAGCCCATTTCAGTTTCTATTAGGTTAATAAAGCCGTCTACTCCGTAGTTTGGGGATTTTTTAATACGCTCCAGATCGGCCCCTTCTGGCTTTTGCCCTATTTGTGGGGCTACATTTACGAAAACGATTACGGCAACAACAAACAATAAAGTGAAGCCGAGAACTGCGAGCATAAGTCGCTTAATGAGTTTAAATACCTTTTTCATGTATTGTTACTAATGGTAATTTTTAGAATAAAAGGGTGGCTTACATGAGCACACCACGAACGGGTTCTATAGGGGCGGGCAAGTCGGTTTCACCCAGCATTTCTTTTAAATCAATTTCTATGGTTCTGCAAAGAGAGAGCATGGGTATGTCGTTTCCCAGTCCTTCAAAAGGGTTCTCAGAATAATCTCCAATTAGTTCCATCATTAAGTAAACCCATGAAACCAGTACAGTAAATGGAATAGAAAGCCATATACCCCAGTCTCCGAGTTTGTGGAATTCGGAGATCATTCCAAAAGGTAGCAGAAAAATGAAAAGGCCCACAAAAATCATACTCGTACTACCGTATTGCCTTGGTAAGGGGAATTTCTTAATTCGTTCTGCTTTGCCTTGATGGGTATAAAAGTCGTTTAGCTGTCTTTGCAGCTCTGTATGCCTAAAATCGTCAATGAGACCTTGCTCTCGTGCCTGCTTTATATGCTGCGATTGTTTATGAATTATTTGAGTGGCAGTATTCTTTGCCTTTACCAGTGGCTCTCGTTCATCTTCTTGCAAAAACTCATTAAGAGCTTCAGTGGTATGATCGTCAGAGTTTAATACGCCCAGCCCAAAATTCTTCATTCGGTGTCTGGTGGTGCGGGCAATATGCTTGTTTTGGTTAATGTGTTCCCATGTAGTTGGAATTAGCAATTGACTTCTGAATGCATAAAGCCAGGCTATATGTCTGTATATAAGAGTCTTTATGGTTTGGTTAAGGGCTTCTTGTGCCGCCGGGTTATCGTTGTGTAAGTTGCTTACAAAACCACTGACCGAAGCCCCCCAGGATCGACTGCTGTTCACTATAGCCCCCCAAATTTTACGAGCTTCCCAAAGTCTGTCATAGGCTTGGTTGTTTTTAAAGCCTATATAAAAGGCTACTGCGGTACCTATTACCGAAAGGGGAAGCCAGGGAATCGAAATCCAATTCCAATGGGTGTACTCATACAGCAGAGTAACAGCGCTGGCCCATATAGTAAGCCAAACCAGGTGCCCACCACTAAAGGCCATTATGCCCTTAAAAGAAAAGTCTTTTTGTACGTACATAGGTTATGTCTTGTTGATTGGATGAAAGTAAACATCCGGGTGGGATTGGGTATAGTTATCTTATTGAGCTTGTTCGGATGTTTTCCTGAAAGTATTGCCGCATTCAAAACAATGCCATTCTTTTTTGAATATGGGTAGAGGAATAGAAGCAAGAAAAATAGCAACTAATGTCCACAAGCTTGCTTTGCGACTTGATGATACATTGTCAGAACCGCAATGAGGACATACTAGTGTTAAGTGCTTATCTGTATTCAAATCAACTGATTTTGACGTGATTGAAGCCGGCGCGAAATAAGAGCTTTTAGGTTCTGACAGTCAAAACCCAAAGAGTTGCAATCCAAGGCCTGGTTATGTGCTATTGTATAGTATTTTATGGCTTCCAGTGGGCGTTCTTTAAGCTCCATGAGTTCTGCCAAATGAATAAGGCAATACAGTTGTGATCTATAGTAAGTCATATCGCCAGTACTCATCGTAATAGCAGGACTGCTTTCATCTCTAGTGTTGGTAATGGTAGTATTCAGGTGTTCATATGCAAGTTGAAAAAAGGCGAAGGCACTGTCTAACATGTTACGGTTTCTATAGCATAAGCCCATATTGTAATGCACAGAAGGATCCGTTGGAGTACCCCGCGACAGATACCTGTTAAATTCAATTAAGGCTAATGGATAAGAACCCAAATGGTAAAGCGCAATGGCTCTTTCCCATGGTAAAATCTTTAACTCAATTGAAGACCTGTATTGCTCTATCTGAGCAAGGGCCCTCTTAGGATTTTCAAAACTATAATGCTCCACAGTTGCATCATCAGGACCAGCCCGGTATAGGTGCATAGCTGCGAATTGCTCCTGATTGATATTGAAGGTCTCTGGAGCTGCTCCCAATGAACTTGGTCCTGTTGCGTATACAAAGGAGACAAAAAAAGAAACGATTAGCATAAGCAAGAACCCAACTACAACAAAGGCCTTGGCAATCGGTGACCAGGTTTTGCCAAAGGGCAGGGCCTGGGTAAGGAGTACCAAACGTTTAAGCAAGGGGTTTATTTCTCCTGTATCTGGCTCCAGGCCAGCATCTCTCATAATGTCTACTGCACGTTCATAGTCTTTAGCAGCTACTTGTAATTGGGCGCCACCCATGGCATTTGACAGAAAGTGATATACCTGCAGCATATGCTCATTGGTGATTTGGCAATCTATACCCTCTGCCTCAAGCCTTGACTTTAGTACATAGGCCTGGTGCACATATACAAATGACGCAACGGTAACCATATTATTCATCTGCTTAGTGTTTTGTGGGGTATTGTTGAGATATGTAAGTTCAAATGCTGCTTCATAGACCTGTTTTAAGGCCTAAAATGGACATTTAATTCTGATCTTAAAAGTCATTCCGTACCAAAGGGCAAATTACCTTTTGTGCTGTTTTTATCTCGTATCAGTGGCGTGGGCTTATTATGCTGATAGATTGATATCTTTATTTCTAAGAATGTGATGATCAAAACCAATCATGTGTGCATTGATCATTGACTTACCTAAATGAGTAGTATCCGTAAGCGCATGCCTTGAAAGAGCCTTTATGATGGGCAAGGTCCAGCCAAACCAATTATAAAAGAACTGGTATACAGGAGTACGCGACTTAATTCCTTTTAAAGGTTGAATAATGCCCGGACGGTACATATAAGCCTTTTTGAAGCCAAGGCCCAGAATGTCGTTTTCCGTTTTTCCCTTTACACGGGCCCACATCATACGGCCTTGCTCGGTACTGTCCGTTCCATCGCCAGAAACATAACAGAAGGTCATGTTGGGATTGTGTTGAAAGCATTGTTGAGCCGCAGCCAGGGTAAAATCATAAGTAATACGACGGTAATCAGCTTCTTTCATACCACCGGCACTTACGCCCATACAAAAGTAGCAGGCATCATAGTTGCCAAATTCCGCGCCAAGGGAACTGAAATCTGAGAAGTCACTGTGCAAGACCTCTTTGATTTTAGGATGCGAAAGCTCAAGTGCATTTCGGTTTACAAGTAATACATCCGTTACCCTTGAATCGTCAAGACATTCGAGCAAAACTGCTTTGCCCACCATTCCGGTACTTCCAAATATGATAGCCTTCATCATCCTAAGCTTGAGCTTGTTGCATACTTTTTACCTGCTGCATCACCATCTTGGTAGGAGAAAGGGGTATGGTGGCCATCATCATCTTTTGTGCAAAAGTGAGCCCGGCTGTCACATTGAGTTTTCCTTTAAGCATGCCCTCATATCCTGCTTCCGCTACTGAGCGAGCACTAAAAGCCTTTTTGAAAAGATCAGTTTTCTCCATTCCTGCCGCTTGAGCAAAACCCGTTTCAGTAGCTCCGGGCAATAAGGCCGTTACGGTTACATGAGTGTCTTCCAGTTCACAGGCTATGGCGTTGCTGAAAGAAGTAACATAAGCCTTAGTGGCAAAGTACACGGCCTGTAATGGGCCTGGCATTAAGCTCGCAGTGGAAGAAACGTTGAGTACCTTTCCACTATTTCGTGCAACCATCTCAGGTAGGAAGAAACGGGTAAGTGCTGTTAAGGCCATCACGTTCAATTGAATCATCATTTCGTCTTGTACCCAATCGCGTTCGTGAAAGTTACCATGACCACCAAAACCAGCGTTATTGATAAGGTATTCTATACCAATTCCGGCCTGGCTTACTTCATCAAAAACTTCCTTGGCCGCATTCGGCTGCGACAAGTCTTTGGTAATAATATACACTTCAACGCCATGCTTCCCTTCAAGCTTTTGCTTTAGACTTTGAAGCTTTCCTTCGCTACGTGCTACAATTACGAGGTCGCCGCCTTTTTGAGCATGGATATGGGCAAACTCCAAGCCAATACCTGAAGAAGCTCCTGTTATTAATGCTACGTTTTTCATGTTGTTTAGTTTTAAAAGTGAGTAATCACTTATTTCTGAGTCAAATTTTTTAAAGTTTATATTTTGAGATAAGAAAATGTTTGAATTCTTCTGCATTGGTAAGCTGTCCCTTTAAAAGAGTACTACTAGTAGCATCCAGTAAGTATTCCACTATCTGTGCTTCCAGAGCCGGGTGTTCATAATTGAGCTTTGCAAAGGCATTGGTCAGCGCAGCTCTCAAGGGTTCCATCTTATCATGGTAATGGTGTTCCATTTCCCATTTTAGCTTAAATTGAAGCTTCCAGAAGTCATACTCGTCAGGGTTCACCTTAAATGGAAGCTCCAAAGTCTTTCTAATTACTTCCTTAGGTTGGGTCTCCATTACCACATCTACTATCATGCTCTTCATGCGCTCTTCACCTTTTTGCATAAGCGCTTTCAGGAGCCCTTCTTTGTTTTCGAAATGTCTGAAAATAAGTCCTTCTGAAACACCAGCTGCCTTTGCCACTTTACTTGTAGAAGTCGCATTGTATCCTACTTTGGAAAACAATTCCAAGGCTGCATTCAATATTTTCTCTTGTTTTTCAGTCATTAATAGTGAGTAATCACTTACAAATCTAAAGTTAGCTTTGATACCACCAAATTTTTTCTGTAAAAAATTTACCGATATGCAGTACTTAGAGCCTGAACAGTACTAATTCCTGGGAAAAGAGTGTTCCTTGTTAAAAAGAAACTCTTTGTCAGATAATGTGAGCAGGAAGGCAATGATGTCTACACGATCATTCGGACTTAGTTCCATATCATTTTTCAGTTCTGCAGAAAGCGTCGGATGCTTCACAATACCCTTATTGTAGTGCTTCATTACTTCAGAAAGGGTTTTGAACCTTCCATCATGCATATAAGGAAATGAGAATTCAATATTGCGGAGTGTGGGCACTTTGAAGAGAAGGGAGTCCCTGCGTTTTCCAGTTACATGCATTCTGCCTTTGTCATTGAGACTGGTATCCATGGGAAGTCCATTATTGGCAAAGCCACCATTGGTAAATAAGGGTTCCTTATGGCAGCTGGCGCAGTTGGTCTTGAAGAGTTCATAGCCGTTTTCTTCTTGTTCTGTAAAATGCGCACCGGAATCGCCTCGCATTACCTTATCGTATTTTGAGTTGGATGAAACCAATGTGAGCTGAAACTGAGAAAGGGCTTTTAAGAGACGTTCTCCAGTTATTAGGCTGTCCCCGTATGCCTCCTTGAATCCTTGATGGTACTCTTCAAGTCTTTGCAGCTTTTCTACTACATGTTGTATCTCTTCGTCCATCTCGGCAGGATGACTAATAGGAGCCAGGGCTTGAACGTCGAGATGATTTACTGCTCCGTCCCACATAAAACTGGTAGACCATGCCAAGTTCATAAGCGCCAGGGAATTGCGGGTGCCAATTCGATCTTCAATGCCATGGCTCAGGTCATGATCCACATGCGTAAATGCCGTAAATGAAAGATGGCAGCTTGCACAGGATACCGTATTGTTACGAGACAAAGTTGGGTCGTAAAATAGTTTTCTTCCCAGAGCAATACCTTCTTTACTCAGTGGATTTCTCTTGAAATTATATACAGGCTTGGGCCAGTTTAGCGGTGTGTTAAACACAACCCGAGTGGGTTGATGCTTTCTATTGAAAGAGTACCCCAGTAGGCTTACAGCGACCATTAGCATTAAGATGATTTTATTTCTTAAGTGCATTGGTACATATTTCACGGCTTTTCACAGCCATTTCAAAAGCTTTGAGGCCCGGCGACATCACCCTATACTCCTTTTCCAAATTCAATCCATTAAGGAAGCGGGCAAGGTCCATGTGTAGGTCAATAGGTTTATCGGGAGCGGCAGCTACCATGAGTTGTTGCAGGGTAGCATAAGGATGAGCATAGCCCCCAAGATGGTATTCAAATTGGTGATTTCGACTTGGGCAATCCGCATAATTGCCTTCAAGTTTAAAATTAATATAACCACTGTTCCATGACCAAAACATTCCTTTTGTAGGATCAAGATCGCCGCCCATAGCACCAGAACAACTTGTGGTACTGTCTATGCCAATGTTGAATCGCATGGTATTATATGTTAAGTCCTTAGGCAATTCCAACTCCCAGGTTTGACTTTCAGGCTGGGCAGCGTCTATTAAATGGTAGCTATTGGTTTCTTGCCATACCATACTGTCGTTATAGAAAAGAGAGAAGCCGCTGAGGTAAAACCTGAGTGTACTGAATTGTATTTCCTTCCCCATGTGTTTTGTAGTAGAATCCTTAAGAGAGAATTCTCTTTCTCCATAGCGCAATTCCACACGAACCGATTGGGCAAGGCTGGTAGTACCTAATAGAAGTATGGTGCAGAATAAAGCAACAGTTGTTTTCAACTGAATAAAACTCTTTTTGGATGGGGAATATACATACAGCACCTAGGGCTTAGACGCGTTTAAGCTCTATACCCCTCGTTCCAGCTGGAGCTGAGAGAAGAGAAATGCAACTCAAATAGAAAGAATGTGGCGAAACGGGAAATATTGGGGTAAGTGGCGGTTGCGTTTTCATCGAAGGTTAGTGTGTTTTTAACACACAAAAAAATCAACTGGTGTTTTTAATGAGATTCTCGGGCACCTTCGGTACGGTTTTCTCCTTACTGTCTACGCAATCTAATGACAGGCCAGCGCCATATACTAATCTTGCTTATGTTGACCATTAGGGCAACAACAGGCCGAGCACAGGTAAATGCCTATGCTGAGGTAACAGGTGTATTCGGTGCCACTCTAACCATTGGCAGCCAGGATGAAACCTATGATGTATTTGTGAGTACAGGAGCTGCGCTGCTTTACCAAACACAGGATGATGTGGTAAGCAATTTCAGCAATTCGCGCAATTTTGGGAATGTAAGTGACATCCGAAATGCGGGGAGGTACGAGGCAGTGGTTATTAGTAGTGTTACCCGTTCAGGAGGAACTATTACGTCTATAGAATTAGATGCGAGTCCGGCACTAAGTTTTAATACAGGTGCCAATTCCAATGTTCAAATAATTAGCTATCCCACTTTAGGAAGCCCCGATTATACCACTACTACCGATATAAGTGCCGTAGACTGGAACGGTAGTTACGGAGGGGTAGTGGCTTTTAAAGTAGATGGTGTTTTAAACCTCGAGCACTCTATATCAGTAAATGAGCAGGGGTTTAGAGGCGGAAGCAGAAATACGGGAGGTACAAGTTCTTGCGACTCTTCTACCTATTTCACTCCTTCTTCAAACTCCTACGCCAACAAGGGAGAAGGGATTTACAAGGTGAGTAACTCCAACTACGCCGCAGCTCGTGGTAAGATTGCCACAGGTGGTGGTGGCGGCAACCCTCACAATGGCGGCGGTGGTGGCGGTGGTAACTTTTCTGCTGGTGGCCTTGGCGGACCAGGATGGGGGAGTGGTTCCACGGCTTGTACCCGATATGCAGGTGGCTTTGGAGGGGTTTCCTTAAACGATCACATTACCAGTACACGTGTTTTCATGGGCGGTGGTGGTGGTTCCGGTGAAGGAAATAACAACCTGGCCACTGCGGGTGGCGATGGTGGCGGTGTTATTTTTCTTGAAGCGGATACACTACGCACCTCAGGAACTTGCAGCGGATTAAACATTAGTGCGAATGGTGAAGCTGTGGGCTCGGGAAGCGGAAACGACGGAGCTGGCGGAGCTGGAGCTGGCGGCTCTATAGTTTTAAAAATAAGACATTTTGATGTGCTCACCACATGTCCTATCACTGTTGCCGCGAGCGGCGGTGACGGTGGAGATGTAACGCATCATCACCCGCACGGTGGCGGCGGAGGCGGCGGCCTGGGCGCCGTGTACTATTTTATAGAGCAGCCCAGTGTAGGTATTACTACTGAAACGAATCCAGGCGAGGGAGGTTTGAATAGAAACAACTCTAGTACAGATGTAGCCAACAATGGCGGTGGCGCTGTAGACAATGAAGATGGTGTTTTTGATGAAGAACCCGATATTCCATTACCTGTAGAGTTGGTAGCGTTCAATGCGAACTATCAGGATAAAATTGTTCGTCTGGATTGGACCACAGCCACCGAGATTAACAACAGTCACTTTGAAGTTTATAGAAAGATAGATCAGGGCAACTGGGAAGTAATTGGAATGGTAGAAGGCAATGGCACTTCAATAGTTTGGAATTACTACAACTACGAAGACGTGCTTTATTACAAACCCGATGTAGTTTACTACCGACTCAAGCAAGTCGATTTTGATGGAACATTTGCTTTCTCAGACGTAGTGTCCGTTGTTCCAGGAGATGAAAAGCAGCAAATAAGCGCTTATCCAAATCCTGCCAGAGACTATCTTCATGTTTCCGGTGCTCGTTCTACCGATAAGTACACCATCTATTCACTCCTTGGCGAAGTAATGTTACAAGGGAGTTTTGAAGCTCAGAACAGTATAAACCTTTCTTACCTGGCAAAGGGACAGTATCTATTGCAAGTACAAAACGGTAGTACCATGCAGGCTATCAGGTTTCAGGTAGTTCGCTAAATACCCTGCTCAAGAGCTCACTAAAATTTCTGCAATTTCTGTGAGTTTCCTATCGTATCTCTTTACGTTGTCTTCACCTGCTTCTTTTAGCTTTTGCAGATTTTCCTTTGATGCATTGTCCATAGCACTCTCGGCCTGGCCTAAGAATGGGTTAATACGCTCGTAAAATTTACCCGAATTGGTTGCGTTAAAAATTTCACGAAGTTGGTAGTCTACATTCGCTGCCACTCCCGACATCATGATCTCAATGAGCGGTTGTATCCACTGTACCATACCCCAGTCTTTAGCATCATTATAAGCATAAGATTTGCTGGATGATGCAGTACCCAGAGATAGCAAGAAGAGGTCATTGCTTATAGGCTTGTCTGAACCGTTTTCAAAATGACCCGGTCGTAATTCATCAAAAGTCATGGTGCGGGCTTCAGCATAGGCACACAAGGCTGGATTGTTTACATACACACCGCCGTCAATAAGTGGATATGATTTGTTGCTGAAAGACTTCACATTGGCGCATTCAAAATAGGTGGGAGCGGCCGATGTAGCCCTGGCCACATCTTTCACCATAAATTCTGCTCCTAAATCATCTTTGGCTCTATGTTGTTTAAAAAAGAATGGTGTACCACCTTGTAGGTCATAGGAAGAAATTACTGTGGGTTTAAGCAATTCTGAAAGCTTAAGTCCACCGCCCAGGTATTCATCCAGGGCTTTTTCAATTTCTGTGGCGGGGTATTTTTCGTCTCTTAGGCCCCCTGCAGAGGTAATTTTTTTCCAGGTGGGAACATCAAAAATTTTGTCACCCCGCTCCAGATATACATTTACCGCTTCCATGGCAGTGTACTTTGGTCTGGTGCTTCCCTCAGAGCCGGGAGCCAGCATAACACAGCCTAAAATACCTCCGGTGCTAGTGCCTGATACCAGGTCAAAATAATCTGCAATCCGTGCGTTGGTATCGCCCGATACTTCCTGGAGCTTTTTCTCTAAGCCTACCAATAGCATTCCAGGTAATATGCCTCTAATTCCGCCTCCGTCAATAGATAGGATTCTTACTTTTTTCGCCATAACGCTTCTGCTTACTTGTGTTTATTAACTCGATGCCACGCATCGTTAGCCGCAGTGCAAAATACGTAATCGGACGCTATGGAGGCTTCAATTGGATTTACCTCTGAGGCCGGCTCTCAAAATTCCTTTGAGTCGCGACGTTTGTGTTATGACAGGATTTCGAAGCTGTGCGTTACTTCAATATCAGGATTTAATGAGCGCCCCACTGAGCAGTATTTTTCTACCGAGAGGGCCACAGCTTTTTCGGCCTTATCAGCAGCTATGGCTCCCTTTAACATGAAGTGCATGTGAATGTTGGAAAAAGGTTTGGCAGAGCCAACCTCATGTCGATTACCCGTTATTTTTACATCAAGGTCTACCAGTGTTTGCCTTTGCTTTGCTAGAATAGGAATCAAGTCAAGTGCGCTACAAGCCGCTACAGAAGACATGAGCATTTCCATAGGAGTCAGCCCTTTTCCGCCTTCATTCGTATCAAAATCAGCGGTGTTTCCCATACTGTTTTCGGCTTGTAAATGAACACCGCTTCCAAGTCTTTTTAAAGTAACTTCCATGATTTCCTTTTGTGCAAAGTTCGGTAAGCACAAGTACATTGAAAGGTGACCTAGAGCACTTTTGAATTCAGAATTACTTCAGAGCAATTTCTTAATTTCATTTTTTTTAAACGCCTTGTCCGGTTTTGCAGAAGGTGGTCGTCATAAATGCGAAACACGTTCAAAACGCGAACAACAAAAAATAGAACAATGTCAAAATTCATGTATTTATTCAGAGGCGGAGACGCTGCCATGGCTGAACTTTCGCCAGAAGCTCGACAAGAGCATATGCAAAAATGGGGCGCCTGGATGCAAGGATTGGCCCAGGAAGGAAAGTTAGTAGATGGCCTGCCCCTGGAGCGAGGTGGGAAAATTGTAGAGCAGGGCGGAGAAGTAATTCACGATGGTCCATTTGCAGAAGGAGCAGAGATGGTAGGCGGATACTTGATCGTAAATGCTGAAAGTCTTGATGCAGCCGTAGAAATCAGCAAGGGCTGTCCTATATACGAAACTGGTGGAAGTACCGAAGTACGAGGCATTTCAAGTATGTAGTTTTTAGAGAAAACGATATATTCAAAGCCCGGCTCTTCCTAAACGCCGGGCTTTTTTAAATGGAGCTTACAGCAGATCTCATTTTTAGAGAAGAGTATTCCAAACTGGTGGCTATTTATTGCCATAAGTACGGCGTGAGCCATTTAGAACTAATTGAAGACGCTATTCAGGATGCTTTTCAAAAGGCTGTATCTCTATGGCCTCAACAAGCCCCTGACAACCCCAAAGGCTGGATTTATACAGTTTCTAAGAACAGGTTGTTGGATAAGATGAAGGCACTGAAGCACAATGAAACTACTGAAGGCATACCTGATATCCCCTATGAAGAAATGAATCCTTACGAAATCAATGATAACAAGCTTAGAATGATGTTTGCTTGCTGTCATCCGGCTATCAATATCGGCGACCAGCTGCTTCTGAGTCTTAAGTTTTTATGTGGTTTTGGCAACCGCCAGATTGCACGGGTTCTTTTGAAATCGCAGGGAGCCATTGAGCGGGCAAGTTCCAGAGCCAAGCAGAAATTTCAGTCAGTCGTGAGTTCATTGGAGGTTCCAGAGATGCATGAGCTTTCGGCACGCCTGGATGCCGTATTGAAAGTAATATACCTTCAGTTTACTGAAGGCTATAAAACCACCGAAGGTGAAGGCCTGGTGAACAAAGACCTATGTATTGATGCCATTAAACTGGCAGAGCTTGTGGCTGGTTTCAAAGAGTTGGAAAATCCCAAAGTAAATGCCGTATTGGCCCTAATGTATTTTCAAGCTTCCAGACTGGAAGCAAGGGTAGACATGCATGGGCATGTACTTACCCTTGAAAAACAAGACCGAAGTAAATGGAACTATCACTTTATCATGCAGGGAGATATTTACCTGGGCAGGTGCGCCACAGGAAATGAAGTGACTACTTATCATATTGAGGCTGCCATTGCGAGTTACCATGCCGCAGCAAAAAACTACGCTGAAACTAATTGGGCTGCTATTTTTGATTTGTACAGTCGTGCTATTGAACTTTCTGCAAATCCTTTTTATCTGCTCAATAGAGCTATTGCTCTTAGCAAGTTGGTACCTGTACAAGAATGTTTGGAATATGTGTTACAAGTGGAGTCTACCCTGCCTAAAAATCAATACACATTTGTGTTTATAGGCGACCTGTTTAAGGATATGGAGAACAATAGCAAAGCAGGTACCTATTACCAAAAAGCCCTTGAGTATACATCGAACAGAAGTGAAAAGGACTTTATTCAGGAAAAACTAGGCCAGCTCTTTGTCAACTAAGGGCTTTTGAGTCAATTCGTTTATTTAGGCAGATCTCTTTCCAGGCATGAATAGATATAGCTGTCAGTAAACTTGCCGTTGGCGTAGTAGTCTTCTCTAAAATGCGCTTCTCTCTTAAAGCCGATTGCCTCCAGCAATTTCCAGGAAGGTTCGTTGTCAGGATTTACATTGGCCATTACACTGTGTAGCCCCAGCTCAGTAAAAGCATACTTCATACAAGTCTCAATACACTCACGCATATATCCTTTTCTCCAGTATTTGGGCAATAGAGTATATCCAATCTCAGCCCTGGAGTGTTCTGGCCACAAACGCCAGAAGCCAAAAGTGCCCAGAAAGTTGCCTGTTTGTTTGTCGCTCATCACCCAACTTACCCCGGTATGGTCCTTAAAACTTTCCAGTATACGTTGAATCATATCGATACTTACCTGCTTGCCTTCGTCTTCAGGCCTGTCCAGATATTCAAGTACCTTGGGATGGTTTCGTAATTCAAAAAGTTGGTCAGCATCTTCCTGTACAAAAGCCCGGAGGGTCATTCGCTCTGTTGTTAGCACCGGAAATGTGTCAAATGCTTTTTCGTTAATTAGGCTCATCAGGTGCTTTTTAAACCCTTAATGGAGTATACCAAGGGCATTTTGTTTCCAAAATGTTTGATGCGGAACTTTCCGGACTCAAACTCTTCGCAATCTTTGAAACTGGGATATGGTGAGTAATCGAACTCCTGAAGTGATTCAATGCTGATACCTTTTGCCAACAAGGCCGTTACTACCTCGCCAATGCCATGGTTCCAGCACATAAAGGCGTTTCTGGTTTCGGCTTCCTTATTGGCGTATGTGCCTTCTTCTACGTCGGCTATTACCTCCCGGTTCAGGTAGTGGTAGGTTATCTTAGTAAAATCATCATCCCACATCCAAACCGCCGGATGAAACTCAGCGAATACAAAATGGCCTCCTGGCTTCAGGTGTTGGTGAATAACATCGGCCCAACGGTCAAGGTCCGGAAGCCATGCTATGGTTCCATAAGAAGTGAACACAATGTCATATTGCTTATTGAGTACCTCATTAAGGCTGTAAACGTCCTTACAAAGAAACTCTGCGTTTAAGCCCAATTGCTCATTGAGTTTCCTTGCCTTGGCAATGGCGGCATCCGATAAATCAACTCCTGTAACCTGAGCGCCCATACGCTGTAGCGAAAGGCTGTCTTGTCCAAAATGACATTGCAAGTGGAGAATGGATTTCCCTTTAACATCACCGAATAAATCAAGCTCAATGGAATTCAAAGAATTCCTTCCGGCTTCAAAGGTTTTTTGATCGTAAAACTCTGAATCAAAATTGACGTCGGTTGCGGCATTCCAGAAGTTACGATTGGTATTCAGGTATTCCATTCCATTGATTTAGTCAATGGCAAAGAACAGAAAAGCCTCGGATATCTTCGGTACTTAATAATCAAAGCCATGGCTCGCATACTAGTTGCCGGCTTGCATTTGTTGCTTTGAGTGGGCGCTGGTAAAAATTACCTCCAGAATGATGAGACCCGGTAGCCAACTTAACCAAGCCATAAACGGATAGGCTTGTAATGGATCCATATTAAGAAAAGTGGTGTTGGCAAAACCATAGAGCCTAAGCAATATCGCTGAGTTTGCAAATAAAAAGCTTCTAACCATAAATCGCCTATGAGCCATATAACTTCTCCTTCTAGCCAATCGATAGGCTTTTAGGGTAAACCAAAACCAAAGGGAGGAGAGCAATATAAAGTTGATGATGGAAGGAAGCCCTCCGATGGCAAAAAGGACATGGCAAATCCGGATGGGGCAGCAAAAAACAAGATGGAAGCGACATAGAGTTTACCAATCCACCTATGTGCCTTTCTTGGCCGGGTGGAAAACTGAATAACTCCAAGTAGAATGCTTAACGGTGCCGAAAACATATGAACGTACAGAGACCATTTGAAGTAGTCAAAAAAAGACTCCTTGCCTCTTAGAAAACCTTCTCTCTGAAAGTCAGGCTCAAGAAATTGAACCGCTTTAAGAGTGATTGCAAAAGCCAATAGCAGGGCAAAAGAGAAGTATAGGACTTTAGCCAGGCGCCGAATAACCAACCGCTTTCTTTTTAGTAAACTCCTGTTCTCCGCTCAGCATCTTCTCCTTTAGCTCAACAATTGTTTTAATATTGGCCTTATCAGTTTCGGTAAGTTGGTCGTCCACATTGTCAAACGTTGGACGATACCAGGCAAATTGGCTAAAGTAGTTGTGCCATTTCTCAGTGCTGAATGTATAACCGTACTCCGCAAAGATTTCGTTTCTCATAATATCCAGATCTGCGATGGAAAGATGTTCTGAACGCCATACACTTTGATAGTGTTCTTCATCGCTCAATTGCTCTCGTTCTTCTGGTGTCATTGATTTGCCAAAGCAACCTTTGAAATGTCTTTCTTCCAGTTTTGTGAATTTGCTTGCATCAAAATTTCGATTTGATGTTAGGTGTTCTATTTCACCAGAGGGAAGAATAGTGTAATAGGAGAAGTTGGATTCCCAATCATATAGAGAATTGGAGATTTGTGTTGATTGTACTTCAATGAGAGTGTCATTGATGTGTACGATCTTTTCTTCTTGACAGAAGTATTCTTTATTTAAGGAGTTTAATACCTGACTCTGTGCTTCTTGGGTAGAGTTGTTGAACACAACAAGTGCTTTTTGTTCTTCTGTGTATCCTCGTGCATCAAAATTGGATTCATAGAGGTTCACAATAAATGAAGTAATCCTATTTCTTAAGGAAGAATGGTCAACATAGGAAAGAGTGAGCTCCTCTAGCCCTACATCAGCTCCCTGTTCTCTCAAGATTAAGTCTTGAGAGATTTTCGGAACTACACCAAGCCGTTCAATGTAGGACGGAGTAATGGCTACTCCATTTCCCGTGTATTGTGCATACTCTGTCTCACCAAGAACAGTTGAAATATTGATCAAAGGCCTGTTCTGGAAAATGGAAGAAGAATAGTCAAGAGCGCGAAGTGTTTCTACAAAATCATACTGACACTCCGTTACCTTGAATCCTCCGTCGAATTCAATTTTGTACCAGTCACCATCTTTTATGCCAAAGGCTACCTGGACGTAATCGCCATCTTCAGGTACTATGTACTCGAATTGTGGTTCCAGTAAAACATTTTCCGCATAATTGAAGAGACCTAGCTTATCACTTTGCCTTACTTCCATACACTTTATTAATGTTACGTCCGGATTGTATATTTTGTCGAACTCAGCTTCCAGGAGAAGTCTTGCATCGGCATCAGCCATGCCAAATTTCAAAGAAGTATCAGTCCGTTTGCTTTGGCCTACAATAAAGTATCGATCAGCTTCATATTCAAAATAGTATGAGACATTCGCATATTTCGATCTAAGACGTTCTACTGTGTTACGTAGAGTAGAGTCAGCTACTACCTCTGAATGGCTTTTTCTGGAAATTTCTTCAATTTGATCAGCATCCTTTTCTTCTTCAACAACTGAGACGGCCACAGGTGCCTCAGGTAAAGCGGTAGTCTCTTCTATTTTCTTTTCCTTATTGGAGCAGGAACACAACAAAGTGGCGAATCCGAGAACAAAGAACTTTTTCATGATCTTACAATTATTCATTGAGCAGCCTTTAGGAATTCATAGGTAAGCTATACCTAGGGTTCAAAATGATAAACCGAATCCTTCAATTGCAAGTATTCGGCTTCTTTGCCAGCCATCTTCTCTTTCATGGCCAATATCACGTTAATGTTGTCCTTTTCCAATGTGGTTAGCTGGTCGTCAACATTGTCAAACCGTGGTTCATACCAATCATATTGAGAGAAGTACTCTTGCCATTCCTTACTCTTAAATCGGTAACCGTATTCAGCATAAATCTCATTGCGCATGACGTCAAGGTCCTTGATAGACAGGTGTTCCTGACACTTAAGAGCGTATTGGTAAAAGGCTCCATTCTCATCTTTGCTATACGTGCCAAATAATCCTTGAAAGTAGTTAGCAGAAATAGGCACGAAATAGGTGAAGTCAAAGTGTCTTGGTCGGTCTAATGTTTTAATACTGCCTGTGCTATCAATTCCAAAATATCGATATACCGTTTCTACGTCATAGTAGTTTCCTTTTTCGTCCAGCTCCAGATAAAGCTCTAAGAGGTCGTCCTTAATGAATTTTGCCCGGTAGTTTGTAGGGTAAGAAGCATTCTTGGATTCTAACAGATTTAGGCTGGTATGTGTTTGCTTTTGGCCGTTTACTGAGAGAACCGAAGCGGATTGGGAAGTGGAGCTTCTGGCATCCCAGGATTGCTCATAAGTTTCCAAAATGAAACTGGTTATTTTCCCAATTGTTGTTTCCTCTCTTATCTGCATTCTCGATTCATTTATGCCGAACATGTAGTTGAAGTTGTGATGCTCTAACAGTAAACGATTCGCATGACTCTTCCATAGTTGGAGCACTTCCAGGTAGGACGGTAGGAAGACCCATCCATTGCCTTCTGCGGCATCAGACTCGTATATGTAGCTGCTAGGATCATATAGAATGGAATGACCAACCTTGTTAAACTGTAGATCGAGATCAGAGAGGCTCTGGGCAATATTGTGTAAGGATGGCTTCGTTTGAAATACGTTATTATCAAAGACAATTTCATAAAACTGTCCGTCCAGAAAGCCATAGCTCAAACTTCTATCGCTGGCAGTTTTAGGAGCGATGTATTCAAACTGCGGTTTTAAAACTTGCCCTGATGCAAGATGCAGAAGTCCGAGTTTCCCATTCGTTTTAATTTCAAGACAGCCATCATGGGTCATCCCAGGATTGTATACCTTGTTATACTGTAGGGGAAGTATCAGGCTATCTGCATTCAAGTAGATACCTCTTCCCTTTGGCCCTTTAACAATGTAGTAAGTCTGATCCTGGTATTGGAAGAAAAACTTACAGGAATCACCATTCCTTTCCAAAGTGTCTACCATGGCCAGAGTTTCCTTTGAAGGAAAGAGAAGTCTTGCTTTTTCAGACTCTACATTCTCCCTTAATTCTTCTGTCAAAGGCTTTGAAGGATTGGTAGTTTTTTCATCTTTAGTTACCTCTTCAATCTTCTTTTCATTTGAGCATGAAAACACCAGGGCAATCCACCCCAGGAGAACCATCTTTTTCATGATGTAAATATAAAGACATAGCCACCTGCATTTTAACGATTGGCACGTTTAGCTCTCTATGATTCTGTGATTATCTTTCGCTTACAATCGAATAGCATGTCAAACACAGGACAAATAATCGCGGAACGAAGCCGTGATATTGGCGATTTCTTAGTGGGGCGAATTCTACCCTTTAGAAAAAAACGAATGGTAGGGCCTTTCATTTTTATTGACCATATGGGGCCATCTGAAATAGGCCCAGGTAAGTACATGGACATAGGTCAACACCCGCATACTGGTTTGTCTACGCTCACTTATCTGTTTGAAGGTGAAATGATGCATAAAGACTCCATGGGGAGTAATCAAAGAATAGTACCGGGAGCCGTAAACTGGATGACTGCAGGAAGGGGAGTGGTACATACCGAAAGAACCCCGGTAGATTATAGAGATGGAAAGAAGAGAACCGTTCACGGTTTTCAAATTTGGGTTGCACTACCTAAGGCCTTAGAAGATATGGAGCCCGAATTTCATCATGTAGAAGCGAAGAACTTACCTATTTGGAGAGAAGGTGCATTGGATTTTACATTGATCGCTGGCGAAGCTTTTGGAAGGAAATCACCAGTCCCTGTACACTCTCCATTGTTTATGTTACAGATTAAGGCCCTCAGCAGCTCAAGTTTCGATTTAAAAGGAGCCGCCAGAGGCGAAGTGGGCGTTTGTGTAGTAAAAGGGGAGGTGCAAGCCTGTAACGAAGTAGTAGGAGCTGGAAATATGCTGGTATCGAAGATAGAAGACTCATGTAAAATTCAGTTGAGCAAGGGCTCACATGTTTTGCTTTTTGGTGGAGAAGCCTTTCCTGAAGAGCGTTTCATTAATTGGAATTTCGTTGCCACTTCAAAAGAGCGTCTGGAAGAGGCTCGTAATAGATGGAAGAATGGCGAGTTTGAACTGATACCGGAAGAGGGGCCGGTAATTCCGTTACCGAGGTAAAAATGATATTAAATACTTAGACCGAGGCCAATAATTGTAGGAGGCAATCCGGGTAGTCCTGATTCTTCCTTGAGCAAATTGGTAAGACGGTAGATGCCATGAAGGGTCCACCTACCACGACCTAATCGAACCAGAACATCGGTGTTAAAAGGCTCAAAATAAGTGATACTTCTGTCGAACACCTTTACCGGATTTCCATCACTGTCGGGGTTCTTCGTCATATGTGACCTCCTAAAATTGTAGTCAATGTTTACTCCCAAGTCCATAAACCAGTCCGAAATAGGTAAATGATACCGCACAACGGGGGCAAGGTTGAGTACATGGATATAGAAACGTTCTCTATCATGCACTATGGCATTTGGAAGTAATTTGGCAGTTTCCTGATGTAAATGATAGTGGACATTGTGGTAAGATAGTTCACCAAGAAGTTCAAGCTTATTGGAAAGTTGATGCTTCCATCTGATCCCCGGTGTATAGTCTACTGAAATGAAGTAATCCAGCTGGGCACCAGGGGTAGAAGGACCTACAACCCATCCCATATCAAAGTAAAACTCAAAAGGACGCTCTGACTTATTATCAGAGGTTTGACTAAAACCTATGAGGTGGAAGCACACAATATTGAGTAGTAGAAGTAAGAACGGTTTCATGCCAGATACTTTATTTAATTACAAGCGTTTACCAGGGTAATTTGGTTCTGGAAAGGGGCCAAAATCTTTTCTGCGAGATTATACCATTCTTCGGCTCTGTCAAGAATCCAGGCATCCGAGCTAACCACAACGTCCTTGCCTTCAGCTAGTACCTTGTCGGGGTTAAAATCCAGAAAAACATCCCAGGCATACCCCCTTATCCCTGCTATTTCGTACAAGATAGTCTTTAACCTACCACTGTTCGATACAGGGCTATCGAAATACCAATTGGCCTTGGCAATCCCCATGTGTTGAAGAGCATCACCTACTAACAGCAGGGCTTTTTCCGTTTGTTGTACTCTCTTATAAGTACCGTGAACTCCCGACAGGTCCCTATAGCAACCATCCATTCCCTTGAAAATGTAAGCGCCAGATAGAGCACTTTCAAGAATGATGAGCAAGTTGAAACCATCAATGCTGAGGGTCTTGCCCAATATGCTATCGATCTGATGTTTGGATCTTCTGGCCAGCTGGTCTTTAGACGCAGCCATACCTTGTAGAGCCCTCTGTTGCCTTCGGTTCAACTTGTGCCTGTTGCCAACCAATTGCAAAGCCGACTTTTCGGCATATCCTCTGCTATATAAAAAGCACAGGTCTTCTACAGCTGTTTGAATGGTTCTCTGCGCCTTGGGCGAAAACAACCGGTCGTCGCTGGCTTCCTTGCCTCTGTTCCGTTGGCTCACTGTCATGCAGACCGCAAGCTAGTCATTGGAAGTGTATTAATCCCTTAAGATGTTTCTGGATATTACAAGCTTCTGAATTTCAGAAGTTCCTTCTCCAATAGTACATAGTTTAGAATCCCTATAGTGTTTTTCCACTGGGAAATCCTTGGTGTATCCATATCCGCCGTGTATTTGAATAGCATCTGTAGACACTTCCACGGATGTTTCAGAAGCAAAGTACTTAGCCATGGCCGACTCAGTGGTCATAGGCATACCGTTGTCTTTCAAATATCCAGACTGGCGTGTAAGCAATTCACTGCTTTGAATTTTGGTGGCCATATCAGCCAGTTTGAAGGCAATGCCTTGAAATTGAGCAATGGGTTTTCCAAACTGCTCTCTTTCCTTAGCGTATTTAAGAGAAGCCTTGTAGGCACCTTTAGCTATGCCCAGGCTCAATGCCGCTATTGAGATTCTACCACCATCAAGTACTTTCATGGCCTGTATAAAGCCTTCGCCTTCTTTGCCAAGAATTTGACTTTCATGTACTCTACAGTTATCAAAAACAAGCTCGGCTGTTTCGCTGGCGCGCATTCCTAGTTTGTTCTCCTTTTTGCCATGGTTAAAACCAGGAGTATCTCCGTCTAAAACAAAAGCTGTGATTCCACGACTGTCTAAAAGCTCACCTGTTCTAACCAAAACCACTGCGGCATCTCTTGAAATACCGTGTGTTATCCATGATTTGGTACCGTTAATTACCCAGTACTCACCGTCTTTTTCGGCAACACATTTCATGCGCATGGCATCGCTACCGGTATTGGGCTCAGTAAGCCCCCAGGCACCCAGCCATTCTCCGGTTGCCAACTTGGGTAGGTATTTCTTTTTTTGCTCTTCGTTACCAAAGGTCATGATATGACCAGTGCACAGCGAATTGTGTGCAGCCACTGAAAGACCAATAGATCCACATACCTGGGCAATCTCATCAATTACAGTAATGTATGCCTGATAGTTTAGGCCTGCACCACCATATTCTTCAGGAACCAATACACCTGTAAAGCCCATTTCTCCCATTTTGTGAAAAAGCTCTCTGGGAAAATGTTGCGCTTCATCCCACTCCATTACATGGGGTTTTATATGCTGCTCAGCAAACTCTCGCGCGGCTTCGCGTATCATCTCAATTTGTTCTGCATCGGAGCCGAAGTAATGGGGCGTATTCATGGTAGCGTTTTATTTAGCGGTGCAAAGGTAAAATTTACGTTTCGCATCTTGAACTATTGTGTTTTTTTGGCGTTCAAATAATTACAACAAAGCATTCGATGCTGTGTTTAGAAATTTGCATTAAGCATTAATAAGGAGTAATTTTGCACCAATTTCCGCAGCTTTAAAAATAACTAGTAAAAACCACATTCAGGAATGAGCACGATAGAAAGCCTACAGTCAAAATTTGAACAAATTGCAGAACCCACCCGTGATAGGATAATCGGTTTAAGAAAGCAACATGCTGACTTTGTAATGGGGGAATATACACTTGGGCAGGTGCTTTCCGGAACCAAGGGCATCCAAACGTTACTTTGTGAAACTTCAGCGCTAGACCCTATTGAAGGAATTAGATTCAGAGGTTATAGTATTCCAGAGTTACAAGAGAAACTCCCAAAACTTGATCCAGACGGTGAACCATTGCCTGAAGGTATTTTCTACCTCATGCTGATGAATCAATTGCCAACGGATGAGGATGTAAAGGAGATTTCAAAGTACTGGGTAGAGAATGGCGATTTGCCTGATCATGTGAAAGCGGTTCTTGATGCCATTCCCACAGATACACATCCAATGACCCAGTTCAGCATTGGTATCATGGCACTTCAGAAAGAATCAAAGTTTGCTAAAGCCTATGCGGAAGGTGTTTCAAAACTCGATTACTGGAGGTTCGCTTTGGAAGATGTAATGCAATTGATTGCCAAACTTCCTTCTGTAGCAGCATATATCTATCGCAGAAAATACCATAACGGTGTACATATTGAAGCGGACAAAACCTTAGACTGGTCAGGCAATCTGGCACATATGATGGGTTTTGAAGACGAAGGCTTGAAAAGGCTCATGCGTATTTACATGACCATTCATACCGATCATGAAGGTGGTAATGTTTCAGCACACACCACTAAGTTGGTAGGTTCGGCCTTAAGTGATCCTTATTTGAGTTTTGCAGCAGCTATGAACGGCCTTGCAGGACCATTGCATGGATTGGCCAATCAAGAAGTTATTAAGTGGGTATATGCCATGCTCGAAGAGCTTGGAACTGACACCCCAACCAGTGAGCAAATCAAGGCTTATTGTGAGCAAACCCTAAGCAGTGGACGTGTAATTCCTGGTTATGGACATGCGGTGCTTAGAAAAACTGATCCGCGATATATGGCTCAAAGAGAGTTTGCATTGAAACACTTGCCAGACGACAAGTTGTTTGCTACCATTAGCCATCTGTACGATGTGGTGCCTGATGTACTTAGAGCAACTGGTAAAGTGGCTAACCCATGGCCAAATGTAGATGCCCATTCAGGTACATTGCTTATCCACTATGGACTGAAAGAATACGATTTCTATACCGTACTATTTGGTGTATCAAGAGCCCTGGGCGTTCTTGCATCACTTGTATGGGACCGTTACCTTGGATTGCCACTTGAGCGTCCAAAGTCCTTTACATCAGATGCTATTTTGAAGAAGGTATCTTCAGTTGAAGCGTAAGATTTATATTCGAAGACTAATAAACCTACACAAAATGAAAAACCTAATTGCGATTTTGACCATGGCTTCTTTGGTGGCTCTCGGTGGATGCAAAAAAGGAGAAGAAGATCCATTCTTGTCATTCTCCTCTCGAGATTCAAGGTTGGAAGGTACCTGGGAACTTACCTCAGGTAGCATGAGCATTACCACTTTGTACAGAAACCAAGCTCCCGGAAGTACAGCTTCAAACACTACAATTGGTACCAATACTTTTGACTTGAACGGAACCACGGCTGCATACAAATATGAGGAGACCGTTAACGATGTAGTTCAAGACGAAGCTACTTACGAACTGCCATTCGTCATCTCTATGACTTTTGATAAGAACGGAACATATGTGAGCACCTTTGATGGCCAAAGAATTGGTACAAATGGAACGCCAAAAGATGTTGTACAGAAATCAAGCGGTACATGGAGCTGGAACAACGATGGTAAAAACAAAGCTGGTATTACTCTTGAGCAGGGTGGTGCTGGAAATGAGAAGGATTTTATCACTGGCGATTTCCAATTGAAGAAATTGTCTGGCAGTGAAATGATTCTTGTAAAGAACAATAGCTATTCTCGTCAGGATATCACCAGCCAGTCTATTGAGACTTATGAGGATACTGAAGTGGCGGAGATGGTAATGACCAAGAAGTAAACACTTTTTTAACTACATAGAAATCCGGCTGTTTTCAGTCGGATTTTTTTTTGCTTATGAAGTACAAGAAATTCACTTTTAATCCTTTTCAGGAAAATACCTATGTGCTTTGGGATGAATCCCACGAGTGCATCATCATAGATCCGGGTTGTTATTACGCTGAAGAGTATGAAGCCCTGTATGGCTTCATAGATGAGCAGAACCTCATTGTAAAAGCAATTCTCAATACCCATTGCCATATTGATCATGTATTGGGAGTGAGTGCCGTAAAGGAACGTTATGATGTTCCTTTTATATGTCATTCAAAGGAGTCCTTGAACCTCGAACGTCTTCAGTTTCAGGCGCAGATGTTTGGCCTGCCTTTAAAAGATAGCACCCCCGTACCTGACAGGTTGATAGATGCGGATGAAACCTTTGGCTTTGGCGAAACGCAACTTGAGCTTCGTTTTGTCCCAGGGCATTCACCGGGGCATTTAGCGTTCTATCATGCTAAGAGCGAATTGCTGGTAGGTGGAGATGTACTCTTTCGGGAAAGTGTAGGACGTACAGATTTACTTGGTTGCAATGAAGCCGATTTGTACAAGAGTATAGAGCACGAACTCTTTTCATTGCCGGATTCAACTATCGTTTTAGCCGGGCATATGGAAGAGACAAGCATTGGCCATGAAAAGGCCAATAACCTCTTTGTAAGAAACTGGATGCAGTCTAAGTCTAGAACTTAAAGCAAACAGGAGGGAAGAACGTGTAAGACAAGGTGAAGCCAGAAAAGTAGTACCAATCATTGGTAGCTGAGTTTCCTCTTGGCTTAATCAAGTCTGTTGCAGGTACGTCTTGTCCTGTTAGTTCTGAACGACGATCGGCAAGTTGAAAACCAATGTTACCAGAAGTTTGATAAAACACGTTTTCAGGTACGTAAGAAGCACTTACATCGTCAAGATAGTCAGTAAACACCTTTCGGGCACTTAGTTCAAAAGTGAAGTTCAAGTTTCTACCCAAGGCATATTTTACACCGATTCCAAGAGGCACACAAATCTGTGTAAGGCCATACAAATCAGGTCCACCAACTTGCTGGTTGTAAGTAGATCCTTGTCCTTCAGTACGCATAGGCTGCAAACTGTAGGTAGTTGTAGTATTGGTGATAGGGTCAGTGATAGACGTCTGTGGATTGAACTTGTAAATTCCAAGACCAGCAAATACGAACGGGGAGAAGCTGTATCTGCTATGTCTGATTTTGTATCCTGTAAAGTGAAATTCAGGAATAACGCTCAACTCTGAAACGGGAGAAGTAAAGTTGAGGTTACGGGCCACATTTTGTTGATCAGTGGCATCTGCGTCATTACCCGATATTGTGGCATAGTATCCTGAAGCTCTGATGCTCCACTTGTAGTTGACATTGTAGCGGATAAAACCTCCAACTGCAGGGTGTAAGTGTTCAGTCATCACAACGCCTTCAGAAAGGTCGCCATTGTAATGTGAAGCTCCTCCAAAAACGCCTATTTCCCATTTCTGAGCATTCAGAATGAACGGTAAACATAGAACGCAGGAAAAAATTAGTCTCTTAATCATGGCAGGGTAGTTAGTCTTTAAAATGAGTTGCACTGAAGGCCTCTGAATTTCTTGGTGATATTGACGCCGAAAAATACGTAACGATCCTTATTTCTCGGGTCTCCTCTATATTGATAAGGGTAGAAACTACCGCTTGGATAGCTTTCTTTTTCTATTCTTCTATCTGCCAGAATTACATTGATGGATTCTTCACCATATGCTGACTCCATGATGTCAGGATCTGCATAGTAGCCACTTACATCATCAAGAAAGTCTGTAAGAGTCCATCTAAAACCAAATTCCAGCCCCATAGAGAAGTTATTTCCCAAGTCAATATCCCAACCAATGCCCACGGGTAGGGCTATAGAGTACAGGCTGTACTTACTTCTGTTTGGTAAAGCTGTTTCCTGTCCTTCAGTACCTAATGGTTGTAGGTCAATCCACTCATTGAAGTATCTGGTTTGTGGATTAAAATGAAATCCAGCTAAGCCAGCGTACAAGTATGGATGAAATCCTCGGTTGAATTGTGGGCCAGTAAAGAGGTGTACTTCTGAAACAACGTGGATTTCAACCACATTGGTCCTAAAGTTTAGATTTCTGTTTCTCTTCCAATATCGGTCGGCTACACCGTCTTCGGCAGACAGTTTGCCTACGGTTACACCACCTCTAATCACATTGGTTTGATCTAGGTGAACTTTGGTAACCAACCCACCCGCATTTCGCCAGGTGTTAAAATTGTTAAGGCCAGTGCTAAGGTCACCAATGTAATTGGAGAATCCGCCAAAGGCACCAAACTCCCAATAGGGATAGTTTTGTGACTTGGCCTGACCGAAACTGCCAAGGATAAAAAGTAGAATGAAGGAGTTGCGGAGGGTTTTTTGTGTCATAATTCTTGTTAACTAGAAGGCATAGCAAGGGCTTGTGCCCAACTTCTTGGTTAAGGTAAACATGATAGTTCCGTAAAAGTCTTTGTTGGTAGGATCACCTCTCAATGTTCCCGAAACCGATGGCTCCAGATCTACCTCAGGTCGTCGGTCCGAAAGTCTAACGGCAAGGTCCCCGTCAGTAGTTGCGGCCAACTCTGTGAAATCAGGATAGTAAGAGCTCACGTCATCAAGGTAGTCGGTAAGAGTAGCTCTTAAGCCAAGCTCTATTCCAAATACCATATTGTCGCTCACCGTCTTTTTAAAACCAATACCAAAAGGCACGGCCATATTAATTTTAGAATAGGGGCTTAAATTAGATCCCGGTATGTTTTGCCCTTCAGTGCCCAATGACTGTAGGTTGAAATAAGTACCCTGGTACAGGGCCTGGGGGTTGAAGTGAAAACCTGCGATACCAGCAAACACATAGGGGCTTATGGTAAGGCTTGACGAGCCCGGTACAAACGGAACAAAATTGTACTCGAAAGCCACAGCAAGTTCACTAATTCTTGTCCTAAAACTAAGGTTGCTGAATTCGTCCAGGTTGTTGTTTCTATCCGCTCCTGAAATTGTAGTCGTTACGGCAGTAGCCCTTATTTTCCACTTGGAAGTTAGGTTATACCGATATAAAATCCCCGCAGCAAGATGAGACTCAGACGGCACTATTCGTGGCGCTAAATCGCCATAATAGTTACCCAGACCAAATTGCAATCCCAATTCATTTTGCCCAACGCTGCTAAACGGCAAAAAGAATAAGAGGCAAAAAGCCATTAAACTAAATTTCATACTACTTTATTTAACTAAAATCACCACACAGTGATTCACGAAAATAAAGCAACTAGGGCAATACCTGAGGATGTCTTAGACTAAATTTCTATTATCCCGCCCCCAGTTAAGCTTGTCTTGCAGTGTCTTGCTGAAAGTCTTTGAACGGAATGAAACCAGATTTAAGGAAAATGGAGCTTTCTTAATTTCAATGATACTGCTGTAGTCAACCACCTTGTTTCTGGAATCCATTGCTAATAAGTAGTTTACGCCTCGGCCGTCTACTTTTAGGGTAATGGTGGTCTTATCAGAAACGATGATGGGACGCACATTGAGATTATGGGGAGCAACAGGGGTAATGATGAGGCCTTGAGCATCAGGATACATTATGGGACCACCGCAACTTAAGGAGTAGGCTGTAGAGCCTGTAGGAGTGGTAACCAGTAGACCATCCGCCCAGTAGGTATTGAAATACTCATCATTGAGATAAGTATGTATAGTAATCATGGCCGAAGTATCCCTTTTATGCAAACTGATATCGTTAAGTGCATAACTAGGTTTGGGATTCTTATTGGTGGTCATCCTGGACTCAAGAGCAGTGCGAGGGTCAATACTGTAGTTGTTGGCTTTTAATTCTGCCAACATCTCTTCAATCTCGTTCAGGGCCAGGGTTGATAAATAGCCCAGTCTGCCAGTATTTATCCCAAGAACCGGAATACTTGTCCCACCTACAAACAGGATGGAATCCAGCATGGTGCCATCACCTCCTATACATACAAAGAATTCTACCTTGCGTTTCCGCAGGTCATCCTTCCTACCAAAAAAATGTTTGTCGGTGATGTTGAACTCGTCAATGTTGCTCTGTATCCCTTCAGTAAGAGATTTATGGAAAATGAAGTCAACTTGTTCTTTGAGGCAAGCCTTGATCAAGCGTTTTAGAGTCTTTATTTCAAGTTCGCCAAGATGTCGCGCATAGATGGCAATCAACATTGCTTTATATGTTCAGAAATTTCATGAGAAGGTTGAAACGATCTGTTAGGTCATCTTGGGCTCCATCAAGAGATGAATGCGCAATAGGGTGGTACTCAAATCGCTCAAAAGTGGCCAGGATGTGGCTCAGGTCTTCCTGATTGATTTTAATAGTGCAAAGCAAGTCACCACTAGCCATTTCAGGTTCAAAATGGATGGAAAGTATCTTGGCGTCATTTGATTCTACAATGCGAGCTATTTGCTGCAGATTGTAGTCATTTTGCCCCAACTTAAGGGTGATGAAAGCCCCTTTGTGCTTTATGCTCGTAGTCTTATTAAGGTAATTGACAATATCTGTCAGCCTTAATATGCCAATAACATTTTCATCCTTGTCCAATACTGGCAGGGCTGTGTAGTCATCTTCTACAAACACTTTTAGCGTATCAAAAACAAAGGCATCGTGCTTTACAGCTACCTGAACCAAGTCAGGTAAATAATTGCTAACCGAAGCATTTCTTTCTCGATCTTCATCAGTAATGCAGTTAAAGCTGAGGGTACCTATATAGGCACCATTCCTGCAAATAGGGATGTGATATATTTCGAAATCAAATGCAATGGATTCTATTTCGGATACCAGCGTATTAATGTCTGGGCTTTCAAATTCTGAGGTCATTAATGCTTCTACCAGCATATTTCTTTTTTTGGAAGGTGGTGGGGATTGGCAATCTCATCTGAACTGTTTCTACCTCTGTAGTTCGAAACAATTGAAGTAAAATTCTCAATAATCCTTTCGCCATTCTTGGTGAGAAAGGCCTCAGGGTGGTATTGCAAACCCCAAATGGGTTCTGTTTTATGTACCAACGACATTATTTCTCCTTCAAGTGTGCTTCCTGTTTCTAGTAAACAGTTGGGAAGCTGGTCCAAAACGAGGGAGTGGTAGCGAGTTACATCGGTGGGTGTCAGCACATCTCGGTACAATCCGGTTTCACAATGCTTCATACTGGAAACCTTTCCGTGCATGGGTTTTTTAGCTTTTGTTAACCTGGCACCATAGTGCACACCAATCGTTTGATGTCCCAAACAAACACCCAGTATGGGGACTTTGCCTGAAAAGTTTTCAAGTACGTCAAAGAGCATGGGGTATTGAAGTGGGTGTCCTGGCCCTGGGCTAATAACCACACCCGTAAGAGGTGTACTTTTCCAATCAAAGCCTGGCAGTTCGTTGTAGCGAACTGTAAGCACTTCTGCATACGACCTTAGCAGGTAATCCTGCAGGTTATGCGTGAAAGAATCGAAATTGTCAATGAGCAGTATCAATGCGCCGTGCAATGTCGCTAAAGTAGGCTTCTATATTTGAAATGAGGTCTTTAAACCACGGGATAATTTCTCCTAAACTATCAACGAGAAATGGGGTAACATCCTTAACATACTTATAGCAGAAGGATTCGCTCTTGGCCACATCGTCAAATAGTGCGGCATTGTCAATAAGCCACATAAAAAGGCTCACTACCAAAAAAGCCTTTGCCACACCAAGAAGCATGCCCAAGAGTTTATTGGTAATATTGAGTTGAGCGGCTTTAAGAATTTTTTCCAGAAGCCTGCCTAGTAGCAATACCAGAACAAAAGCTGAAAGAAAAAGAAGGCAGTACACCAACAGAGGTAGAAAAGGACTATCAAGCTCAGTATTGGAGCTTAAGTGCGATAGTACATAGTGTGATGCCTTAAGTGCCGCCATAATACCTATTAATAGGGCAAGCAATCCAAAGAACTCCTTTAGAATGCCTTTTCTAAACCCCATAGCTGCAAAATACAGCAAGGGTATTACGGCTATAATATCAATGATGTTCATTAGGAAAGCAGTTGTCCGGCAATGGCAGATATGGCTTTGCCATCTGCTCTACCCGCTGCTTCCTTCATGGCCATGCCCATTACTTTGCCCATGTCAGCTTTCGATGAAGCTCCTGTTTTAGCAATGATTTGTTCAATAAGAGCCCTAAGCTCCGTTTCGCTTAGTTGTTGTGGTAAATACGATTCAAGTACCACCACTTCTTCTTTTTCGTCACGAGCTAATTCAGGACGATCCTGCTTTTCATAAATCTGAATGGATTCATTCCGCTGCTTAACAAGCTTCTGAATGATTTTCAATCCATCTTCATCAGTGATTTCTGCACCAGCACCCTTTTCGGTTTTAGCCAAAAGAAGGGCCGCTTTTACAGCTCTTAAAGCACGCAGCGCACCTTGGTTTTTGGCACGCATTGCGGTTTTAAGATCGTCCTGAATTTTTTGCTCGAATGACATATTGTGTTCTTTAAACGATTCCTTGTGCAATCATGGCATTTGCCACTTTCTCAAATCCGGCAATGTTGGCTCCAATCATGTAGTTGCTACCATGTCCATAGGCCTTTGAAGTGGCAAGCGTAAGGTCATGAATGTTTTTCATGATGTCTTTTAACCTACCTTCTACTTCATTACTTGTCCAGTAAATACGACCACTGTTTTGAGACATTTCAAGTCCAGATACTGCAACACCACCTGCATTTGAAGCTTTACCCGGTGCATACAGTAAGCCACCGTCAATAATGGTATTAATGGCTTCAATGTTACAAGGCATGTTAGCTCCTTCACTTACCAGGCGTACACCATTGTTTACAAGGTTTTGAGCATCTTTTCCGTTTACCTCGTTTTGGGTAGCACTTGGGAAAGCACAGTCTGCCTTGTGGTTCCATAGAGGATTGTGATCCGCATTTCTATCGGTAGCTGTGTATACTGCATTGGTGTATTTCTCAGCATACTCCTTGATACGGCCTCTCTTCACGTTTTTCAACTCCATGATATAGGCAAGCTTGTCAGCGTCAATGCCTTCTTCATCATAGATATAGCCTGAAGAATCAGATACGGTTAAGGGCTTAGCTCCCAATTGAAGCAGCTTCTCAATAGTGTACTGAGCTACATTGCCAGAGCCTGAAACCAAGCAGGTTTTACCTTCAAAAGTTTCACCAATATTGTTTAACATATTCTCAGCGAAGAATACGTTGCCATATCCAGTTGCTTCTGGTCTGATAAGGCTACCACCCCATCCATGACCTTTTCCGGTAAGAACACCTGTAAATTGGTTCTGGATTTTCTTATAGGCGCCAAAAAGGTAGCCTATCTCTCTTCCTCCTACACCAATGTCGCCAGCAGGAACATCAGTATCAGCGCCAATGTGGCGGTAAAGCTCAGACATGAAAGCCTGGCAGAAGCGCATTACTTCTAAGTCGCTTTTTCCTTTGGGATCAAAGTCAGATCCTCCTTTTCCACCTCCCATTGGAAGGCCCGTAAGTGCATTTTTGAATACTTGTTCAAAGGCTAGGAACTTCAGGATGCCTTGGTTCACACTTTTGTGAAATCTCAAGCCTCCCTTGTAAGGTCCAATGGCACTGTTCATTTGTACCCTGAAACCCTTGTTTACTTGTATGTCGCCATTGTCGTCATGCCAGGTAACTCTGAATGAGATAAGACGCTCAGGTTCTACCATCCTGTCAAGGACTTTGTATTTCCTGAAATCTGCATTCTTCTCGAGAACCGGTTCTAGTGACTCATACACTTCTGTAACGGCTTGGTGAAACTCATATTCACTTGGGTTTTTCGACACCAAACCAGCTATGAAATCTGACATTTTTAAGTAGAGTAAAAAAATTAAGCCGCAAAAGTAAATATCCTTCAATATGCGCATTCACTTTTACTTAATACTTTCATCTTATTCAAGAATTAAAAACCCTGAAAAATGTAACAATTCAGTCGTTTTTTGAGTTATTCGTACTCATTTATAGTATTTGTGCAAGTACATTTTCAGTATAACCCAATCTTTTTATTGCCTATTGCCGCTGCCTCCGTGCTCTTGGTAATTTGGCTTTACCGGGGCTTTTCCAGGAGGTATGAAACTTCTATGTGGCTTACCAGCTTTCTGGGGCTGTTACGCAGCATAACGCTTTGCACTATAGCTGCACTCGTTTTGGTGCCCTTTGTAAGGCTTATAAAAAGCTATACTGAAAAGCCTGTCCTGGCCATAGGATTTGATAACTCACAGTCACTTGCACTAGTTGATTCTGCTCATAGACGTTCTCTGGAAGCGTCTTTTGACCAAATGCTAAACGGACTGGAAGATAAATATGATGTGGAATCCTACCTGTTTGGAGAAACTGTGGCTCCTGGAAATTGGGATTTCAGTGATAAAAGAACCAATATCAGTGATTGGCTCGGTTTCCTGTCAAAGAATTACCGCCATGGCAATTTAGGAGCCAGTGTACTTGTAAGTGATGGTATTTTTAACCTGGGTGGAAACCCAGCCTATAGCCCAAAACAAATGGGCGCCCCAGTATATACAGTTGCTTTGGGTGACACCACCTTAACCAGTGATGTGCGGATTTCATTTGTGAACAACAACAACATTGCTTACAAGGGAAATCAATTTCCGATTAAGGTAGGGGTAATCTCAGAGAAGATGAAGGGCAAGGAATACCAGTTGCGGCTTATGCACAATGGAAAGGAACTGGCCACGGAGCGTATTCTGGCAAGATCGGATGACTTTTTTAGCGAGCACACTTTTATTGTAGATGCGGCCAGTGTAGGAATTCAGAAGTATGCCATTAGCCTGTCTGAAGTGGAGGGTGAATTGAGCACCGGTAATAATTATCAGCAGACCTTTGTGGAAGTAATTGACGCCGATAAAAACATTCTCATAGCGTATGATGCCCCACATCCGGATGTTGCGGCGCTTAGAAAAAGCATTGAGCGAAACAAAAATTACAAAGTATCACTGTGGTGGGCTTCTAAGCAGTCAAAGGAGTATAAAGTGCCTGATTTTGAGCAATATCATCTAGTGGTATTGCATAATCTTCCATCTAACAGAACTGTAGATTGGAGCAATGCTCTGGAAGGTTCAGGAGTATCTACCTTGTACTTTTTTGACAATACGGTTCAATGGAATGCACTATCTGCTCAAATGCAGGGAATTTCTGTGGTTCCTAAGAGCAACTCCGCAAACGAAGCCTATGGGCTGATGAACAATGAGTTTGTAGGATTCTCGTTAAATAAGGCAAAGCTTGAAGGCCTTTCTCGTTTTCCTCCTTTACGAGCGGCCTTTGCCGATGTAAGCTTTAGTACCGAACACGACATTTTACTGAGGCAAAGAATTGGTAGTGTAAACACGTCCTATCCCTTATTTGCAATAGTTCAGGACGGCGCGCGCAAAAGCGGAATTTTTACAGCTACTGGTATTTGGCGGTGGTTTGTATACGACTTTGTAGAAAACGGAAGTCATGAGGTGGTAGATGAGTTAATGAATCAGAGCATTCAGTACCTATCCACCAAAGAAGACAAGAGGCGCCTTAGGCTGGCAAGAAACAAATTCCTGTTTAACGAAAACGAAGATGTTGTACTTACTGCCTCTTTCTATGACAAAAACTATGCACCAGCCTTGGGTGGGGTGTTAAAGGCCACTGTGAAAGATGAAAAAGGCGCTGAGTATGAGTTTGGGTTTTTACAAAAAGGAGAGTTGTTTGAAATGAACGCGGGGCAAATGGAGCCTGGCGAGTACACTTATAGAATAAAGGCTTCCCTGGGCGATGATGACCATTATCTTTCAGGCACTTTTACTGTTGCTCAGGTGAATGTAGAATTCATGCAACCAAAAGCAGATCATCAGGTGTTATTTGGAATAGCAAGTCAGTACGGCGGGAAAATGTATTTCGCTGACCAACTTGCCCGACTTGAAGAAGATCTCAGAGAAAATGACAAAGCTTTTAGCATACGCCACGAAAAGGCTGAGATCAGCGAATTAATACATAACAAGTGGCTCTTTTTCTTTATTTTGACACTGTTTAGTTTAGAGTGGATCATTAGAAAATACAAAGGTGCGAATTAGACCTTTCAACACATACCTCCCGATTCTTATTGCCGTATTGAGCACGTGGATTTCCACTGGTTATGGACAAGGATTCAGAACCGAGTTTGGAAAGAACAGAGTACAGACCAAAGAGTACGAATGGCAGTTTTTCAATTCAGATAAGTTTGATGTATACTACTACGGCCAAGGACGCAGTTTGGCGGTTTTTGTGCAGAAGGAAGCTGAGCAACATATAAAGGAAATAGAAACATTTTTTGATTTTAGACTGGAAGACGAAATCACCTTTGTACTCTATAATTCAAAGTTGGATTACAACCAGAGCAACATGTTCTTGCAACAGGACGCTTACAATGTTGGAGGAACAACACGCATTATTGGTAGTACCTGTTTCATTTATTTTTCTGGCGACCATTACGAATTTGTAAAAAATATCAGGCAGGGGATAGGTCAGGTTGTGATCAATGAAATGCTCTATGGTGGAAGTATTCAAGAGCGTTTACAAAACTCCACCTTACTCAATTTACCTGACTGGTACATCAATGGATTGGTGAATCATATTGCTTACGGCTGGGAACCAGATATAGATTCTCGTTTAAGAAACGGAATGATGGCTGGTGAGCTTAAGAATATGGCTTCCTTGTCAAAGTCTGAAAAGGATTTGGTAAGTCAGGCTATATGGATGTACATCGACAAGAGGTATGGCCATGAGGCTGTTTCCAATATCCTGTACATATCTCGTGTAAATAAGAGTATGGAGAGTGGCTACCTCTACGTTCTGGGTAAGGAGTTGAAAGACCTTTACGATGAGTGGTATGAGTTTACCTACTACAATTACCTGAACAAGCAAACCAAGAGTTTCAACCTTCCGGAAGTACAAGAGCTTCCTAAGAAGTTCAACAAGAAGAAGATTTTAAGTGATCTTTCTGTCAATAAGGATGGAAGTAAGATAGCTATAACGAATAACGATAAGGGCAAGACCTGCCTAATGGTGTATGACTTGAACACCAAAGAGAAGAAGAAGGTGTTTACACTTGGCTATAAGAGTGATGTAAAGGACCTGGACTTGAGTTATCCGATATTTAGCTGGGATGCCCGACAAGACGTGTTACATTATATATACGAGAAGGGAGGTACTCCTTTTTATGTAATCTACAATGTAGAAACGGAGAAAGTGGTACGCAAAGGCCCATTAACACAGGTTCAGAAAATTTATTCGCTAAGTCCATCGCCTGATGGGCACAGTTTTGTGATATCTGCACTTAAAAATGGAAGGGTAGATATTATGACCCTTGATGCCAATACCTTCTTTATAAGGTCTATTACCAATGATGACTACGACGATCACAATCCAATATATACCAACAATGGCAAAGGCATTGTATTTAGTACCAACAGACCCAATACTGCTTTTAAAAGTATTGTAAAGCATCAAAACAATTTTGACTTTGCTCCAGCCTATGATCTGTATTACTACAATGTAAAAGAAAGGGCCAATGTATTTGTACAGCTTACAAATACACCAAACAGGAGTGAGTTGAACCCAAAGCTTCTGGATGATGGCCTTATTTCCTATCAGTTCAATTCGGGAGGCTGTTACAATCTTGGTGTACTGGAACGACAGAAGGTAAATGAAGGGGTAATGGCAATCAGGAAGATGAAGAACAGCCTGATTAGTGAGAACGATACGTTTTACTTCGCCTCTGTTGAAGAACTCGATGTATTTCTTGGCAATAGAAACGACTCTTCATGGAGCAATGTGGCCTCTGTTGACACAAGTTCTATTCAACGCGATACGAGTATACAGTTTCAAATGACCCAGTTCGGAGAAAATGTTGAAGACTACGAAATAGCTCCGGGCAAGCGCATTTACCATTTAAGTTTAGACGATAACAAGTACAACCTATACAGTTTTACCTATTCTAATGAGATTCTTTTTGACCATCCTTTAATGGCAACAGAAGCATTTGAATACCTGCAACCTTTAATTAAATTGAAGGAAGAAGAGGAAGAAGAAGCTTTGACACAAGTGGAAGAGGAGCTGGATAGTTTCAAGTATACCTTCATCACAGGCTTTGAAGATTTGGAAACAGGGCCTGTTTCAAAGGCTAAACAGGAAAATGTGCCTGGAACGGAAAACAAGGGCCTTATCTTAAAAGCTTCTAAAGACAATAAAAAGGAAAAGGCCGCCTATTACTACTTGTCTTTTGCACCTGATCAAATCATTACCCAGTTTGACGTTGGCTATTTCAATACACCTTATTTGCCTTACACTCAAGGAGACAATAGTATCAATGCACAAGGCCTAAGGGGCTTATCGCGAGTGGCCATTAGCGATATGTTTAAGGACTATAGAATTGAAGCAGGAGCCAGACCATCCATCAACCTAAATGGACTGGAGTATTTTGGACGCTATCAAAATCTAAAAGGCCGTTTGGACAAAGACATATTCTATTTCAGGTCAGGAAATGAAACGCTCACGGATACTGGAGCTTATAAACAAGTAACACAGGAGTTAAGGTTAGGCCTTGGCTATCCGTTTAGTGAAGTTTCAGGTATGAAGCTTGAAGTGTTTGGCAGGGAAGATCATTGGACAGGCCTGGCGCAGTCAAGAGATGCTCTGGAAGAGTCTCCAACGATCAATTATTGGCTGGGAGGAAAGCTGTCGTTTACCTACGACAATACCATTCAGGATGGTGTAAACATTTTGTATGGAACCCGAGCCAAGTTTTACTACGAGCACTACAATGGTATCAACAGAAATGTTATGCTGAACATTATTGGAGGCGACATCCGGCACTACCAGAAAATACACAGAGTATTTATCTGGGCCAATAGGTTGGCCTTTGCCAGTTCTATGGGGAAGGATAAAGTGGTGTACTTTTTAGGTGGTACAGAAAACTGGATGGTTCCTCGTTTTAACAGGGATATCAATGTTGACGAAGAGATCAACTACGTATATAAGTCGGCAGCCGTAAACCTTAGAGGTTTTAACCAGAACATAAGGAACGGTGGCTCTTACGCAGTGTTCAATAGTGAGCTAAGGCTTCCACTGTTCAGGTTCTTCTCAACAAAGCCACTTAAATCCAGTTTTCTGGAGAATTTTCAGATCATAGGATTTGGAGATGCCGGTGTAGCTTTTAATGGCTATTCACCATTCTCGGAAGACAATGCTTTCAACAAGAAGATTTTTGAAAATGGTCCCGTTACCATAGAGCGCTGGAGCCTTAGAGAACCCATTGTAGGAGGCTATGGCTTTGGACTACGGTCAAATATCATGGGCTACTTCGTACGCTTTGACTGGGCTTGGGGTGTTGAATCAGGCATTGAGCCTGAAAGAATGTTTTACCTCAGTTTGGGTACCGACTTCTAAGTTAAATAGCGGTAGTTAGAAACAGTATTCTTAATAAGCCCCGTCTTCTTTTAAAGGTGCGCATCACTTTCTGTACATCCAAGAAAGCGAAATGATGGGAAAGAAGTGTTTGTATAGGTTAGCTGGTAAAACCGTTCTACTTCCAGTCGTATTTAAGACTGAGTAGGTGAAGCGCCGCTTCGGCAGCCTCAGAGCCTTTATTCCCAAAGTCGCCACCCGCTCGTGCCTGAGCTTCTTCATATTTGTTCACTGTAAGCAATCCATAGCCTACAGGAATACTATGATTTACAGACAACTCACTAATGCGGTGCGAAACCACTTCTGAGATGTAATGAAAATGTGGGGTTTCACCTTTTACTAAACATCCAATGCCAATTACAGCATCAAAGCGATTGCTCTCGACTGCGTATTTAATGGCAAGCGGGAGCTCAAAGGCACCACTCACTTCACGAGCGTCAATATGATCTTTAGAGATGCCAAGAGAAGTACATGTGTCAATAGCGCCTTCTCTTAAGGCATGTGTTATTTCACTATTCCATTCAGCGTAAATGATGGCCACTCTGGCATCCTTTACTTTAGGATGAAACGTTTTTCGACTTGGACTAGGGCCTTCTTTCATATCTAGAGCTTGCTTTCAGCTCTGCTTATGTACTTCTCTATGTTTCTACCTTTCTCAGTAGTAGAGTAGTCAGCTTTGATTTTCTTATAAGCACTGGCTGCCTTTTGGTAGCTGCCGAGTTCTTCATACACCAAACCTGCTTTCATTAGAAACATAGGAGCTGTGTACTCATTGCTACTCGCATTTGCAGCCTTCATGTACAACGAGGCAGCTTTTTCGTAGTCTCCTAATTCGCTGTAAGCATCGGCAGTGCCGCCAATTGCCATAGGGTCCAATACTTTACTTCCTGAGCTGAATTTGTTCAAGTAGTCAATGGCATCTTCAAAGTATTGGTCTTTTTGAGTGCTGTCACTGTTAGCAAGGTGAAGGCAGCAAAATCCTGCATAGTAGTTGGCAAGATTACCAGCATCGGTCATTCCATAGTCTGATGCAATCTCTTCAAAGCCCATGAATTCAACATTTCCGCGAAGGGCAAGCTCAAAAGAGTCTTTTGCAAAATAGCCTTCTGCAGTAAATAGTTCGCTTGAAGCTTCCACCTGCTGTGGTTCCAAATAAAAGTTTCGGAACATCACAAAAACTACAGCTGCCGCAATTAGGGCAATTCCTGCAATGGTAAGTGGCTTTTGGTATTTCTCTACGGGATTGCTCCCTATGATGATTTCTTCGTTTTCGGTCTTCTTATTTTTCGCCATCGTTTCCTTATTGGAGTTGGTTAGTCGATTAGGTAGGGGTAATTGTCCTGTTTGTATACGTCAGTAAAGAGTTCTGAGTCGTCAGCATATGGAGAGTCTTCAGCAAATTGAACAGATGCTTCTACATCAGCCAAAATCTTTTCTTCCATGGCTTCAAGCTCTTTCTCAGTAGCGTATTTCTTTTTTATGATGGTTTTGCGTACTTGCTCAATAGGGTCTATTTCGCGGTACTTTTTAACTTCTTCTCTGGTTCTGTACTTGGCTGGATCACTCATAGAGTGACCTTTGTAACGGTAGGCATTAATTTCCAATAAAGTAGGAATGCTTTCCTTTCTAGCTCTCTCACAGGCCTCAGCAATAGCCATATGTACCTCTTCAGGTTGCATACCGTCAACAGCTCTGTTAGGCATATCATAGGCTTCACCCAAGCGGTGTAGCTCAGTTACATTGGATGTTCTTTCTACAGAAGTTCCCATGGCGTACTTGTTGTTTTCAATAATGAAAACAACTGGAAGCTTCCAGGTCATGGCAATATTGAAGGTTTCATGAAGTGCACCTTGTCTTACAGCGCCATCGCCCATGAAACAAAGGCATACATTGCCTGTTTCGTTGTATTTCTCAGAAAAAGCAATTCCGGCGCCCAATGGTATTTGAGCTCCCACAATTCCATGCCCACCATAAAAGCGTTTTGCGGCATCAAACATGTGCATAGAACCTCCTTTACCTTTGGTACATCCTGTAATCTTGCCATACAGCTCAGCCATTACCGGGCCGGGCTCAATACCCATTGCCAGGGCATGTCCATGGTCTCTGTATGCTGTAATTACTGGATCGCTAGGAGTGATGGCCGACATCATACCAGCCACAATAGCTTCCTGTCCGATATACAGATGGCAGAAACCTCTGATTTTAGTACCATAAAGTTGTCCCGCACGTTCTTCAAAGCGGCGAATCATCATCATTTGATTGAACCACTCGAGATATGTCTCTTTTGAAAATGTCGTTTTTGCCATTGAATCGCCGTTTTTGGGCTACAAAAATCAAGGCACGAAAATAGGGCTTTATCCCAATTTTAGCCCAGCCTTTATATACAGTATTTTCTAGAGTGAATTCATCAGCAGCTCCTTCAAACGATCAATGGCTCCCACAGCCGTATCATTGATCGGTTCAACTCCTTTTGGAAGGTCCATTTCCTGTGCTTTTGGGTCTACGAGTATGCGCTTGGTATGTGGTTTTGCATAGCTAAGCAAACCTGCCGCAGGGTACACTTGCAGTGATGTTCCTATTACAAGGAGTATGTCTGCTGCATGCACTTCTTGCACAGCATCTTCCATTTTAGGTACTGCCTCACCAAACCACACAATGTGCGGCCTAAGCTGGTGACCATACTTACACAGATCTCCAAGTTCGATGTCCTTGTCACCCAGATCAATGATCCAGCTCGGCGCACCTGTACTCTCAGCTTTTCTTATTTCTCCATGTAGGTGTGTAATATGAGTGGAGCCACCACGCTCGTGGAGGTCGTCAACGTTTTGAGTAATGATAGAAACGTCGAAATGTTCTTCGAGACTGGCAAGAAAAATATGCCCAGCATTGGGTTCTGCTTCTCTCACATTTTTTCGTCGCTGGTTGTAGAATTCCAATACCAGTTCGGGGTCTTTAGCAAAGCCTTCAGGTGATGCTACTTCCATCACATTATGACCTTCCCAGAGGCCACCTGCATCTCTAAAAGTGCTGATACCGCTTTCTGCACTCATTCCCGCTCCTGTGAGTATTACGAGTTTCTTTTTCATGTTGAGAAGGTTACGTGTTCGTCAGGAATAGGGGGCTTGCCCATAAGTGAGCAATATACATTTACAAGGGTTTGCACATCTAGCTGGCAGTACTCTACAATGCGCTTTAAGTCATTCTCTTCGTAAAATACTCTGTATACATCGGCGCCAGATATATCGTCTTTGGGCGACGGAAGTCCAAAAGATTTGGCCAAAAGCTCAAGTGATGTGAAATTTTTAAAATCTCCAAAGGCCCAGAGCCTCATAGTATCAATAAGGTGTCGGTTTTCCCAGGGCTTGTTTCCCATGATTTGCAGGCCTTTTGGAAGGGGCAGTCCATTAAGGATACTCCGCCTACAGATAAAGGGGAAATCAAATTCCTGACCATTGTGTGCACACAAGTAATGATACTTTTTAAAAAAATGCTCATCGAGCATCGCATTGAACTCCGTGAGAAGTTGGCACTCGTCATCTCCTGAAAAGGACTTGATTCGAAGTTTGGTGTCACCGTCTTGCGTATAACAGACTCCTAGTGAGATGCATACAATTCTACCAAACTCAGAATAGATTCCTGCCCGTTGGTACATGTTATCCTGCTCAACTTCCTCAGGGTAATATTTAGATAGACTGTCTACTTTCTTTTGCCACAGCTTTTGCCATTCGTCATCTATGTCGGCAAACTTTGGCTTTTCAGGAACGGTTTCTATATCCAGAAATATGATCTGGGAGAGGTTGACATCGTTTGACACTAGCTTCCTAACTGTTGGTTTAACTCCGCCAAGGTAAGGCTATGAAATTGTATGCCAAAGTGCTTTTGGAAGGCTTTGAGGAGTACTGGCTCCACTTCTTCAATAGATACTTCTCTGCCAAGCTCTTTTGAGATACTACTTACGCCTTTGTCGTCGATGCCGCATGGAATGATGTGATCGTAATAGCTCAGGTCGGTATTGACATTTAAGGCAAAGCCATGTATAGATACCCAGCGGGACATCTTTACACCTATGGCACATAACTTTCTGTCTTCAGCCTCAGTAGCACCTTTTACCCATACTCCGGTAAGGCCTTCAATTCGCTGGCTTTTTATACCAAATTCCAGAAGGGTGTCAATAATGGCGCTTTCCATGGTGTCAATAAACCATGCCGCACTTGGTTTCAATTGCTCCAGATCAAAAACCGGATATCCGGTGATTTGTCCGGGACCGTGATAGGTGATATCTCCACCTCTATTGATCTTGTAGTAGTCAATGCTTTTTTCGGCTAACTCCTCTGGGCTGAGTTTTAAGTTTTCAATCTTACCTGACTTGCCAAGGGTGTACACAGGTAGATGTTCACAGAGTATCAGAGTACTCAATGTACTTTTATGTTGCTCTGAGCTTTTATTAATTTTTTTAATGTTGAGATCGTGAGCTAAAATTTCTTCTTGAAGATCCCATATGGGCTTATACGCTGATTGTCTTAGGCTTAAATAAGGTAACTGAAGCATGGAGCGAAATTGGCTAAAAAAGACACAATGAAAAAAAGAGAATAAAGTTTTTGCAAACTGTAAATGCGTTTATATTTGCACCACCCTTACAAGAAAGGGCAACAATTAAAAGTTTTGGTCCGGTAGTTCAGTTGGTTAGAATGCCTGCCTGTCACGCAGGAGGTCGCGAGTTCGAGTCTCGTCCGGACCGCCAACAAAGTCATCCCTGTCAGTTTTCTGATGGGGATTTTTTTTGTACCAACTTTTTGTGAGGAAACGGCGAAAAGGCAGGCTTTAAACCAGACTTAGTGAGAGAGAAAGCCTTCCAGAGTGCTCTTACTTATTACACCAACCTGACGGTGCAACAGCTCGCCATTTGAGTTAATAACTATCGTGGTAGGGAATGATTTAATGGTAAATGCTTTGCTAAGTACATCGTTATAATCCAGTGTAGTACTAAAGGTGTAGCCTTTGGACTTTAAGAACTCCTTTACACCATCTGAGCCCTTGGGCTCTGAAGTAATATTGTTAACCCCAATAAAATTTATCTCAGGATGCTCATTTGCGAATTCATTGAGCTCGGGCATTTCCGCTCTACAGGGAGGACACCAGGTAGCCCAGAAATTCAACACAGTAATTTCTGATGCATTGAAAGTAATATCTGTACCATCAATAGACCTTAAATTGGAAACCACACTAAGTTGTGTAGAATCAAGGGCTTCTTCCTCATTTGGAAGTAAAAAAGGAATCAGAATAAAAATACCAAGAAAGGATGCCATTACGGTGCCAATAAATGTTGCATGAGCCCTTTTGTGAGAGCTTTTTTTAAATAGGAACCAAGCAAAGTAGACTACAACACTTATGCCTCCAATTGCCATGTTTAGCGTACCTCCCCAGCCGTATAAAAGAAGTAAAGGTTCGCTTTGAATTGACGAGAAATGTGTGAGTAGTAAAGATGCTTTAAGAGCAATTACATAGGCCCAGATACCATTGAGCACTGTGCTTGAGACTACTTGCCTTATGGCCTTATCTTTAATGATGAACTTCCCAATAAGCAATGCTAGTGCTCCTGATATGAGCAGACGGATAACAATGGCTGGCAACATAAGCGATCAGTTAGTACAAAATTCACTCTATTAAAATTCAATTGAGTGACAATTGTCGCAAACAGAAAGCAAGGTTTAGCTCTGGATGGTAGTGGACTTTTTGTTCTGAAAACGCCAAATGCCCCAAGTGGCCAACAGAACGCATAATTGAGCCACCATAGTTTGTACGGTAGGGTATACTCCAAGAACACCAATGTTTATATGAATTGGGAACGGGGTGATACCAATATAACCTGTTTCCTGAATGGCATGAATGCCTTTACCCACCAGCACAACTGAAAGGATGGCAATTAAAAATGCAGAGATTTTAAACAGCTGAGTAATTGGAATCTTCTTACTAAAGCGTAACATCAGGTATGCGATGAGTCCAACTATTGCAAAGGCACAAAGCACTCCAAGTCCAAGTGCCGAACCGGTATTAGTAGTTTTATCAAGATTGATGGCCGACAGGAAAAGGACAGATTCAAAGGCTTCTCGGAAAACCACCAGAAATGAAAGTGCCGCAAGCCCCCACATACTTTGGGTATCAAGAAGGTTGTTAATGCGTTTCTTGACAAATTCACTCCATTTTTTGGCTTCAGCTTTTCCATGCATCCAGAAACCGATATAGAACAGTATGGCTACCGCAACAAGGGCCACGATACCTTCTAGAAGCTCTCGCTGCATGCCTCCCAACTGAATGAGCCAATCTGCAAAAAACCAGGAAGCAATGCCAAGGCCAACTGCAGTCATCCAGCCTGCGTGCACCCATTTAATGCCATTGAGTGCGCCGGCCTTTCTTAGAACCGATAGGATTATAATGACAATTAAAAAGGCCTCAAGCCCTTCTCTGAGTATTACAGAAGCAGCGAGGGAAAACGTTAACCAAAAAGAAGGTTCAGCTTCTTCAAGGTACTGTCTTGCCTCGTTTATGGAGTTTAGCAATGCCGTCTGAATTTTTTCTACTTCTTCCGGGCTGTCTTGTTGTTCTATAGCATTTCGAAGAAGCCCCATGCCCTCTTCAATACGCATCACCAGCGATGGGTTTTGTGCCTTAATTCTGTGTTCTACAGGTTCAACTCCTTCGAGGTAAGACATTAGGCACAGGCTTCGTGCCTCTTTATAATTGCCCACCTTTACTTCATTAAGTGACTCCTTCAGGAGACGTGTTGCCTTATCAAGATGAGTTTCTTCTATATTTTCAGTAGACCCCTTATGCATGCGATGCCAGCGCACCAAACCTTCAGAGTATTTCTCCTTAAGTTCCAGATCGTTTTTTGAGGCAATCTCACTGAGGTCAATGTGTTGATTCTGGGGGGCTGTTTCCTTTGCTCCGGTTCTTAAGGTGTGAATGTAGAAGGCCAGGTCCCATTTCTCATTTTCTGAAAGTCCCTTAAAAGGAGCCATAGATGTTCCTTCTACTCCGAAAGAAATGGTGTGATAGGCCTGAAGAGGAGACTTTTGAGACATGAGTTCTATATCGGTGAAGTCGGTGGGAGCAGGCTCCAAACCGGGAGCCGAAGGGCCATTGCCTTTACCATTCTCTCCATGGCAGGATAGGCAGTTAGACTGGTACAGTGTATGACCATTTTCAATATTGGGCCAGGCTGTAGGACTAACCTCTATTTCAAAGCCTATAATAATTTGTTGTTTTAAGGCTGTCGCCGTTTGGTACACCTTTTCCGCAGGTGCTGCAATTTTGATAAGTGAGTCAAGTTCGGCGCATAACTTAAGGCTGGTCTTGTCTAGCTGATCTCCCGATTCAATGGTAAGGGCATTGATCGAGTTACTGAAGTCAAGCATTTCCTGAAACTCGAATGAGTCTACGATGGCACCTTGTGAAACGGCATTTGAGTAGTCTGTAGCCACATAGTCCAGCAGGTGAACCATTAGTCTGCCATTGTCGGTGCCGGCTAGTGTAACTGTTCCTGATAACAGGAGCGATAGAATGGAAAGGATGTATTTCAAAATGTGCTTGTATTCGCTAAATCCGCACGAATGTAAGCTTATTTAGAATAATTCTAAAGAAGAGCTTTGGCACAGTGTGCCTTTTAAAACATCATGGCCTAAGTCTAAATTCCATTACCAATGAAAAATGAGGGCAAAAAAAATCCCCGTGCACTGCACGGGGATTTTTCAACTGTATTTACAGCTGAAATTATTTAGTCACATTGAACTTGTGAGAGTCAGTGTAGTTTCCAGCAGTCATTGTGTAAATGTACATTCCTGGGTTTAGACCTTCAATGTCAAAGGTTAGGTCATGCTGACCATTTTCGTATACCTTGTTAGTAATGGTCTTTACTTTCTTACCAGTAAGATCATACATCTCGATAGTTACTCTTTCGCTTCCTTGAACAGCAAATGAAAGACCCATTTGATCTTTAGTACTTGCAGGGTTAGGATATACATTACCTAAACCGAAACCGTTGGTCAAGTCTTCATCTTCCAAACCAGTGTCGTACTTGGTGTCAAATACCTTGAAGGCAATGTATGGGTAGTAACCAAAGCTTTCGTTGCCACCACCAAACAGGTTAGGATAGTATTTATCGTTCATGAAGGCAGATCCTCCACTAAAGGCATCGTCATAACGGTTCCATCTTACAATGAAAAGACCGTTGTTTTGGCTATTAAGAGCAGAGTAGTTAGGAGTTTGTACAGCAGCCAATAGACCAAATCTGTTGAATCTTTTCTTAGGAGGGTTAACACCGAATTCTGACAAGTCTTCGTCGTAGAATAAAGTATCACCAAATGAGTAGTCCATACCAGGCTTGTATGTTATAGTTACTGCACAAGCACCGTTGGCAGGAACTGTTAAGTCTGCTATGTCAACACCAAAAGTTTTAGCGAAGAAAGTACCATCTTCTCTTAGGTCATTGGAGTCATTAGAGTTGATTGGGATTTTGATGAGCTCGGCATAGTTGGCACCAATACCTGCGTCCTGATCGTATCCAACAACACCAAACTGACTTTGTGAATTGGTGAAAGAACCATCAGTTACATTGTTTTCATTGTACACCTGAATGATAAGTGTATCAACAATAGACTCATCAGTGTATCTGAAGTATCCGTAAGTAAAGAAAATAGAGTCAATCTTATAAGAATACCAGTCTCTTACACCAGAAAGGTTTTTATCACTCCAGGCAGCATCGTTTGGATCAAACATGGTACCTATTGAGTGCCATCCCTGCCATGCAGTGCTTGGCTGGTTGGTAGTTTCATCAAGACTAATGTTTTTTACAAAAGTGTCAGGGAACATGCTAAAGAAGCTGTTGGAGTTACTAAACCCACCGTTAAGAGCTCTCCAATCGTCCACAAATCTGTACCAATCTTCTAGAACGATCTCTTCTTTTACGATTGGCTGTACGTCGTTATTAACGAAGTCTAAATCTTTTTTCCATCCTGGAGTCCCTTTCGATTGCGAAGGGTTTGGAACCTGGGCAAATATTGCCGTACCCATGGCCATCAACATTAAAGTAGAAAGTACTTTTCTCATTTCTTAATCATTAAATCAGTGATACAATGTTAAAGCTATTTTAAATATTAGCGACTATAAGTACAACGCGGTTCCTACATAAAAGTCTTAAAATTTAATCTATTTAAGACGGTCTAAATATCTCCTAATTGGGGTCTCATGACTATTTCTTCCACAACTGCGCTTCCCTTTAAATGGTAGGCAGTCCATACTACTTCAGCCACCTCTTCAGCTTGCATGAAACGAGAGGCGGGTAAGTCTACGCCATCCCAGGAAGCCGTGAGGGTTGGGCCTGGTAGAATGGCAGAGACTTTTACTGTTTCTTTAAGTTCTTGCCTCAATACCTTGGTCATTCCCAGCAGGGCAAATTTGCTAATGCAATATGAGCCTCCGTTTTCGTAGGCATAAATGCTGGCCGTTGAACACATGTTAAAGATGTAGGGGGCGTCCGAACCTTTTATAGCAGGCAACAGAAGTCGGGTAAGATGGTAGGCGCTGTATAAATTGGTTTCAATCATTTGCTCCAATGCACCCTCTTCTTCGCCGGCAATGGTGCCTGGTAGGTATACTCCAGCGTTATTTACCAATACGTTAATCTCGGTAAACTCTTGTTTTAGGTGTTCTGCAAATTCCTTTAGTGCAGTTTTTTGAGATACATCGCAACTTTCGTAATACACTTTACCGGCTCCAAGCTTAGTAAGCTCTTTGGAAAACTCTTCAAGGTCTTTTTCATTTCGTGCACATAGGCCAATGTTAAATCCACTCTTCGCAAATTTTTGACAAATGGCCCTTCCTATCCCTTTTGTGGCACCTGTTACTACTATCGTTTTCATGGTAAAGCTGTTATTTTGCGCTCTTCTAAGAAGCAAATATCTCGCTCATTGTCAGTTTTCTTCCATTTTGGTAAATACTTAATTCTGCTGCGAACGTCCATTCGGAGGCCTGAGAATACTTCTATGTATGTGAAGGAACTCTTTAAGGAAATGAATAAGATTGGAATCGGTTCCCTTGGCATCGTGATTTTGATTTCCATTTTCCTTGGAATGGTAACTACACTGCAAACGGCCTATCAGTTGGTAGTAGCCTGGATACCACCAAGTGTTATTGGTGAAATTATTGTGGAGACCTCAATGCTTGAACTTGCACCTACTATCACAGGTTTGGTTTTGGCAGGTAGGGTAGGGTCCAGTCTTGCATCTGAATTGGGCACCATGAGGGTAAAGGAGCAAATTGATGCTTTGGATGTAATGGGGGTAAACTCAGCAGCCTTTTTGGTGTTCCCTAAAATATTGGGCTCCATCATTGTTATTCCAATGCTGGTAGTCGTTGCTACCTTCCTGATGATATTGTCTGGTGCTTTTATTGGTAATAGTGCCGGGATCGTTCCTTATAATGATTTTGTGGAAGGGGCCATCGACATTTTCAAGGTGAAGGTCTTTGTGCTTTCTATGGCCAAGGCCTATACGTTTGCCTTTATGATTTCAAGTATTTCCTGCTATCAAGGTTATTTCTCTGAAGGAGGAGCTACAGGGGTTGGTAAATCCAGTACGCGGGCGGTTGTGTGGAGCTGTGTACTCATTTTGTTCTCTGATTACCTTATTGCTCAATTGTTTTTATAAGTATGATCGAACTACAGGGACTCCGAAAGTCGTTTGATGGAAAAGAAGTGCTAAAAGGCATTGATGCCAAATTTCAGCCGGGAAAAATCAACATGATTATTGGTTCAAGCGGTAGTGGAAAAACAGTGACTCTTAAATGCATGGTGGGCCTTTTTGAGCCTGAAGCAGGTGATATTCTGTACGCGGGTAAGTCTGTTGTTGGTCTTCATATTAAGCAGAAGAAAAAAATCAGACAGGAAATAGGGATGCTTTTTCAAAGTGCCGCCTTATTTGATTCAATGACGGTAGCCGAGAATGTAGCCTTTCCATTGCGCATGTTCACTTCCAAGTCTGAGGCTGAAATAAAGGAACGAGTTCAATTTTGTTTGCACAGGGTGGAGCTCGATAAGGCTGGCGAGAAACTTCCTTCTGAAATTAGTGGTGGGATGCAAAAGAGAGTAGGCATTGCACGTGCCATTGCTTTGGACATAAAATACTTGTATTGCGATGAACCCAATTCAGGGTTGGACCCCGTGACATCTTTGGTGATAGACCACTTAATTAAGGAAATTACACAGGAGTTCAACATTACCACTGTTGTAAACACACACGACATGAATTCCATTTTTGAAGTAGGTGATAATGTGCTTTACCTGTATCAGGGGCGTAAACTTTGGGAAGGACATCCAGAAGAAATTATGACTGCCGATGTGCCGGAACTGAAGGATTTCATCTTCGCTTCACCTCTTATTCGAAATGCTTACCAACAACAATTGAAGAATCAATAACAGCTTTCAAGTTGTAGTATTCTTTATTTTGGAGAAAATTACTGGTCTGAGACTCATAGTAATAGCTCTAATACTTCTGCCTCTTATTGGCAGTGCACAATACAACCGAGGGAACGATGGCCCTCTGGTGTACAAGGTATTTTTTGATACTTCCGATTTTCACTTAGACGAAAGAGACCATGCTACTCTGGCAAACCTGGTAAAGATGGTAAAACAGAAGCCGGGAATTTTATTTGAAGTTTCAGGGCATACGGATACACTGGGCAGCAAGGATTACAATTACAAACTTTCTCTTAAAAGGGCCGAAGCCGTGAAAGATTTCCTCATTGGTCAGGGCGTAGGAGAAGCCAATTTATTTGTAGTAGGCAGGGGAGAAGATAAGCCTTTTCGACACCGTGGTAAATACAGCGATAAGTTCAGCCGACGGGTAGAGTTTAGGCAGGTTATAAGGTTTAAGGGACGCTTAGTGGATGATTCCGGAAGGGGAATACAAGGGAAAGTAGTGATGAACATCCCGAATAAACCCCTCATGAATCAGGAACGATTGACACAAAAGGATGGAAGCTATGAGTTTGTGGTTCCATGGAGACCCAAGTATTATGCCTTTGGTTTTGTAGACGGATATATAAGTGCCAATGACTCGGTAGAAGCCAAAATGAAAACAGAAGGAGCCTCTAATATTTCCAGAGATTTAGTGATGAAAAAGGCCGTAATCAAGGAGAAGATTGATTTTGACAACATCTATTTCTTTCCGGCCTCTCATAAGGTAATGCCCAAGTCAGAGCCTTCTATTCAAGAGATTGCTAAGTTAATGACTGATAGGCCTGAAATCTATATTGAAATAAGAGGGCATGTGAACCAGCCCAATAGAGATCAGTTGCCTGAAAACGTCATTGAGGATGGGAATAATCTATCGTTTGCCCGGGCACAGGCCGTTTATACGGCTTTGGTAAAAATGGGAATTAATGCCTCAAGAATAAAATACCGAGGCATGGGAAGCACGGAAATGCGTTTTCCCCAGGCCAGCACTGAGGAAGAAAATGAGGCTAATAGAAGGGTGGAGATCGTAATTCTAAGTGTAGGGGGTTAATCTTCAAAAGCTTCCAATCTTTCTTCAATATCCCAGTACAGTTTTAGATCTTCAGTTTTGGAGCGTTTCACCGCATCAATGATTCGTTCAAGAGTTTCTTTTTCTAAGTCCTTTTGAAGATTGTTTTCTCTCACCTCTGAGAGTTCAATCAAGTATTGAATGTAATTGAGAATGATAATTCTGCGTCGTTCAATGTTTGAAGCTACTATTTCCTCAAACTTATCCCGTGCCAGTAGGTCGTACTTTTCATAAATAGGCTCATTTACACGCATGGCAGCAAGTTTAGCCAGGTTCGTGCACAGGTCCATATAGGCCAGCGTATCTTCCTTGGCGATAACATCAATGCGTCGTGCGGCACCTAAAAAGTAATCGAAGGCAGTTGAATAATCAGTGAGCCTAACATAAATACCCCCTGATGCTACGAGTACCCTCCAGTCAGGAATAGAATCAAAACGATCTGGTTTTCGCTTGCCCGTTGGATCGTCAACTATCACCTTATTATTGGGATCAATGGTAATTGCGTACCAGCGATTGGCCTCAGTATCTTCTCTGGTTACTTCCGCTTTCCCCTTTTTAAAAGATTCTGCTTCAGCATATTGAGGAGCTATCACCCATTCGCCACGGGTGTTAATATAGCCCCATTTTCCTTTGAGTTTTGCAGCGGCAAGCCCCTTGTTGAAACTCTTGGCATCATTGAGCCTGATGTCCATTAGGTTATCTTCTTCGTCAATAAATGTATACCTGATGTCCTGGTATTGATCATGCTCCCAGTACCCTTCTCCACCAAAAAGTGGTTCATGCCAGAGAGAGTATTTGATGAGAACATGTACCCCCACCCGGGCATACCCTTCTCTAAAAGGTTTCGCTTCCAAATACTTTATGGGAATCACTGTATCGCCCTTCTTGGTCATGTATCCATACTTCACCGCTCCTTGGAATGGAATGAGCTCCTGGTGACAGGATATAAGGAAGGAAAAGCTTAATAAAAGGCTAAAGAAAGCGATTTTCATATATTCGGGGCTATTTGCTCAACAAATTAGCAGGATAATTCTTTAATTAAGTGAAATTATACGAAATGAACAGAATAGGAAAGAATCTCGCATTAGTGGCATTTTTGGTAGTTGCCGTTCTAGCCAGTGGCTTTAAAATGCCCGCAAAATATTCAGCCGATGCAATAGTTGGTACATGGTGGAATCAGGAAAAAACTTCAAAAATTGAAGTATACAAGAAAGGAAATGAATACCAGGGCAAGGTGGTATGGTTGAAGAACGAGTTTGAAGATGGCAGTGATACGCAGCCCAACCTGGACGACAAAAACCCTGACGAAAGTCTTCAGAAAAGAGAAATAATGGGATTGGTAATTCTTACCGGTCTGGTTTGGGATGATGACGAATGGGATGATGGTAGCATTTACGATCCTAAAAAGGGGGAAACGTATAGCTGCTATGCCGAGTTTGAGGATGAAGATGATTTGAACACTCTTAAACTCCGCGGATATATCGGGATTTCACTAATTGGACGTACCAGCTACTGGACCCGTGTTCAGTAGGTCCTCTATTCTATATAAATAAAACAAACCCCGTGGAGGCTTCCACGGGGTTCCTACAGAATTGCAGGCCTATAGACTATAGGTTAACACGAGTAAAATTGAGTTTTTTGCCCTTCTTGTCAGAGCTGAAGAACACCAATGAGTTGTTTCCAGCTGGTAGAATGGGAAAGTTGTTTTCTAAATAGTATCGATCTTTTTTGCCGTACCCAACATTCACAATTTCCGACATATTCGCCGCTTCGTTATCTATCATACACATTCGAGGGTACATAAGGGCATCTACCTCATTTTTAGAACTTCTGGCACCGGCTACTTCCAATAGGATGACATAGGTGCCTTTCCCATCAGGGGCGTCCATGTACAATAGCTCCGTAGGTACTTGTTTTGAGTACTTGTTTTTCTCAGCTTTTGCAATCCCATATTGAGCTTTGAGAATACCGTCTGATCCAAAATGAAAGGCAAACAAATCCAGGTATTCGTTGCCTTTATCTCCCTTGGGTTTGAAGTTTTGCCCGTCAATCAGAAAGTCGCCGTTAGGCAGTTCGCGTAGTTGGCCTACAATGAATCGTTTTCCCTGGTATGAAGGGTGTTTCTTCTGGTTTTCAGGGCCAGTCAGTACATCGTCGAATGCGTCCAGTCCATAGGTTTTGTTAAAAGCAATCTGGTTGCCCGCAATTTTTACGATCCCAAACTCCTTGTATTTTTTAGAGAGTCCGGCAATGTTTGCATGCTTGGTGTTTTTCTTAGAATTCCCGGCTCCATAGAAATAGACGTTGTCGCCATTTGAGTTCATATCATCTACGGCCCATTGGGTAAAGGGAGCACTGAAACTAATTCTTCTTTCAATTGAAGTGCTCAATGGATTTACTTCAACAAAAGTGAAGTTAAGCGGATTGGGGTCTTGTCTTTTCTTATCTCCCCCCACTGGAGCAAAGAGTACTCCTATATTGCCGTTTTCAAGTTTGTTTTTGGAGAACTTGACCATTTGGGGATGGTCAAAAGTGAAGGTCTCCTCACTTATAATGGACATATCTTCCACACTGATCTTTAGTACGGCGTAGGTGGGCGGAATTTCTTTTCCTTTAAAGGCATCAGAGATTTTTGGAATCACGCTGCAAACCAGAGTAATGTCTCCAGAAATTTCGCTGAAGTCTTTGGTAACTCCTTGTGACAACCAACTCCAGCCTCTATAGGATATGCTTTCGCCCGGCTCTGAAGTTTGATAGGCCACCAGGCTCAGTCTTCTGCCTGAAGGATCTTTTGGTTTGGTTCTTTCATCGGTTACAAAGTCCCACCAGGAGTATCCACTGTTGTAATTGTACTTCTTTACAAAACGTCCTTTCTTGAGCACCACCTGCGCTGTAAGGTTGTTCTCTACTGTGAGTAGTTGGTATTCAGATCCTTCATCGCCTCCCTTAAGCCATCTGAATTTTTTCTTAACCCGCTCTACATCGTCTTCAAATACTTCACTGTTCACAAAGTTGAAGTCGTTGTCAAACTCGTAGGTTTCAGTTTTGAATTGCCGTTTGGTGGATTTGGTAACATAGGTGAGAAAATAATGTCCATTTTCATCTGTCTCTACCTGTCCTAGGTAGCCGCGTTTGGCCTTTCCGGAAATGGTGTGCTGCTTCTGTATGTCTACTTTGGGAGTTTGTATAGAGGCACTTTGTGCCACAAGTCCCAGAATCAATAATGTCCTTATTACCATATTCAATTACTCTTTATTTGCCTCAAACAAATGTGTGCGCTGTGCTGTAGCTAAGGACTAGGGTAATCTTCGTACTTACGGTGGTGGAACACAGTATTTCAAAAGGGACAGATTGCGTATAAAAAAAGAAACCCTCAACGGGGGACGTTAAGGGTTTTATGAAATATTCGCAGGCCACGAAAATTTCCAAGAGCAGTTTTCACGAACGCTCTATCGAGTAAACAAATCAGCAGCAGGTAAAATAACTAAGGGCAAAATAGCCTTGAATTGGGCCCTGACAGATTTTAAATTGTAGGTTGAAGTATTCATTTAGTGTATGAATCACTTTTGCCAGTAAACGAATTGCGCACAAAATTTTATGGAAGCCTGTAACCTTTGCAGGCTTTTTGCGTTCAACAGACAGTGCATTTTGGAAGTATGAAGATCTCTTACATAATCTCAGTTTTACTCCTGTTATGGAGTACAACCTCCTGGTCATATGCCCTTAGAGGGAAAGTGGAAACCGCCGAGGGCGAAGCCATTCCCGGGGTGTCAATCTACATTAGCCAAACATCTTTTGGGGTTATTACCAATGCCAAGGGTGAGTTTTTCATGGAACTGGAAGAAGGTAGTTATGCTCTGGTGTTTAGAAGTGTAGGTTTTGAGACCAAAACAATTGAGGTGAATATTCCCACCGAAGCTTTGTTAAAGGTTGTTTTGGCTGAAGAAGTAACAGAGCTTTCAGAAGTAACCATTTCGGCTAAGAGTAAGGATCCCGCCTATGCGATAATGAAACAGGCCAGTGAAAACCGAAAGAAGTACCAACAGCCCTTTGCTGCTCTGAGCTATAAGGCTTACATCAAAGCTTCACTTGAGAAAGAAGTTCAGGAAAAGGAAGTGGATAGTACTACAAAGAAGAAGGTAGAAGTGATTACCAAGGAAAAAATGAACCTGGTAGAGAAACTATCCGAAATGCATTTTAAGGCTCCTTCTGCCAGGAAAGAAGTAATTAAGGCCTATCGCAATTATTCTGATAAACCTGAATTGATTCAGGTGAATGGCCGTCTGGCCGATTTTGGTTTTTATTATGATGAACCCGAAATATCGGACCCTACGGCTGAAACGGATGTAAACCCATTGCTTTTCTATTTGAATCCTGGAGACAATGACTTCAACTTTTACAAGGGCAGTTTGCTATTGCCCGGAGTATATGATTTGCCTTATGTATCGCCTCTGCACCCATTGGCCACCGCTTCTTATAAGTTTCGGCTTATTGAGTCTTTTAGAGAAGACGGGCAACTGGTGCACAAAATAGAAGTGATTCCCAGAAGGAAGACAGATGCATTGGTTTCAGGGCATATTTTTATTGTTGATCAGGCATGGGCCATTAAAGCCGTTGATTTTAGTTTTCCTGGTACTGCCAACTACTCTTACTCCAAGCTACAGTTGGCACAGAACTACCAGCAATTAGAAGATGGCAGATGGGTGTGCAATAGGGAAGAGTTTTTCTATGAGAGCTATGAAGAGAACATTACCTACATAGGCAATACGGTGGCACTCTATTCGGAATTTGATACGGAGCCAGTTTTTGAGAAGCGTTTCTTTAATAGCGAGCTTACTCGTTTTGAACCCGGTGCTGAAAAGAACGCCGACGCCATTTTGGATGTAAGAAGACCCATTACGCTGAAGGTAGAAGAAGTTTCTTTTGCCAAAACTCAAGACAGCATTACCAAAGCACATTTGGCTCCTGGCTACCTTATGAAGGAAGATTCCAGTTACAACCATATTTCGTTCGTTGACATTTTAGTAACGGGTGTTGAAAATCAAAACTCTGCAAAAGGCAGGTACATCTATATGATCCCAATTCTGGCTCAGCTTAGAATATACCAACCAGGAGGGTATCGACACGCCATAGGTGGGCAGTATTCAAAGTTTTATCGCGAAACCGGAAAGCAATTGGATATTTACTCCCAGGTAGACTATGGGATTTTGAACAAGGATTTAAGAGGACATGTAAACTCTGCCTACACCTATAACAATTTTAACTTCTCAAAAGTCTCAGTAGGTTTTGGTAGTCAGTTTGAATTAATGAATAAGAATCCAACGGTGGTTGCCAACTTTAGTCCTGGTAACTACAGTTTAACCAATCATCTGACATTGGGATACGGGAGGGAGATTGTAAACGGATTCTTTATAGATGCTGAAGTACGCTATGCGAAACACAAGCCTGTTAACGACCTTAAGTATCCAAGCTTTTCAGATAGCTTTCTTTTGGCCTTTGAAGAGATTTACGGTTCAGAGATTGATTTACCAGGGCAAATAAGACCTACTTATTTTGAACCATATTCCAAATTGCTCTTTGACCTTGACTTTACCTACCGGCCTAAGCAAGAATACCGAACCTTACCCAATAGAAAGGTGCTCTTGGGGTCCAAGTACCCTAAGTTTAATCTAAGAATTAAATCAGGGCTTCCAGGCTTTTTTGGAAGTCAAGCAGCTTTCTTATTTACTGAACTGCGAATTCAGGATAGAATGAAGATGGGCTCATTGGGTGAGTCGCAATACAATGTTCAAATGGGTAGTTTTCTATGGGACGATTATGTGGAGATAGTGGATGAACGTTTTCTACTAGGAGGAGAAATTGTTTGGTACACCAACCCCATGCGCTCTTTTCAGCTATTGGGGCCCGGTTTTAGAACTACAAAGCCCTATGTTGAAGCTCATTACAGACACCTGTTTGATGGATCAATCATTAACAAAATACCTCTGTTGCGCCCCTTGCGACTGGGATTGGTTGGCGGTGTAAACGGGCTTTGGATGGCGGATGGCAACTTTGCCTATGTTGAGACCTACGGTGGAATAGAAAAGAAGTTCAGGGTTTGGACGGAGACCTTGAAAATTGGAGTATATCGTTTCTATGCAACCGAGAGTCCTGAGAATAATCCCTTACGCTGGAAAATTGGCCTTTCAGTATTTAATACGGTTACTAATACCTGGTACTAAATAAGGGGTGCCGAAGCACCCCTTGCACATGATGAAGGAATTTGATGAAGGTTGTCAGTATGCTTTCGCAATACCCAAAGAAAGCTTAAGTAATTGGGAACTTTGGGCTTTTTATATCGAATCAGACTCGTAAATAATTCGTCATCCTATATCAGTGTCCTGCCTAAGAGGAGCAGAGCATTTTTTACACCCTACTCCTCATCGTGCAGTTAGTAATATTCTAATGGCTCATTTTTACCAGTTGCGAACGTCCGCAAACCTGGTTTTCTGAATTTTTTAGTACAACCAGAAACAGGCCGGTTGGGAGAAAGGAAATGTCTACCTGAGCTTTGTTATTAACCGGAACAGTTGTGGTTAAGGTCCCGTCAATACTGAAAATTTCTATATTGGAGGCATGTTCATTTTCAATTAGAAGCACATTACTGGCTGGGTTGGGATACAGCCTTGTATCACTTAGTAAGTAGGGGTTTATACCAACTATTTTGGTGCTTTTTGACCTGTCCAGTAAAGCGATGCTGGATACCTGGTCATTGTTCATATATACTGTAACTACCGGAAGTGCATATTCCAGAGAATGGAACTCATACCAGCTGTTGTCATAAGCTGAAATTCGATGGCCAGTGTCAGAAACTACAGAATCATACTTTGATTCTTGAATGTGTAAACGCAAAACCTGATGTACGCTTTTGTCAGGCATCAATA
>Ga0213840_1000276_pt1 | contig 100212 bp, 92 predicted proteins | sample SWPATP22_FD_160132 | JGI IMG/M metagenome (GOLD analysis project Ga0213840, IMG submission 160132) | Coastal seawater microbial communities from Marineland, Florida, United States - SWPA TP2 #2 | ecosystem: Environmental > Aquatic > Marine > Coastal | place: USA: Florida | collected 2016-08-14 | reverse complement strand
TCGGATCGCTCTGTCTAATGTAAATACTGCGATCCTTCGACCGCCCGCTCGGCACTCTGCGACTTCAGACGCCGTAACGCTTGCCCCGCAAGGCAACTCGTCCGGACCCTCCGCTACGCACCTGTTGCCCGCGTCCCTCGCGGATGCGCTGCTGGCTGATCCGGGCTCGACCCTCCGCTGCTGCTACCCCGCAGGGAAACGGAGCACGGAACGGCCACGCCACGACCGATAAGCCACCCTGGTTCGAAACATTCACGCGACAGTCACCCATCGCGCCTGCCCCATCCGCGCCACCTCAGCGCGAACACCAGGAGCCGGCCCTTTCCCAGGCTGTCGGTTCTAGACCCGGCTTCCAATGAAAGGGCACCACAAGGGTAAGGGAGGGTAGAGGGCGGTGGACAAGTTTCTTGCGGCGGGCGGCGGGAAACCTATCTAGGGGCCGGACAGGCAAGGCATTCGAGCGGGCGGCGAATTTAAATGGCGGGGGATCCATCCACCGGAAACGGGCCGAAAGCGCAGGCGGCCTGGAAGGTCGACATCGCCGTCATCGGCGCCGGGCAGGCCGGTCTGTCTGCGGCGTATCACCTGGCAAGGCGCGGCCACGAGCCGCTGCGCGATTTCGTCGTGCTCGACGGCGCGCCGTCGCCGGGCGGGGCTTGGCAGTTTCGCTGGCCGACCCTGACGCTGTCCACCGTCAACCGCATCCACGACCTGCCGGGCATGGCGTTTTCCGAAACGCTGGAAGGCGACACGGACGAGGTGCAGGCCTCTGTCGCCGTGCCGCGTTATTACGCGGCCTATGAGCGGAAATACGGGCTGCAGGTCCGCCGGCCGGTCAAGGTGACGGCCGTGCGCGACCGTGGCGCGCGGCTGCGTGTCGAAACGGACGGCATGGCGGTGTCGGCGCGCGGGCTGATCAACGCCACCGGCACCTGGAACACGCCGAACATTCCGCATTATCCGGGCTTCGAGCGCTTCCGTGGCCGCCACATGCATACCGTCGACTATCGCCGCCCGGAGGAATTCGCGGGCAAGCGGGTGCTGGTCGTCGGCGGCGGCATCTCGGCGATCCAGCTTCTCGACGCGATCTCAAAGGTGACCGATACGATGTGGGTGACGCGCCGTGCGCCGGAATTCTGGCGCGGCGATTTCACCGAGGAGTTCGGCCGCGAGGTGGTGGCGCAAGTCGAGGAACGGGTGCGCGCGGGCCTGCCGCCGCGCTCGGTCGTCTCCGCGACCGGCCTGCCGCTGACGCCGGCCATCGAGGCGATGCAGGCGCGCGGCGCGCTCGACCGCCACGAGATGTTTTCGGAGATCACCGGGACGGGCGTGCGCTGGGCGGACGGGCGGGCGGAGCCTTTCGACGTGATCCTGTGGTGCACCGGCTTTCGCTACGACCTCGACCACCTCGCGCCGCTGAAACTGACGAACGAGGAGGGCGGCATCGCAATGACCGGCCGTCTGGCGACGCAGGTGGCTGCCGACCCGCGCATCCACCTCGTCGGATACGGCCCCTCGGCCTCGACCATCGGCGCGAACCGGGCAGGCGGCGCGGCGGCGAGCGAGTTGCTAAGGTATCTGGAGGGGGAGGGGTAGGCGCTGTTACCGGCGCAATCGGGAAAAATGTCTGTAACTGCGCTTGTCGGCCGCTCGGCGCCACCGACCGGCCTTGCCGCTTCAGATATTCACGTACGCCTCGGGCGGACTCAGGGCAGGCGTCCTTCGCTGATGTCCGTGATGTCCCAACAGATGAAGCGTCTGGGATTTGAGTAGCTTTCAAGCTCGGCAAGGATTCCGAGTTCGATCAACCGGTCAACGGCGTTCTTTGCTGCGGGATAGGTGACGCCCAAGCGTTCGGCGACCTTGGGGATTGTCGTGACTGGCGTCAGGAACAGATCGTCGGCGAGGGTAATATATCTCGCCGAGCCACCGGTCTCGGAAATCGCCTCCCGGTATTTCGCACGCAGGGCTTCGAGCCTGTTCAACACCTCTGTCGCCGCTACGCATGACGCCCGCACCAGTTCCAGATAGAACAGCAACCAGTCGGTCCATGCGCCGCTCCGCGATACATTGAGCATCAGGTCGACATATTCGTCCTTTCTGCCTTCGACCGCCGGGCTCAGATAGAGCAACGGGCGATCGAGAACCCCGACCGCCATCAGGTGTATTGGGACCAGTATCCGGCCAACGCGGCCATTTCCGTTTGCGAAGGGGTGGATTGTCTCGAACTGGTAGTGAAGAAGAGCGGACTCGACTATGGGCGGTATCTGACCTTTGTCGTCCCGGTTCAGGAAATGTTCGAGCGCATTCATAGCCTCTTCAGCCTCGCGCGGCGGTGGCGGGATGAAACGCGCGTTTTCGATACGCCGGTCTCCGCCCGCGATGAAATTCTGCTGGTTCTTGTACTCGCCGGGCCTTTTGGATGCGCCTCTCCCCGGATTGGTTTGCGCCAGAAGGACCCGATGGATTTCCTTTATCATCCGGCCGGAAACCGGAATCTCGTGACGCAGTCTGTCCGCGGTATCGAATGCGCGCAGGTAGTTTCTGACCTCAAGCGTTGCCGCATCCAGTTGCAAGTCTTCATCCGCCTCGGCAAGCGCGAGTTGGTTCGCCGTGGTGAAGGTGCCTTCCATTGCCGAAGACAGGAGCGCTTCGCGTCGTTGAAGAGGGCGAATGACGAGCACCGGATCGGCGATCCCGCGCCCGGTCGAGTTCAATTCGCCCAGCGCCAACATGGTTTCCGCCATCGGAACCGCGAGCGCGGCGTGGTCGATGTTCGGCGGAAGCGGATTCGGCACGAATGCTGATTGACCGCCGACGGTCGGGATTAAAGTCCCGGAGGGTGACTCTTTAAACGAGGAAGAGTCCATTAAAGCCATCTTTAATCGCGTTGAACAGGATTATAGTTTGAAGTCAAAAACTATAATTCAAACGCGCTGAATTCAAGTGGTCTTTAGTGACGCCGATTTTGCAAACCGGCCGCGCCTACCGCTCCGTGCCGCCGACCGTCATCGCTTCCATCTTCAGATGCGGCTGGCCGACGCCGACGGGGACGCCCTGGCCGGCCTTGCCGCACATGCCGATGCCGGTGTCGAGGGCCATGTCGTTGCCGACCATCGAGACGCGGTGCATCGCGTCGGGGCCGTTGCCGATCAGCATCGCGCCCTTGACCGGGTGCGTGACCTTGCCGTTTTCGATCATGTAGGCCTCGGTGCAACCGAAGACGAATTTGCCCGAGGTGATGTCGACCTGGCCGCCGCCGAAGGAAACGGCGTAGATGCCCTTGTCGACGGAGGCAATGATCTCGTCCGGCGTCTTGTCGCCGCCGAGCATATAGGTGTTGGTCATGCGCGGCATCGGCACATGCGCATAGGATTCGCGCCGTCCGTTGCCGGTCGGCTTGACGCCCATCAGCCGGGCGTTCTGGCGGTCCTGCATGTAGCCGGTGAGCTTGCCGTCCTCGATCAGCACATTGTAGCCGGACGGCGTGCCCTCGTCGTCGATGGACAATGATCCGCGCCGGTTCTCGATCGTGCCGTCATCGACGACGGTGACGCCCTTGGCGGCAACCTGCTGGCCCATCAGGCCGGCGAAGGCGGAGGTGCCCTTGCGGTTGAAATCGCCCTCGAGGCCGTGGCCGACCGCTTCATGAAGCATCACGCCCGGCCAGCCATTGCCGAGCACGATGTCGAACGTGCCGGCGGGCGCGGGCTTCGCTTCGAGGTTGACGAGCGCCTGGCGCAGCGCCTCGTCGGCGCCGTGCCGCCATGAATCGGTGGCGATGAATTCGCCGAACGCCTGACGGCCGCCCATGCCGTGCGAGCCGCTCTCCTGCCGGTCGCCGTCGCCGACGACGACAGAGATGTTCACGCGGGTGAGCGGGCGGATGTCCTTGGCGAAATGGCCGTCGGCGCGCAGGATCTCGACCACCTGCCACGAGGCGCCGAGCGAGGCGGTGACCTGGCGCACGCGCGGATCCTTGGCCCTGAGATAGGCGTCGATCTCGGTGAGCAGCTTTACCTTGGCCTCGAAGGAGGGCTCACCGATCGGGTTGGCGTCGCCATAGAGCTTGCGGTTGGTGCCCTGCGGTGCGTCGGAATATTTCCCGGTATAGCCGGTGGTGACCGCGCCGACCGCGTCGGCGGCGCGCTTCAAGGCGGCAAGCGAGAGTTCTCCGGATTCGGCATAGCCGACCGCCTCGCCGGCGACCGAGCGCAGGCCGAAGCCGCGGCCGGTGTTGAAGGATCCCGTCTTCAGCCTTCCATTGTCGAACATCAGCATTTCCGATTCCGAATGCTCGACGAACAACTCGCCGTCATCGGCTTTCGCGAGCGCATCGGAAACCACGCTTTCCAGCGTTTCCTTCGAGACGTCGAAGGAATTGATCAGGTCGGGAATGTTTGCGGGAGAAGGGGCGTTCATGAATGTCTCCTTGTGCGCAGATATCTAGGAGGAGCTTGCCCGGCGAACAACCTCGGAATCGCGATTGCCGTTTGATTTGCCTGACGCGCCATGCCAATGCCGGTCGGGGAGCATTCCCGGATATCGACCGCAAGAGTGTCGCCCATGACCGATATTGTCGCTTTTTTCAGAAGCCGGACCGATCAGGTTTTCACGGTGTCGGACGCCTGGTCCATGACCCGGTCAAATTCGTCCGAGGCCGAACTCGCCCTGAACGCGAAGCTGAATGCGGGCGGGCAGATGACCGGGTCGGACATCGCTCTCGCGATCGAAAGCAGCAGCCAGGTCGTGGAGTTGCGGGTTTTGAACCTGCAGGGCAGGGAACTGCTTTCCATTATCGACGGAAACGTCTTCGAATTTCTTGGAGAAACGCCCGATATCCCGAATGACCTGCTGAAGCGCGGTCGCTGAAAGCGGTTCCCAAATCCCGAGGATCACCCGGGCGAAGACGATGGCGAGGCCGGCCGCCGCGAACAGGATGCGCAGCGGCAAGGCCGCCTTGCCGATCAGCGCGTTGGAAATGAGGGCGAGGCCGACGCCGATGCGCGCAAAGGCGAACAGCGCGTAAAGCGGCGATCCCGAGAGCGTCAGGATGCCCGGATTGGCGATCATGGCGAGCGGGATGATGTAGAGCCCGACGCCGAGCTTCATCGCCGTCATCGCCACTTTCAGCCAGTTCTCGCCGATCATCCCGGCGGCGATGAAGACCGCGCCGCAGACCGGCGGCGTGATGGTGGAGAGAAGCGCGAACCAGAAGACGAAGAGATGCGCCTGCAACGGATCGAGGCCGAGCTGCGACAGGGCGGGGCCTGCGACCGAGACGCAGATGACATAGGCCGCCGTCGTCGGCACCTCCATCCCGAGGACGAGGCAGGCGAGCGCGGTCAGGATCAGCGACGGCCACAGATAGCCGCCCGAGCCGGACAGGATCAGCGAGGTGAGCTTGACGCCGAGGCCGGTGATCGCCAGCACGCCGATCACGATCGAGGCGCACAGGATGATCGAGGCGATCATCGAGACCTGCCGCGCCGAGCCGATCAGCGCCTGTTCGAGGCGCGAGGCGGTGCGCCGCATGTCGAATTTCGCGTCCGCGCCGAAGAACAGCAGCACGGCGGCGGCGAGGGTCGCCAGGCTCGCGGCGTATTGCGGCGTGTAGCCGATGACGAACATGCCCCACAGCAGCACGCCGAAGGGGACGAGGAAGAAGCCGGACGTCACCGCCACCTGCCGGGCCGTCGCCCTGTCTTCCGCCCGCAGGCCGGCGAGGTCCATGCGGCGCGCATAGGCGTTGATGCCGATCCACACGGCGAGGAAATAGAGGATGGCGGGCAGGATCGCCGCGCCCATGATCTGCGTATAGGAAATGCCGGTCAGTTCGACCATGACGAAGGCGCCCGCGCCCATCAAGGGCGGCATGATCTGGCCGCCGCTCGACGCCACCGCCTCGACGGCGGCGGAGAGGCGTCTCGGATAGCCGAGACGTGTCATGGCGGGCAGCGTCACCGCGCCGGTCGAGGCGACATTCGCCGAGGCCGAACCCGAGATCGACCCGAACAGCGCCGACGAGATGACGGACACCTTGGCGGCTCCGCCGGTCAGGCGTCCGGCGGCAGCGCTGGCGATATTCATGAAGCCCTGGCCCGCTTCACCGGCGTTCAGCACCGCGCCGAAAATGACGAAGATCGCCACCACATTCACCGAGACGCCGGCAAGGCTGCCCCAGATGCCGCCCTCCGCGATGGTCAGCGTGCCTAGGAAGCTCGGCAGCGGCGTGCCGGAATGGCCGAACTCGCCCGGGATATATTGGCCGAACAGCCCGTAGAGGAGGGCGGCGGTGGCGACGAGCGGCAGCGGCCAGCCGATCGAGCGGCGCGCGCCTTCCAGCACGACAGCCAGCAGCAAGAAGCCGATTACGGTCTGCATCGGGGTCTCGATGAAACCGTACTGGTCGAGCAGCATGTCGTGATTGATCGCGACCCAGAGCGTGCAGGCGATCCCGACCGCCCCGATGGCGTAACCGGAAAAACGCGAAAATCCGGTCCGGTCCGTGAACAGGAACAGCCATGGCAGCGCCAGCGCCAAATGCAGCGGCCGGCTGACGAGGTTCGGCACCAGCCCGGAAAAGATCAGGGCGAGGTGGAACACCACCAGAACGGTGGCGCAGACGAGCATCGCGATCCGCAGAACCGGAGGCGGCGGCGCAGTCTTTTCGGTGGGGGCGGCGATCTCTGTCATGCAACGAAAAACCCCTCCCGGCGGTAACCGGAAGGGGCGGCTGTTTTGTCGGTTCGGCTTACATCTGGTCCGCTGTCAGCTCCATACCCGCTTCCTTGTAGTAGCGGATGGCGCCCGGATGGAACTTGACCGTGACATTGCCCATGAGGCTCTGGTCGACGCCGTTCCACCAGCGCGAGGTTTCGGCCATGGCGGTCTTCGATTCCCAGAAGGCCTTGGTCAGCTCATAGGCCGCGTCGTCGCTCATCTGGGAGGTGGTGAAGGCGGCGACCGGCAGCGACGTGGTGGTGATGTCGCTGTCCTGCCCGGCATAGGTGCCGGCGGGAATGACGAGCTTCGAGCGCTTGGTCTCGGCGATCTGCTCGTCGGACAGCGACAGGACCGTCACGCCGGTCGAGGCGGCGGCTTCGATCACGTTCGGCGCGGGCCAGGAGCCGGCCGTCACGAAACCGTCGATCTGGCCGTTCTGCAGCGCCGGCACGGCGTTCGACAATTCGACTTCCGACAGGTTGACCTTGCTCTCCAGGCCGAAGAGCCCGAGATATTTCTCGCCCTCGCGCGCGCCGAAGGAGCCCTTGCCGAGTAGGATCGTCTTGCCTTCCATGCCGGCGAAATCGGTCACGCCGCTCTTGTCGGACATGACGAAATGCATCGTCAGCGACGGGATCGGGAACAGCGCCCGGATGTCCGCGAATTTCGGATCGCCCTTGCCGTCGAAGGGGCCCGCGGCCTTCTGCGCGGCTGAAACGAGCGCCGGCGGCGTGGTAAAGACATAGTCGGCGCCGCGCGCGCGGACTTCCATCACGTTCTGGACGGAGCCCTGGCTTTCCTCGACGGTGACGACGATGTCGCCATCGGTCTTCTTCTTGAGCGCCTCGGCGATCTCGACGCCCATCTGGTAATAGGACGAGCCGGATTTGGCCGATTTGTAGGTGATGCGCGTCTCGGCGCTGACGCCGGTGGCCAGAAGAGCCGCAAGGCCCGTCGCGATGCCGAAGCCGATCAGTTTTTTCATTCGATATCCTCCCGGTTCATCGATGCAAAATCGGCAGGACCATATGGTGCCGTCCCGTAAAGGACAATCGGTTTCAGCCTGTATTTTTTGGCGATTGCGCAAGCCCGGTTCAGGGCAGCGCCTTGTATCCGTCGGTGAAGCCGGAGAGGTCGACGGGGATGCCGATGCCTTCCTCGGGGGTCTGGAAGACATAGAAGGTGGCGCTCTGGCCCTCTTCCAGCGCCTTGATCAGCGAATCCTCGAGGATCACCTCGGCATAGCAGCCATCGGTGAAGCAGCGCACGAAATAGGCGCGGCCGATATCCGTGCCGTCGATATTGAGGCCGAGACCGTTGGGAAGCAGCACGCCGAGGGGCGCGAGGACGCGCAGGATCTGCGCTTTCTTGTCGGCGGTCTTCAGCACGACGACGGACAGGCCGAATTCCTCGCGGTCGGCGGCGACCACATTCTGCATGAGCACGCATTGCTCGGACGAGGCGCCGGGCGGCTGGTCGCAGACGATCGACCATGCCCCGTAATTGGCCCTGACGCTCGAGGGCTGCATCGACGTGCTGGTCGAGCCCGGCGCGGTGGACTGGGCGAGCGCGGCGGAGGAAAGGAGACCGCCGGCGAGAACGGTTGCCGCGGCGAGAATCGCCGCCCGCACGGTACCGAGGCCGGGGCGTCCGCCGATCTGCGAGGGCCGCGGGGCATTGAATATGGAGAAGTCGTCGTTCATGTGCGGTCCGTGGTTGGCGGATCGTTGCGTGAGATCATCCAAGGCTTCGGATTGCGCTCCGCAAGAGAATTCTCCTCCCCGCGGATCGAATCGTTAGCCCTATTATCGCAGCCCGCGAGGAAAGGGAAACCAGCCATTGGCCGACCTTCACACATGGTTTCTGGTCGAAATCATGGCATGCGCGTTTTTTTGTCGCGCTGACGGCTTGGCAAATGCGCCGGTTTCGCCAATAAGCGCGGCGTGACAAGACCCTTCGCGCGCAAAAATGACGCATGGCTTCGACTTGCGTTTCAGTTGCGCGTAAAAGCGGTCTGTGTTTGATACAGGTCAATGACGGGCTTCGGCCCGATGCGGCCATGCGACCCCGGCCGCTAGTGATTGGGAGTGACAATCGTGCTGAAAAAATCGGCCTGGCTTGCAGGCATCGTTTCCATCGCTTCCGCGGTTTCTGCGGGCGCAGCGCAAGCCGCCCAGCCGACGCCGTGGCAGACCGATCTGCAGCCGGCGGCGACCGGCATCATGAGCGAGATCCGCTGGTTCGAGGAATACACGCTGTGGTTCCTCGTCCCGATCGTAATTCTGGTGCTCGCGCTTCTGATCTTCGTGATCGTTCGGTTCAACCAGCGCGCCAATCCGAATCCGTCGCGCACCAGCCACAACACGCTGATCGAGATCATCTGGACCGTCGGTCCGGTTCTGATCCTGCTGTTCTTCGCCGTTCCGTCCTTCCAGCTGTTGACCGCGCAATACACGCCGGAAGGCGAGCCGGAACTGACCATCAAGGCGACCGGCTATCAGTGGTACTGGGGCTATGAGTATCAGGGTGACGCCGAAGAGGACGTCTCCTTCGATTCGCTTCTGCTGCAGGAAGGCGACCGCGCCGATTACGGCAAGGAAGACATGGCCGCCTATCCGCGCCTGCTCGCCGTCGACAACGAGATCGTCGTTCCCGTCGACACGACCGTGCGTCTGCTGGTCACCGCGGGCGACGTCATTCACTCCTGGGCCATGCCGGCGTTTGGCGTGAAGGTCGATGCCGTGCCCGGTCGCCTGAACGAGACCTGGTTCCGCGTCGATCAGGAAGGCATCTATTACGGCCAGTGTTCGGAACTGTGCGGCAAGGACCACGCCTACATGCCGATCGCCGTGCATGCCGTGTCGAAGGAAAAGTACGACGCCTGGCACGCCGCCGCGCTGGAAAATGTCGGCGACGCGAACAAGCAATTGATGGCTGCGATCGATGCGCAGCGCGAACTGGCCTCCGCCGAGTAATCGGCAGGCCGGACGGAATTTTCGAGGAGCATGCAAAGACATGGCTGGATCAATCGCCCATGACGCCCATGCAGACCACAAGCCCCAGGGCTTCGTGCGTCGCTGGATGTTTTCCACCAACCACAAGGATATCGGTACGCTCTACCTGATCTTCGCGATCATGGCCGGCGTCATCGGCGGCTTCCTGTCCGTCATGATGCGCTGGGAGCTTGCCGAGCCGGGCATCCAGATCTTCCACGGTCTGGCTTCGATGGTCTACGGCGTGGAGGGCGACAGCGCCATCGACGCCGGCAAGTCCATGTACAATGCGTTCACGACCGGCCACGGCCTGATCATGATCTTCTTCATGGTCATGCCGGCGCTGATCGGCGGTTTCGCCAACTGGATGGTGCCGATCATGATCGGCGCGCCGGACATGGCGTTCCCGCGCATGAACAACATCTCCTTCTGGCTTCTGCCGCCGGCCTTCATCCTGCTGCTGATCTCCATGTTCATGCCGTCGGCTCCCGGCGCGCACGGCGTGGGCGGCGGCTGGACGATCTATCCGCCACTGTCGACCTCCGGCCAGCCCGGACCGGCCATGGATTTCGCGATCCTGTCGCTGCACGTCGCCGGCGCGTCCTCGATCCTCGGCGCGATCAACTTCATCACGACCATCTTCAACATGCGCGCACCGGGCATGACGCTCCACAAGATGCCGCTGTTTGCATGGTCCGTGCTGATCACCGCCTTCCTGCTGCTGCTGTCGCTGCCGGTCCTGGCGGGCGGCATCACCATGCTGCTGACCGACCGCAACTTCGGCACGACCTTCTTCGCGCCGGATGGCGGCGGTGACCCGATCCTGTTCCAGCACCTGTTCTGGTTCTTCGGTCACCCGGAAGTCTACATCCTGATCCTGCCGGGCTTCGGCATCATCAGCCACATCGTCTCGACCTTCTCCAAGAAGCCGGTCTTCGGTTATCTCGGCATGGCCTACGCCATGGTCGCCATCGGCGTGGTCGGCTTCATCGTGTGGGCGCACCACATGTACACGACCGGCCTGTCGCTCGACACGCAGCGCTACTTCGTCTTCGCGACGATGGTCATCGCGGTGCCGACCGGCGTGAAGATCTTCTCCTGGATCGCCACCATGTGGGGCGGGTCGATCTCGATGCGCACGCCGATGCTGTGGGCGATCGGGTTCATCTTCCTGTTCACCGTCGGCGGCGTGACGGGCGTCCAGCTCGCCAATGCCGGTCTCGACCGCGCCCTGCACGACACCTATTACGTGGTTGCGCACTTCCACTACGTGCTGTCGCTCGGCGCCGTCTTCGCGATCTTCGCGGCCTGGTACTACTGGTTCCCGAAAATGTTCGGCTACATGTATTCGCCGCTCATCGCCCGGACCCATTTCTGGGTGACCTTCATCGGCGTGAACCTGATCTTCTTCCCGCAGCACTTCCTGGGTCTGGCCGGCATGCCGCGCCGCTATATCGACTATCCGGATGCCTATGCTGGCTGGAACCAGATTTCCTCCTACGGCTCCTATCTGTCGGCGATCGGCGTGCTGATCTTCCTCTACGGCGTCTGGGAAGCCTTCGCCAAGAAGCGCGAAGCGGGTGCAAATCCGTGGGGCGAGGGTGCGACCACGCTGGAGTGGCAGCTGTCTTCGCCGCCGCCCTACCACCAGTGGGAGCAGTTGCCCCGCATCAAGTAAGCGGGCGACCCGAAACGAGAAACAGGCTGCCCGGCGCATCGCTCCGGGCAGCCGCGCAAAGAAGTCCCCTGCGGCTAAAACAAGGGTGAAAAACCCGACGGGACCGGACAAGGCAGAATGGCGTTAGTCGAAAACATCGAGAGCACCGAAACACGCATCTCCGAGGCAATGCCCGGGGATTATTTCGCGCTTTTGAAGCCGCGCGTGATGTCGCTGGTCGTCTTCACGGCCTTTGTCGGCATGCTGCTGGCGCCCGGCTCGATCAATCCCTTCATCGCGATGATCGCCATCCTGGCGATCGCGGTCGGCGGCGGCGCCTCCGGCGCGCTCAACATGTGGTACGACGCCGATATCGACGCAGTGATGACGCGCACCGCCAAGCGCCCGATTCCGGCCGGCCGGATCGCACGGGGCGAGGCCCTGACCTTCGGCCTGATCCTGTCGGTCTTCGCGGTGATGACGCTCGGCACGCTGACCAATTGGGTCGCCGGCGGCCTGCTCGCCTTCACGATCTTCTTCTATGCCGTCATCTACACGATGTGGCTGAAGCGCTCGACGCCGCAGAACATCGTCATCGGCGGTGCGGCCGGCGCTTTCCCGCCGATGATCGGCTGGGCGGCCGTCACCGGCGGCATCAGCCTGGAAAGCGTCGTGCTGTTCCTGATCATCTTCCTGTGGACGCCGCCGCATTTCTGGGCGCTGGCGCTGTTCAAGCTGCGCGACTACGACATGGCCAAGGTACCGATGCTCCCCAATGTCGCCGGCGAGCGTCACACCAAGCTGCAGATCGTCGCCTATTCGCTGGTGCTGACCGCGGTTGCGGTCTCGCCCTGGCCGCTCGGTCTCGCCGGCCCGGCCTATGGCGCGGTCTCCATCCTGCTCGGCCTGAATTTCCTGCGCCACGCCTTCGCGGTCTGGCGCATGCCCGACGGAGACGCGACCATGGTGCCGGCCAAGAAGCTGTTCGGCTTCTCGCTCGTCTATCTCGCGGCGCTGTTTTCGGTCATGCTGGCCGAGGCGCTCGTCATGAAGGTTCTGGCGGGGTGATCGCGATGGCAGACAACAAGCCGGAAACGGTCGCCATGACCGACGCCCAGAAGAAGGCGCAACGCCGCCGCTCCATCGCGCTCGGGCTGGTGCTCGCCGCCTTCGTCATCATCGTCTATGTCGGCTCCTGGGCCAAGATGGGCGCTTCTCTCTTCAATCGTTCGCTGTGAGGACCGGATGACGGAACAGACGGCAAATCCGAAGGGAAGCAGGCGCAACGGGCTGATCGCCGCGATCGGTCTGGGCATCGTCTTCGGCATGGTCGGCATGGCCTATGCCTCTGTGCCGCTTTACCGGATCTTCTGCCAGGTGACCGGCTATGGCGGGACCACCCAGCGGGCGCAGTCGGCCGGCATCCAGGTTCTCGACCAGACGATCAAGGTGCGGTTCGACGCCAATGTCTCGCCCGGCGTGAACTGGGATTTCCGTCCGAATCAGCGCCAGGTCGAGCTTCGCATCGGCGAGACGATGCAGGTCGGTTACACGGCGCACAACAATTCCTCTCGCACCGTCACCGGCACCGCGACCTTCAACGTCACGCCGCAATCGGCGGGCGCCTATTTCAACAAGGTCGAATGCTTCTGCTTCACCGAACAGACCCTGCAGCCCGGTGAAACCGCCGACATGCCGATTGTCTTCTTCATCGACCCGGATATCGTGAAATCCGAGGAACTGAAGGACATCGACACGCTGACGCTTTCCTACACCTTCTTTCCAGTTGACGAACCGAAGCCCGTTGCGCAATCAGACGTCAACGCGGACGTCACGCGAACCATACAGTAATCGGGGATAGCCATATGGCCGACGCACACACCAAACATCATGATTACCATATCATCGATCCGAGCCCGTGGCCGCTCTTCGGCTCGATCGGCGCGCTCGTCATGGCGATCGGCGCCATCGGCTGGATGCAGGCCGGCCAGGGCAACGAGTTCGCGCTGCTCGGCATTCCGCTGTCCAACCCGTGGACCTTCTTCATCGGCCTGCTGATCGTTCTCTACACGATGTTCGGCTGGTGGGGCGACACCATCAAGGAAGCGCATCAGGGCCATCACACCAAGGTCGTCTCCATCCATCTGCGCTACGGCATGATCATGTTCATCGCCTCGGAGGTGATGTTCTTCGTCGCATGGTTCTGGGCGGTGTTCGACGCCAGCCTGTTCTACGACGAGGCCAACCAGGTCAGCCGTCTCGCCTATACCGGCGGAACCTGGCCGCCGGCGGGCATGGAAGTCCTCGATCCGCTGCACCTGCCGCTTTACAACACCGTGATCCTGCTGCTCTCGGGCACCACGGTCACCTGGGCGCACCACGCGCTGCTGCACAATGACCGCTCCGGCCTGAAATGGGGCCTGGCGCTGACGATCGTGCTTGGCCTCCTGTTTTCCGGGGTACAGGTCTACGAATACGCGCATGCGCCCTATTCCTTCTCCGGCTCGCTGTATGGCGCGACCTTCTTCATGGCGACCGGCTTCCACGGGTTCCATGTGTTCGTCGGCACGATCTTCCTTCTGGTCTGCTTCTTCCGGGCGCTGGCCGGCGACTTCACGCCGAAACAGCATTTCGGCTTCGAGGCGGCGGCCTGGTACTGGCACTTCGTCGACGTCGTATGGCTGTTCCTGTTCTTCGTCATCTATGTCTGGGGTTCCTGGGGCGCGCCGATCGCGCACTAGCGATCCCGAGGGATCAGGATTTTCGGAGGGGGCGGTCGCTTGATCGCCCCTTCGCTTTTCAGGAGATGAATTTGGCTGCGGGACAGACGGACGATCAACGGGACGGCAAGGCGAAGGGCTTTCCCTGGGTGCTGCTCGTATCGACGCTGGTCGCGCTCGCGATCCTCGTTTCGCTCGGCAACTGGCAGCTGCGCCGTCTCGCCTGGAAAGAGGACCTTCTGGCGACCATCGACGCGCGCATCCATGCCGCGCCCGTGCCGCTCGACGAAGCGCTGTCGCGGATGCGCGGCGGCGAGGACATCGAATATCTGCCCGTCGAATTGTCCGGCAAGTTTCTACCCGGCACGGAGCAGCATGTGCTGTCGACCTGGAAGGGCGCGTCCGGCTGGAACATCTACCAGCCGCTGCGCCTCTACGACGGCCGCGTCCTCTTCGTGAATCGCGGTTTCGTGCCCTATGACCGGGCCGATCCGAAGACCCGGCCGGAGAGCCTGCCGGAGGGCGAACAGGCGATCACCGGGCTGGCGCGCCTGCCGCTCGACGCCAAGCCGGGCTTCCTCGTGCCGGAAAACGAACCGGCGAAGAACGAATATTACTGGAAGGATCTCGAGGCCATGACAGCCGCCGCGGGCGTCGGCGGCGAGACGGTCGTGCCGCTCTTTGTCGATGCCGGGCCTTATGCCGATCCGGCGAAACTCCCCATCGGCGGCGTCACCAATATCGACCTTCCCAACAACCACCTGCAATATGTGGTGACATGGTACGGCCTGGCGCTGGCGCTGGCGGCGGTCTCGGGCGTGTTCCTGTGGCGCAGGTGGCGAAACCGGCCATAAGCTGCTAGATTCAACCGATGAGCGAACCCGACGATCCCGACAAGCCAGCCGGCTTTGCCGAAGCGGCGCATGAGGCGGATACCGATCACGCCTACGAGATGTGGGTGCGGCGCAAGATAGAACGTGCGCTGAAACATTCGTTGGAGAATCCGAAACGATATTCCGTCGATGACGTGATGCGGCGTTTCGGTCTTGAACCTTAATTTCACCGAGGAAGCGCTCGGTGACCTCGACGCGATCCACGACTGGATCGCGCACGAGGATCCGGAGGCCGCGAAACGCACGGTCGTGCGAATCGTCCAGTCGACCGTCGTTCTCGAAACCCTTCCGCTCGCCGGACGCCCGGGCAGGCTTGCTGACACCCGCGAATGGTCTGTCGGCCGATTGCCTTTTTTCGTGGTCTGCCGGATCGTCAGTGAAACCGAGATAGATATTCTCGCCATCGTTCATACGCGGATGCAATGGCCGCCCGACGACGCTTGACAGCGCCGTGCCGCGCTCCCTAATCACCCCCATGAACATCTCCGCCAAACCGCCCCTGACGATCCGCCTGTGCGAGCCGCGCGGTTTTTGCGCGGGCGTGGACCGTGCGATCCAGATCGTCGTGCTGGCGCTGAAGAAATACGGCGCGCCGGTCTATGTCCGCCACGAGATCGTGCACAACCGCTTCGTCGTCGACGGGCTGCGCGAGCGCGGCGCGGTCTTCGTCAAGGAACTCTCCGACATCCCCGCCGAACACCGCGACCGGCCGGTGGTCTTCTCCGCGCATGGCGTGCCGAAATCCGTGCCGGCCGACGCCGAGACGCGGGAAATGTTTTATCTCGACGCGACCTGTCCGCTGGTCTCCAAGGTGCACAAGCAGGCGATGCGTCACCAGCGGCTCGGCCGCCACGTGCTGCTGATCGGCCATGCCGGCCATCCGGAGGTCGTCGGCACGATGGGCCAGCTGGAGCCGGGCGCGGTGACGCTGGTCGAGACCGTCGGGCAGGTGGCGGACCTCGCCGTGCCGGACGAGAACAATCTCGGCTACGTGACGCAGACCACGCTGTCGGTCGACGACACCGCTGATATCGTCGCGGCGCTGGAACAGCGTTTCCCCGATCTGACGCCGCCCTCGTCGGAATCGATCTGCTATGCGACCACCAATCGCCAGGAGGCGGTGAAGAAGGCCGCGCCCGGCACCGGCATGTTCCTGATCGTCGGCGCGCCGAACTCGTCCAATTCGCGCCGTCTCGTCGAGGTCGCCAAGCGCAATGGCGCGGCGGACGCCGTTTTGGTGCAGCGGGCCTCGGAGATCGACTGGGCGCGCATGCGGGGCGTCTCCTCGGTCGGCCTGTCCGCCGGGGCGTCGGCGCCCGAAATCGTCGTCCAGGAGATCATCGACGCCTTCCGCGAGCGGTTCGTCCTGACCGTGGACATCGCGCTGACCGTCGAGGAGACGGAAAATTTCCCGGTCATGCGCGACCTGCGCGACACGGAACTGGGCGTCGCAGACATGGCGTTTCTCAACGGCACGGACGGATAGGTCTTGGCGGTCTACACCGATATCAACGAGGGCGATCTGGGCGCCTTTCTGGCCGATTACAATGTCGGCGAGCTGCAATCCTATCGCGGCATCGCGGAGGGCGTGGAAAACTCCAACTTCCTCGTCCACACGACGGCGGGCCAGTTCATCCTGACGCTTTACGAGAAGCGGGTGAACCGCGACGACCTGCCCTTCTTCCTCGGCCTCATGCAGCATCTCGCGACGCACGGCATTTCCTGCCCGCTGCCGGTGGAGCGCCGCGACGGCGCGATCCTCGGCGAATTGTGCGGACGTCCCGCCGCGATGGTGACCTTCCTTGAAGGGATCTGGCTGCGCCGGCCGCAGCCGGTGCATTGCGCCGAGGTCGGCCGCGGACTGGCGGAGATGCATCTGGCCGGTGACGGCTTCGCGCTGACGCGCGGCAATTCGCTGACGCTCGCGGACTGGCGGCCGCTCTGGGACAAGGCGAAGGACCACGCCGACACGATCGATCCGGGCCTCGTCGGCGAGACCGAGGCGCTGCTGGCCCGGCTGGAGGCGGATTGGCCGCGCGACCTGCCGCAGGGCGTGATCCACGCCGATCTCTTTCCCGACAATGTCTTCTTCCTCGGCGACGAACTGTCGGGTTTCATCGACTTCTATTTCGCCTGCAACGATGCCTTCGCCTATGACGTCGCGGTCTGCCTGAACGCCTGGTGCTTCGAGCGCGACCACGCCTTCAACCTGACCAAGGCGCGCGCCCTGCTGAAAGCCTACAATGCCGTGCGGCCGCTCGGACAGGCCGAGGCGGATGCTCTGCCGATCCTCTCCGCCGGCGCGGCGCTGCGCTTCATGCTGACGCGTCTCTACGACTGGGTGATGACGCCCGAAGGCTCGCTCGTGGTCAAGAAGGACCCGCTCGAATATATCGCCAAGATGCGCTTCCACACGGGCGTGAAATCGGCGCGGGAATACGGGCTCTGATGGCGGGCAAGGCCGTGGCGGCAAAGACGATCGAGATCTTCACCGACGGCGCCTGCTCGGGCAATCCGGGCCCGGGCGGCTGGGGCGCGATCTTGCGCTGGAACGGCGTCGACAAGGAACTGAAGGGCGGCGAGGCGCAGACCACCAACAACCGCATGGAACTGCTGGCGGCCATCCGCGCGCTGGAAGCGCTGAAGGGCGGCCCGCACCGCGTCGAGCTTTATACCGATTCCTCCTATGTGAAGGACGGCATTTCCGGCTGGATCCATGGCTGGAAGCGCAATGGCTGGAAGACGGCGGCGAAGAAGCCCGTGAAGAACGCCGAGCTCTGGCAGGAACTCGACGAGCTGACCCGCAGCCACGACATCCACTGGCACTGGGTCAAGGGCCATGCCGGCCATCCCGAAAACGAGCGCGCCGACGAACTGGCGCGCGAGGGCATGAAGCCGTTCAAGGGCTGACCGGCCGCTGACAAGGATCAGCGCGCTCCCGCGAATAACGGCACGGAAAAGGGCGCCTCCGGGGAAGCGCCCGTCTTTTCGCTCTTTGCATCAGCCGTGAAGCTCAGCGGTCGGCCAAACTCGCGAGACGGATCAGGCCGCGCGGCGCCGACGATATCCGAGATAGGCAAAGCCCATCACGCCGGACATCAGCAGCGGCAGCGTCGTCGGGAGCGGAACTTCGGGGGTTGACTGCGAGGGGAGCTCTACGAGCTTGAATTTCCCCTTAACGGTAAATCTGTCGCCCTTGCAGTTATCGTACAGGCAGTCGATGTCCAGATTCTTCATGAAAAGAGACAATTTGGTGCCGTCGGTGAAGGTCAGCAGGTAGGGATTGTCCCAATTGGCGGTTACGTGGCCTGCAAACCAATAGAAGATCCACGCGAAGCCGTCTGTATAATAACCGCTGACATTATCCTCCACGACGCCGCCGCCCTCAGGATTCGTGAAATCAAAGCTGACTTTGATATTCGAATACTGATTTATGAAGGGATCCACGCCGTCGGTGACTTTGACTTCAAAAAGGTCAACCCAGCCAGTGCTTTCGCCCAGCGAGTCGAGGCTGAAGTTCAGGCTCTCTCCCGTGAGGCAAAGGCCGAGATTGCTCGAATGCCCGAAGGAACAGCTCTGGACGATATTGGCGTAGGGAGGAGCCAGGTCCGCGCTGGCGCTACCGGAAAATGTAATCGCAGACGCAGAAGAAACCGAACCAAATGTCAGTCCGCCGATTGCAGCCGCAAGCAAGAAATTTCTCATACCCAACCCCTGAGTCGTTTCGGCGCCAATCGTGAAACTGAAACGAGGTCGAAGCGCAAGTGCTTGTTATGCTGAATAAAGGGCCGCCCGCGGTAAACTCCGCAGCGCGCTCTAAAATCAGACCAACCCCATTTTACTTCAAGTTTGAAGCCAACACGGGAACAATAACATGCGTTGCTTTGACGGGGAAGCCTGTTAACAAATATTTAAGGTTTCAAAACTTCCGTAAGGGTAGGTTTTAACCTCGCTTTTTCCGGCGAGAGGAGAAATCCGGAGACGGCGATCGGCCCCGGTCGCAACGTCCACTGGCACTAGGCTATAGGCCATGCCGGCCATCCCGAAAACGAGCGCGCCGACGAACTGGCGCGCGAGGGCATGAAGCCGTTCAAGGGCTGATTGTCTTGCTCAGGCGCTTTGCAACGTGCTCGCCATGGCCGCCGCCATTTGCTCGTCGCCGCCCGCAGCCACCCTGTTCCGCCCTTCGTCCTTGGCGCGGTAGAGGGCGCGGTCGGCATGGACGAGCGCGCGGTGAAGCGTCTCGCCGGGTGCAAAACCCGCGACGCCGAAGCTGGCGCTCAGCCTGTGGTCGCTGTTGAGCGCGGGATGCCTGAGAGCGTGGAAGCGCTCCCGGATGGACTCCGCGATCGCGCAGGCCTCATCCACCGCGGCGCCCGGCAACAGCAGCGCGAATTCCTCTCCGCCGACGCGCGCCGGCAAGCCTTCCAGCCCGTGCAGCAACGAGGCGAAGACGCGAATGATATCGTCGCCGGTGGCATGGCCATAGCGGTCGTTGATGGACTTGAAGTGATCGATGTCGCACACGATCACGGCACCGCCTTCCGTGGTCGATCCGGACGAGACGCGCTCGAAGGATCGGCGGTTCATCAGGTTCGTCAGGTAGTCGCGCTCCGAATGCTCCCGGTGGTCCGCGATCACCTCACGGACGATCTTCGCGATCATGATCAGCACGCTTGTCGGGGCCGTGAACATCGCGGCCCCCAGAAGCCAGCGCTGCAAGGTCGATTGCTGCAGGATCTCGTCCATCGCCTGCGGATCGAAGAGCAGCGGAAAGACCGGCATTCGGGCGAACACGATGAAGGCCATCGTCAGCAGGATGCCCAGCAGGGCGGTATCGAGAATATCCTTCGAGCGCTTGCGATAGAGGCACAGAATGCTGTCGCCAAGCGCCAGCGCGCCGGCAATCTGGAAGGGCAGGGACTGGAGCAGCGCGCCCGCATCGGCGGCCAGAAGGACAAGCGATGACAGCGTCAGCACCGATACCGCCATGATCAGCCGGCGGTCGGTGCCGGGCAGGCGCAGGAGCGCGCGGATCGACTGCGAGAGGCAAAGATAGGCGCCGGGAACGAGGCATGACACGGCGGCGACGGCGAGGTCGGTGCGGACCGGGCTGGTCAGCATGACCGTCTCGATGCCGCCGCATCCGAGCGCCGCCGCAAGCCAGATCGACGCCGACTGGTTGCGCATGGCCGCATAGACGATGGCGCATAGTATCGCGAGCGCTGCGATGAGGCCAAACACCACCAGATGCATGCTGATCGAAACGCTCAATAGCCACCCTGTCCGTAAACCCGGTTACACGATAGCCGAGCGCCGTTAAGCCCGCCTTACTTGCCGCTATCTGAAATCTCGCCATGCCCGCCCCCGAAAGGCGCGGAGCGTTATCCTTGCCGCAGCTCGGAGGCGCGCTGGAGAAACGACCGGTTGACCGGACTGTGCGGTTTCAGCGCGAGGCGTTCGCTGGCGAGGGCCTCGGCCGCGTCGCGCAGGCCGCTTCGGATGGCGGCCTCGACGAGCGTCCAGTCGATCACGTCGCGCTGCGCGTGGCTTCCGCCGAAGCAGTTGGCGATGAAGCGCGCGCTGTGCAGTTTTTCGACGGCGGTTCCATAGTCGCCGTCGTGGAAGGCCATGAACCCCTCGACAAGCGGCAGGCCGGTTCGCCGGCACCAGGACGCGACCTCGCAGTCGCGGCGGTCGGAGCGATAGGCCGCGACGATCCGCTCCGCCTCGCCGCGCCGGCCCGCGGCAAGGAAGGCCATCGCCGCATGGAGATCGTTGAAGGGATAGAGCTTGCCGTCGGCAAGGGGTCTCCACGCCTCGGCAAGCGACAGCCAGCGATCGCCCGTGTCGTGGCCTTCCAGCTGGATCCGCCAGAGCAGGGCGGAGGCGTCGACCAGGTTGACCGAGAGATCGCCGCCAAGTGCCCTTACGCGGTCGTCATAGAGGGCAAGCGCGTCGTCAGCCTGCATCAGGTCGAGGTGATAAAGCGCCTTGTGCCACCAGTTGTGCACCTGGAAATAGGCGCCGTCGCCGGCCCAGTGCGGTTCGCGCGTTTCCATCCAGTCAAGCCCGTCTTCGGAACGGCCCTGCATTTCCATCACATGGGCGACGGCATGATGCGCCCAGCCGTCGAGCGGCTGACGGTCCAGCGCCTCGCGCCCCGTCGCCTCGGCGGCGGCATAATCGCCCGCTTCCTCGAGCCCGAAAGCCTGCATGCCGAGCAGCACCGAATAGCCCGGCCGGTCCTCGGACCAGCGTGGCAGGGTGCGGGCGATCCGGTCGCGCAGGTCGCGCGCATTGGCCCGGAAGAAATCGATCAGGTGGCCGGCCTGCAAGGCGACGATGTCGTGCGGCCATGTCATGGAATGGAAATCGAGCGCGGTCGCTGCCTTCGACCAATTGCCCGCGAGTACATGGCCGATTGCGCCGAGATGGGACGCGGCGCGGTCATCGGGATGAAGCGTGCGCGCATGGGTGACGATCGCCGCGGCTTCCGCCGCTGCCGCCGGTTCGGTGGCGAGCGCGAAGAACCAGGCCTTCAGCACATGCGCCATGACGAAGCCGGGCGCATCCGAAATCGCCCTGTCGACCGTCCCGACCGGATCGCCCCGGTAGAGGTTGAAACACTCCACCGCCTCGTCGTAGGCGGCAGCCGCTTCCGCCGATGCCCCGACGAGCGCGTTTCCCTGACGGTCGCTATGCACAAAAGCCTCCTGCCGGATCGTGACATCGAATGGCGGCGATCATAGAACTGTGGATGTGGCGCGTCACCAGCACGGGCGAAGATCCCGGGCGACGCCTGGAATGGGAGACTGCGAATGAAATTGGGGAAACTGGCGGTCATCGCCATGCTCTCGGTGGGGAGCTTTGCGCAGACGGCCGTTGCGCAGCAGCCGCCTGTGAGCGGGGCGGTCAAGCGAAGCGTGACGCCGCTTCGGGCCGACGAGTTCTGGCTGCAGGTGGCAAGCCGCGAGGCGCTTCCCGAAGCGATCGCCGTTGCCGAACAGTACAAGCCGGATTTCCCGCGCACCGCCGTGCTGCAGGCGCCGAATGGCTGGTACGCGATCGTCGTCGATGTCGTGAAGAACGGCGCGGTGAAGGACACGCTGGCGCGCATGAAGGCGTCGGGGCTGATCCCGGACGACAGCTACGCCACGCCCGGGAAGACCTTTTTGTGGATCGCGTGGCCGGAGGTCGACCCCTATGCGCCGGTGTCCAGCGGCAATTGATCAGCCAAGCTGTTCGAGCATCGCGGCGGCGCCGGAATTCGTTGCTTCGCCGCGCTTTTCCTCGAGATTGACGGCGGACACGGTGCCGTCGTCGACGATCATGGAATAGCGGATGGACCGCACGCCGAGCTTGCCGGCGGACAGGTCCGCATCCGTTCCAAGCGCCTTGCTGAGAGCGGCGTCCCAGTCGGCGATGAAGGTGATCTTGCCCATCGCGCCGGTCGCTTCCGCCCAGGCCTTCATGACATGATGGTCGTTGACGGAGACGCAGACGATCTCGTCGACGCCCTTGGCGAGAATGATGTCATGGTTCTCGATGAAACCGGGCAGGTGGTTCAGCGAGCAGGTCGGCGTGAACGCGCCCGGCAGTCCGAAGACGACGACCTTGCGCCCGTCGAACAGGTCGCGCGTGGAAATTTCCGCGGGGCCTTCCTCGGTAACCTTCAACACGGTGGCAGTCGGGACTTTGGAGCCGATCTCGATGGGCATGTCTTTCTCCGGATGTTCGGGTTTCCGGCAGAGACATAGTGCGGTCCCTGCCGAATTGGGAGTGGGTGAACGACGGATTCGCGTCGTTTATGGAGAGGAGACGGTGAGGGCTCTTTCGACCGCATCGACGCCGTCGCGCGCGGTCACGATCAGCGTCAACTCGCCGGCCTTGGCCGGATCGAAAACAGGTTCGACGCGGAACAGGGCCGTTTCGCCGTCATCGGAAACGAGGTCCGGCTTCTTGAACGGCCGGCTCGTACCGGCGGAAACGAAAAGCTGCGGATCGCTATCGGATACCGCGTGATGCAGGCGGATCTCCAGCGCGCCATCCTCCGTCCATGCGGCGTCCGCAATCGACAGGCGTTCCGACTGGTCGGCCGGCAGCGAGGAAAACGCCGTATCGAGCAGCAGAGTCTGCATGGCGTTGGGCTTCGCCTCGTCGATCGGCACGTCGAAATCCATGCTGACCGGCACGCAGACATCGCGGCAAATGCCGAGAAACACGCCGGCCTTCAACGCGGCGGGCCAGGTGGCGGCGGATGTGGTGAAGGTCAGCGGCAGCGCAACGGGCTGCGCATAGCCGGCCCAGGAACCATAGGGGTCGTCATGCCATTCCGGGGCGGGGTAGTGGATCGTCACATCCGCGCTGTCGCCCAGCGAGATCTGCGGCGGAATGCCGGCCGCGCCGGGTTCGCGCCAATAGGTCTTCCAGCCGGGTTCCAGCTCGATCTGCAGCATGCCGCGCAGTTCGGTTGCGCCCCCACGGGCGGGTTCGGCGACGATGCGCAGCCGCGCGCCGTCCGTCTCCTGCCACTGCGAGGCCGCTGCCGCCGCCTGCTGCGGCACAACCCCGCAGAACAGGGCGAAAATCACCGGCCATTTTCCCAAGAAGTCGCGCATCATCCGTTTCAATTGGCTCTAACTCGTTCCACAGGCAAATGAATTTGTCGCCGGGCAGGCCTCAACTCTTCGTGAGGGGAGGGGCGCAATTCAGCGGATTCTCCCACGTAAAAAATGCTGGTCAAATCCAATGGCAGTGTTACGCTTCTCTCATGGAAATTTTGATGAAACGGGACGTTACGAGCGGCACAGGGCAATTCGAGGGCAAGTTCCTCGTCGCCATGCCGAGCATGCTGTCGTCGTTTTTTGCCCAGACCATCATCTATGTTTGCGCCCATAACGAGGAAGGCGCCATGGGCTTCGTCGTCAACAAGGTGCGCGGCATGACCTTCGGCGATCTCGTTGAGCAGACCGACGTGTTCTCGGAAAACGCCATGCCGAGGATCCCGTCGAGCGTGGCGCATGTGCCGGTCGGCAATGGCGGCCCGGTCGACGAGCATCGCGGTTTCGTCCTGCATTCCGCCGACTATTGCGGCGACTCGACCATTCCGATCTCCGAATCCGTCTTCCTGACATCGACGACCCAGGTGCTGCGCAAGATCGCCAAGGGCGAGGGGCCGGACCGCTGCGCCATTTCGCTCGGCTATTCGGGCTGGGGCCCGGGACAGTTGGAAAGCGAGATGCTGGACAATAGCTGGCTGACGCTGGACGCCGATCCGGCCATCGTCTTCGACCAGGATCACGAAACGAAATATGCGCGGCTCCTGCGCGCCGCCGGGATCGACACCGCGCATTTCGTCGCCGATTGCGGCCACGCCTGACCTGACCCTGATTTCCTGATTATTCCGCCGCGTCGTCATTAGTGACGAGCGGGTTCTGCTCCATCACCAGTTCGGTCGCTTCCTCGGCATTGACCGGCACGCCGGCGATGAAGCCCTGGATGTATTTGCATCCCATCTCTTCGAGCTTGTCCGCATCGTCGGAGGATTCCACCCCTTCGGCGACCGTGGCGAGCCCGAGATTGTTGGCCATCGAGATGACCGATTCGAGAAGCGTATCGCGCTGCGACCAGTCGTTGCGCACCAGAGACTGGTCGATCTTGATCGTGTCGAAGGGGAAGTGCGAGAGATAGGCGAGCGACGAATAGCCGGTGCCGAAATCGTCCATCGCCAGGCCGATGCCGAGTTCCTTGACCTTCTGCAGGATGCGCGAATTGTGCTCCGGATTCTGCATCAGGACGGTTTCGGTGATCTCGAGGCGCAGCTTGTGCCGCCGCGAGGTGAAGCGCGCCTTCATGCCCGACAGCGTGTTGGCGAAATCGCGCATCATTACCTGCTGGCTCGACACGTTCACCGACAGGAAGAGCCTGGCGTCCGGCAATTGCACGTCCCAGTCCATCAGCTGGCGCATCGCCAGTTCCAGCGCGTGGTTGCCCAGTTCGACGATCAGGTCGGAGCGCTCGGCGATGGCGATGAACTCCGACGGCTGGACCTCGCCGCGGCGCGGATGTTTCCAGCGCATCAGCGCCTCGAAGCCGGCGATTTCGAGCGTGCCGGAATGGACGATCGGCTGGAAGGCGAGGCTGATCTCGCCGCGCTCGATGGCGCGCCGGAGATCGGATTCCAGCTGCAGCTTGTCGGAGCCGGACGTGCGGAAGGCAGGGCGGAACGGCTCCACCCGGTCGCCGCCGAAGCGCTTGGCCTGGAACAGCGCCAGCTCGGCGTCGCCGAACAGATCCTCGTCCTGCGCGCGCGCCTGGGTGAAGGTGGCGAGGCCGATCGAGACCGTGAGGATGATCTGGCGTTCAGCAAAGGAGATCGGCGCCTTGATCGTCTTCTTCACGGCGTCGGCGAAGGCGGCGATGCGCGCGGGCTCCGTTTCCGACAGGAGGATGATGCCGAACTGGTTGCCGGAAATGCGGGCCAGCGTGTCATGCGGACGCAGCAGGCGGCGCAGGCGCCGCGCCACCGTGATCAGCAGCGTGTCGCCCGCCGCCATGCCGATGGATTCATTGACCTGCCGGAAGCGGTCGATATCGACGATCAGCGCCGTCGGCCGCATCGCATCGTCGACATTGGCGATAGCGATGGCGTTGCGCAGCCGGTCCATGAACAATTCGCGGTTCGGCAGGCCGGTGAGGTTGTCATGCACGGCGTCGTGCAGCAGCCGCTCCTCGGAGCGCTTCTGGTCGCTGACATCGACGATGGTGCCGATGCAGCGGATCACCTGTCCGTCCGCGCCGACCACCGGCCGGGCGCGCACGGCATACCAGTTGTAATGGCCGTCATTGCCGCGCAGGCGGATATTGATGTCGATCTTGCCGCGCCGCTTTTCCAGAACCGCGTCGAGCGTGACCCGGAACCGGTCGCGGTCGTCCGTGTGGATGATGGCGAGCCAGTTCTTCGGCGGCCCCTGAAGCTTGCCCGCGCCGAGCCCGAGCACCGCGCCGAGATCCGGCGTCGTGGACAGACGGTCGCGGCCGACATCCCAGTCCCAGACGATGCCGCCGGAGCCTTTGACGGCCAGTGCCTGGCGCTCGACATTCGACAAAAGGTTCTGCTGGAAGGCGCCGCCGGAAAAGGCGTTCTGCATGATGGTGAAGCCGATCAGCAGGACGATCAGCACGAGACCGCCGGCCAGCGCCGGCTGGATGATGTCATTGTCCACCTGGCCGGAGATCGTCATGTAGCCGGCGATGATCCATGCGATCAGCAACGCCCAAGCCGGCACCAGCATGATGGCGCGGTCGAAGCCGCGCCAGCTGAGATAGGCGATCAGCACAGAGCCGAAGACCGCGGTCGCGGCGATGGAGAGGCGGGCGATGCCGGCGGCGAGCGCCGGATCGTAGAGACCGAGCGCGGCGAGGCCCGCCAGCGTTAGCACCCATGCGATGGCGCCATAGCTCAGATGGTCGTTCCAGCGGTTGAGGTTCAGATAGGTGAACAGGAACAGCGCCAGCGTCGCCGCGAGCGACACCTCGCTCATCCCCCGCCATGTCCGGACATCGGCGGGCAGCACGTCGAAGAAGCGGTCGATGAAGCCGAAATCGATGCAGATATAGGCGAGCACCGCCCATGCGAGCGCCGCGGCGGCCGGGAACATCGACGTGCCGCGCACCACGAACAGGATCGTCAGGAACAGCGCCAGCAGGCCCGAAATGCCGAGCACGATGCCGCGATAGAGCGTGTAGGAGTTGACGATGTCCTTGTACTGGTCGGCCTCCCACAGATAGACCTGCGGCAGGTTGGGCGAGGCCAGTTCGGCGACGAAGGTGACGACCGCGCCCGGGTTGAGCGTGATCGAGAAGATGTCGGCGTCGTTGCTTTCGACCCGGTCGAGCGCGAAGCCCTCCGACGGCGTGATCCCGACGATGCGCTGGGAGCCGAGATCCGGCCAGAAGAAATGCGATCCGACGAGGCGGAAATGCGGCGCGACGATCAGCCGGTCGATCTGCTGCTCGGTCGTGTTGGCGAGCGCGAAGACCGCCCAGTGGCCGTCCGTGCCCTCCTGCGTCGCCTGCACCTCGATGGTGCGCACGATGCCGTCAATGCCGGGCGCCGTGGAGATGCGGAAGGTTTCGCCGCGATTGCGGTAGATCGTGACGGCGCGCGACAGGTCCAGCGCCTCGGCGTTGCGCCCGATCGAGATCGGCTCGATCGCGAAGGCCGGCGTCGCAAAGGCGGACAGCATGGCGGCGAGCGCCAGCAGCAGCATGGCGCATGCGCGCGCGATGCGCCGGTCCTGCCACCCACTTGTCGCCAATCCTTGCTTCAAACTGCCTCACCTTGTTTAGCCTGCAGCCCCGCGCGCTCATGCTGCGGATTGATCCGCGCATAGAGCACATGGTCGCGCCAGGCACCGTTGATCTTGAGATAGGACCGCAGGTATCCCTCGCGCGCGAATCCGGCTTTTTCGAGAATCCGGATCGACCGCGTATTGTCCGGGATACAGGCAGCTTCAAGGCGGTGCAATCCGATAGCGCGAAACGCGTGGTCGCAAAGTAAACCAACCGCTTCGCTCATGACGCCCTTGCCGCGATAGCGTTCGCCCATCCAGTAGCCGATCTGGCCGCATTGCGAGACGCCGCGGCGGACATTGCCGAGCGTTATGCCGCCGAGGATCGCGCCGTTCTCGGCCGAACAGATGAAGAAGGGAAACCCGGTCCCGGCGGCGATTTCCTGGTTGTAGCGCCGGATGCGGCCGCGAAACGCCGTGCGCGACAGGTCGTCATCGGGCCAGGTCGGTTCCCACGGTCGCAGAAAGGCCTGGCTTTCCTCGCGCAGCGCCGCCCATTCCGTGTGGTCGGCGATGTCGGGATGGCGCAGGAAGATGGACTTGCCGGTAATGACCTGCTGGCGCGTTCCGCGAAATGGGAAGGCTATCATGTCCGGCACCGTATGACTGGCGGCTGCTATGCGGTTAACCCACGGCGAACCTGACATTCGCACGCGGCTCGGGATCGCCGGAGAGAAGCCCCGCGCGAATTGAATCGATATCCATCAGCTGGTCGACAGGGCCGATCGCCGAGACGGTCGGCGCGGATTCCGTGAACAGCCTGCCGGCGAGATCGCGCAGGCGCTCCACGGTCAGCTTGTCGAGGCGGTCGAGCAGTTCCTCGTTGGGGATCGGGCGGCCGAAGAGCAGGATCTGCCGCGCGATCTGGCCGGCCCGGCTCGGGGCGCTCTCGCCGGACATCAACAGGCTGGCGCGGAACTGGCTGCGGGCGCGTTCCAGTTCGGTCTGGTCGATGTCGTCTGCGGCGCGGCGAAGTTCCGCCAGGATGAGATGGACGAGCTCTTCGAGGTCGCCCGGTTCCGTCGCCGCATGGACGCCGAAAATGCCAGTGTCGGAAAAGCCCCAGTGGAACGCGTAGATCGAGTAACAGATGCCGCGCTTCTCGCGCACTTCCTGGAACAGGCGCGACGACATGCCGCCGCCGAGCAGCATGGCGAGAACCTGCGAGGCGTAGAAATCGCGCACGTGATAGGCGCGGCCCTCGAAGCCGAGCAGGAATTGCGTGTCCTGCAACTGCCGGTGCTCGCGATAGTCGCCGCCCACATAGGTGGCCAGCGAAACCGCCTTGCCCCGGGGCTTTTGCTGGATTCCGCCGAAATCCTTTTCCACCAGCTTGACGAATGTGTCGTGGTCGATGGCGCCGGCCGCCGCGATCACCATGCGCTCGCCGCAATATTCGCGGTCGATATAGCCGCGGATCTGGTCGCTGGTGAACGAGGTGATCGTGTCGCGGGTGCCGAGGATGGCGCGGCCGATCGGCTGGTGGCGGAAGGCCGCCTCGGTGAAGCGGTCGAAGACGGCGTCGTCGGGAATGTCGTTGGCGGCGCCGAGTTCCTGCAGGATGACGTGCTTTTCGCGCTGCAGCTCGTCCTCGTCGAACTTGGAATTCTGCAGGATGTCGGAGAGCAGGTCGATGGCGAGCGGTACGTCGTCCTTCAGTACGCGGACGAAATAGGAGGTCGTTTCGACGCTGGTCGCCGCATTGATGTCGCCGCCGACATTCTCGATTTCCTCGGCGATGGTGCGGGCGTTGCGCCGCGCGGTGCCCTTGAAGGCCATGTGTTCGAGGAGATGCGCGATACCGTGTTCCGGTTCCAGCTCGTTGCGGGAGCCGGCCTTGACCCAGACGCCGAGCGCGACGCTTTCGACATGGTCGAAACGTTGCGTGGCGACGGTGATCCCGTTGGAGAGACGAGTCGTCTCCACTGTCATGTGCACACTCCCTGGACTGGCCGAAAGCCGGCCAAACGCTTCCTCACTTCATTACCCGCACCGTCACTTTGCCGCGCGTGCGTGGTTCGAAACGTGATCTTCCACTATTTTTAGGTCGGAGGGAAGCTCCGTGAAGGTTTCGTGACGTTGCATCAGGTCCGACAGCCAGACGGGCAGGGCGGGATGCACGCCGCAGGCCTCCTCGACGGCGGCGGGGAATTTCGCCGGATGCGCGGTGGCCAGAACGACCATCGGCGTCGCGCTTTTCGGCTGCCGCCGCGCGACATGCAGGCCGATGGCGCTGTGCGGATCGAGCAGGTAGCCCGATTTCTCGTAGACATGACGGATCGTGCCGGCGGCCTCCGCCACATCCGCCGTGCCGGCGGCAAAGCCGGAACGGATCGAAGACAGCGTCTTTTCGGGCAGTTCGAAACGCCGCGCCTGTTTCAGGCTCGCCATGGCGTTGCGCACCGACAGGTCGTCGCGGCCGCCGGCGTCGAACAAGAGCCGCTCGAAATTCGACGAGACCTGGATGTCCATCGACGGCGAGGTCGTCTGCACGACGCCGCGCATTTCGTAGATGCCGGTCTCGATGGTGCGGGCGAGAATGTCGTTGTCGTTCGTGGCGATGACCAGCGTCTCGACGGGCAGGCCCATCTGGCGGGCGACATAGCCCGCGAAGATGTCGCCGAAATTGCCGGTCGGCACCGTGAAGGAAACCCGCCGGTCGGGCGCGCCGAGCGACAGCGCCGAGGTGAAATAATAGACCACCTGCGCCATGATGCGCGCCCAGTTGATCGAGTTGACGCCGGACAGTTTCACCGAGTCGCGGAAGGCGGCATGGTTGAACATGTCCTTCAACAGGCCCTGACAGTCGTCGAAATTGCCCTCGATGGCGAGCGCATGCACATTCGCCTCGCCGCTCGACGTCATCTGGCGCTGCTGGACCGGCGAGACCCGGCCCTTGGGAAACAGGATGAAGATGTCGGTGCGCTCGCGGCCGGCGAAGGCTTCGATCGCCGCGCCGCCCGTGTCGCCCGAGGTCGCGCCGACGATGGTGGCGCGCTCGTCGCGTTCGGCGAGGACATGGTCCATCAGCCTGCCGATCAGCTGCATCGCCACGTCCTTGAAGGCGAGCGTCGGGCCGTGGAACAGCTCCAGCACGAATTCGTTCGCGCCGGTCTGCACCAGCGGGCAGACGGCCTCGTGGCGGAACGACGCATAGGCCTCGCGCACGATGGCCTCGAAGACGGCGCGGTCGATCTCGCCTTCCACGAAGGGCCACATGACCGTGATCGCGATATCCTCATAGGACTTGCCGCGCAGCGCCCTGATGTCGGCGGCGGAAAAATGCGGCCATGTCTCCGGCACATAGAGGCCGCCATCGCCTGCCAGGCCGGCAAGCATGGTGTCGCAGAAGCCAAGGGCGGGCGCCTGGCCGCGGGTGGATATGTATTTCACGGGCGTTCACTCAACTGTTGCGCGCGGATCGCGCGGGGATTTGCCGCGCGCTCATTAGCCGAAAACCGGCCATTTCCAAACCCCATCGCCCACAGCGGTCGTCCCCGCCGGCATTGACGAAGCATACAAAGCTATGGATGGTGCCGCCGCGACCGCTGAATCGCCATTTTTATCATGGTATTGGCGGCGGGGGACGCAACGGGAATACGGGATAAACGGGATCGACATGCGTATCGTCAAGGCCAGCAACCTCGCACGTTTCGGCGCACTTCTTGCTCTTTTGACAGTGGCTTCATGCCAGACGGCCAATCTCGGCGACGGTCTCGGAAGCCGGTCGGAGAAGGGCAAGCCGGGCGACGAGGAACTGACGGGCGCGGACCTGCGCGCCTATTGTCCGCGCATCGAGCTTCGCGAAGGCACCGCCATCCTGCGCACCTATACGAGGGGCAATGACGGCGATCCCAACGAGATCATCTACCTGGCGACGATCACCGACGTGACCCGCACCTGCCGCTACCAGGGCGGCCAGCTCTTCATGGAAGTCGTCGCCGCCGGCCGCGTCGTCGAAGGCCCGAAGGGACAGTCGGGAGCGCTTGAACTGCCGCTGCGCGTTGCGATCCGCCAGGGCGAGAACGTGCCCTATTCGCAGCTCGGAAAGATCCAGGTCGCCGTCGCGCCCAATGCCGGCGCGACGCAATTCATCTTCAAGGACAGCCAGGTCGTGCTTCCCGCACCGACGCAACAGAACCTGCAGGTCTTCGTCGGCTTCGACGAAGGGCCTTACAACACACAGTAAGCGGGGGCGCCGATCAGGCGATCAGCGACCGGTAGGCCGCGACGCCGGCCATCATGCCCGCCGACGAGGCGAGCAGGGCGCTGTGCATCGGCATGGCCATGTCGCCTGCCGCAAAGACGCCGGTCACGCTGGTCTGTTTCATTGCGTCGACGAGCAGATGCGGGCCGAGCACGCCCTCGACGAATTCGCAATCGAGCCGTTCGGCGATCGGGCTTGCCATTTTCAGCTTCGGCGCGGTGAACAGGGCGGCAAGCGGGATCGTTCTCCCGTCGGCCAGACGCGCGGCCTCGAGATGCGGCGCGTCGCCGACAAGGTCGATCACCGGCGTGCGCTCGATGGCGACGCCGCGCGCGGCCAACCTTTGGAGCTCCTCGCCGGAAGGCTCGAAGTCGCGCTGGGTGAAATAGGTGGTCGGGCCCCAATCCGGAATCAGATCGCCCTGATGCGCCGAAGCCGGCCCGGTGGCGAGCACGCCCAGCGGCCGGTCGCGAAATTCGTAGCCATGGCAGAACGGGCAGTGCAGGACGCTTTTGCCCCAGCGCTCCGCGAGACCGTCGACCGCCGGCAGGATGTCCGCGACGCCGGTCGCCAGAACCAGTCGGCGCGCCCACTCGGTTCTGCCGTCGCTCATCGTGATCGTGAAACCGTCTTCCTCTTCGCGCGCGTCGGCGGCCTCGCCGTCGAGAAACGAGACATTGTCGTAGGCGGCGAGTTCCGCCCGTCCGGCGCTGCGGATCGCCATCGGCGACTTGCCGTCCATGCCAAGGAAGCCATGCGAGGCGTCGGCGAAACGGTTGCGCGGGCTGCCGGCGTCGACCAGCAGCACCCGGCGGCGTGCGCGGGCGAGATAGATGGTGGCCGACAGGCCGGCGAAGCCGCCGCCGATAACGATTGCGTCGAACATGGCTTTCTCCCGTTTGTCCATTCACGCAACTTTTAAAGTTTCATGATTATGCGAGTCAATATCATGGAACATGAAAAGTTGCGTGACGGACGGGAAGCGCCTAGATTGCGCCAGGATCGATAAAGGAGAGATCGTGAGACGAGACAGCCGCCTGTCGCGCATGCTGCATGTGCTGATCCACATGGCCGAACATGACGAGCCGCTGACGTCGGAAGCCGTGGCGGGTTTCATGTCGACCAATCCCGTCGTCGCGCGCCGCACCATGGCGGGATTGCGCGATGCCGGGTTCCTGACCTCCCGGAAAGGCCATGGCGGCGGCTGGGCGCTGGCCGTGCCGCTGGAGGAGATCACGCTGCTCGATGTCTATCGCGCACTCGGCGATCCCGCGGTCTTCGCCTTCGGCCCGACCGGCGAAAAGGCGGATTGCCTGGTCGAACAGGCGATCGACGAAAGGCTGGAAGCGACGCTGGAGGAGGCGAGGGCGTTGCTGCTCGGCCGCTTCGCCGAGATCACGCTCGCCGACATCAATGCCGATTTCGAGGCGAAGCTAAAAGCCACGCCCTGGACGACGAAGCCCGAGTTCTGTGGCTGAAGCCCGTCAGCCGAGCATTTGCAGGATCGGCGCCGTGGCCAACTTCAACGACTTGCCTGCTTCCATGGCGGCAAGCCAGCGGGAAATGTTCGGCCATCTTTCGTAAACGCGGGCTTGGCGGTAAACATCACCGTCGAATAGATCTTCAGGAGGAACGGCATGAACCGGTTCACCGGCGGATGCCTGTGCGGCGATGTCCGGTTCGTGGCGACCGGGCAGCCTTACCGGGTCGGGCTTTGCCACTGTCTCGATTGCCGGAAGCATCACGGCGCGCTTTTTCACGCCTCCGCGATCTTTCCCGATGACGCGGTGACGGTGGAGGGCGAGACGCGCGACTATGCCGGTCGGCATTTTTGTCCGCGTTGCGGCTCCTCCGTGTTCGGGAGGTCGGGAGACGAGATCGAGGTCAATCTCGGCTCGCTGGACGAACCCGACCGGTTTGTGCCGACATACGAACTCTGGACGATCCGCCGCGAATCCTGGCTGCCGCCGTTTCCGCTGAAACGGCATTACGAGCGCGACCGCGACGAGGGCGGCCGCACCGAGGACTAGACGGGCGCCTCGGCGTATCGTTCAAAACTTCTCGCGGCCGCTAACCCGGCATTAACCCCGTTCGGTAACCATGAGCCCGAAGTGTTTTGCGTAAACCGGGTGTATCATGTCTGTCGTTCGCCTCGCCTCCACGGCTCGCGCCGCGAAGTCCGTTCCGTCTTCCTCCATCGACGCTCGTCTCGATAGCATCATCAAGGGCGATTGCGTCACCGTGCTCGACAGTCTCCCGGAAAAATCGGTCGACGTGATCTTCGCCGATCCGCCCTACAATCTGCAGCTGGACGGCGATCTGCACCGGCCCGACCAGTCCAAGGTCGACGCGGTGGACGATCACTGGGACCAGTTCGATTCCTTCCAGGCCTATGACGCCTTCACCCGCGCCTGGTTGCTCGCCGCGCGCCGCGTGCTGAAGCCGACCGGCACGATCTGGGTGATCGGCTCCTATCACAACATCTTCCGCGTCGGCGCGTCCATGCAGGACCTCGGCTACTGGATTCTCAACGACGTGATCTGGCGCAAGACCAACCCGATGCCGAATTTCCGCGGCCGCCGTTTCCAGAACGCCCACGAGACGATGATCTGGGCCTCGCGCGACCAGAACGCCAAGGGCTACACCTTCAACTACGAAGCCCTGAAGGCCGCCAATGACGACCTGCAGATGCGCTCCGACTGGCTGTTCCCGATCTGCAATGGCGGCGAACGGCTGAAGGACGAGAACGGCGACAAGGTCCATCCGACCCAGAAGCCGGAAGCGTTGCTGGCGCGCGTGATGATGGCCTCGACGAAACCCGGCGACGTGGTGCTCGACCCCTTCTTCGGCTCCGGCACCACCGGCGCCGTGGCGAAGCGGCTTGGCCGCCACTTCATCGGCATCGAACGCGAGCAGGCCTATATCGACGCGGCGACGGCGCGCATCGAGGCGGTCGAAAAGGCCGACCTGAAAACGCTGAAACTGGTCGCCTCGAAACGCGCCGAACCGCGCATCGCCTTTGTCACCTTGCTGGATGGCGGGCTTTTGAAACCCGGCGCGATGCTGACCGATTCGAAGCGCCGCTGGGCCGCGACCGTTCAGGCTGACGGATCGCTGCACCATGAAGGCGAGCAGGCCTCGATCCACCGCATGGGCGCCCGGGTTCAGGGTCTCGACGCCTGCAATGGCTGGACCTTCTGGCACTACGAGGAAGAAGGCGCGCTTCAGCCGATCGACGCGCTGCGCCAGCAGGTGCGCAAACAGATGGCTGCCGCCGGGGCCTGATCCCGGCTCAGCCTTCCTGCGCGGCGAAGCGCGCGAACGCCTCCAGTTTCATGCGCATCGCCGCGCGCATCTCTTCGGTCGACAGGATCGCGTCGATCTCCCGCCGATCCTTCCTGATCAGATGCACCTCGAACTCCTCTTCCGGATAGAGCCGGCAGGAGATCGTCCTCAGCACTTCGCGCAAATGTTCCCGCAGATAGACGCTGCGCGTCGAAGCATGCACCAGCATCGCCGGTTTTCCGGGAATTTCGAAGCGGGACACCAGCCAGTCGAGCGCGTTCTTGAAGGCGCCTGGAATGCCGTGCGCGTATTCGGGACACGAGATCAGGATGCCGTCGCACGCCCCGACACGGGCGGCGAGGCGCAGCACGCTCTGCGGCGTATCGGCTTCCTTGTCCGGCGAGAACAGCGGCAGGTCTCCCATGCCGTCGAAGACCTCGATAGCGAAGCCGTCCGGCGCATTGGCGGCAAAAGCATGCAGCAGGGCCGTGTTGCCGGAACCGGCGCGCAGGCTGCCCGACAGGCCGAGGAGCTTCATGCCGCGAGCTTGTAGTCCGCCAGATCCGCGCGCAATTGCTCCGCATCCTCGAACTGTACCGCCTTCCAGCCGAATTCGCGGGCGGCGGCCACGTTCTTTTCCGAATCGTCGATGAACAGCGTCGCCGCCGGGTCGAGGCCGAATTCACGCGTGTGATGCGCATAGATCGCCGGGTCCGGCTTGATGATGCGGATGTCGCCGGAGACGGTGACCCCGCGCGACGCCTTCAGGAACGGGTAGATCTCCTGCGCCTCGCGAAACGTGTCGGAGGCGAAATTGGTCAGCATCGTCACGTCGCGGCCGGCGTCGAGCTGTTCGCGCAGGATGGCGACGCTGTCCTCATAGGCGTAGGGCACCATCTCGGTCCAGTGACGGCGAAAGGCGCGGATATTGTCCGCCTCGTCGGGAAAGCGCGAGATCAGCTCGTCTTCCGCCTCGATCCAGGTCCGGCCGCGATCCTGTTCCACGTTCCAGTCGTTCGAGCAGACCTCGGAGAGAAACCAGGCCCTGCGCCGGTGGTCGGGAATGATGCGGCGGAACGGCAGCTCCGGGTCGTAATGCACCAGCACCTTGCCGATGTCGAAGACGATATGGCGGATCTCGGTCATGGCTCAATCCAGATCGTGCTGTGATTCGTGGTCCAGGGCCAGAACCAACACTTTTTTCATGACAGTGGGTAGTGCCTCGCCGGCGATCGTCTCCGGCGCGCTCCACCATTGCCGCGGTTCCGGCGTCAGTTCGCCCTCGGCGCGGAACACGTCGAGGCGCAATTCGAAATGAGTGAAGACATGGCCGACCTTGCCGCAGGCGATCCAGCCGGCGGCAGGCAACGGGGCTTCCGACGCGTCGGTCGTGCCGTCCTGCCGCGCCGTCCAGCCGGTGGTCGGCACCTGCGTCATGCCGGCGAGCAGGCCCGTGTCGCCGCGTTTTTCGAGCAGGATCGCGCCGTCGGAATTGGTCAGGACATAGGCCGCGCCGCGCCGGACGGGCTTCGCCTTTTTCGGCGGTTTGACGGGGAACCGTTCCGGATCGCCGGCGTCGAGCGCGCGGCAATCGTCGCGCAGCGGGCAATGCAGGCAGGCCGGCCGTTTCGGCGTGCAGAGCGTCGCGCCGAGATCCATCATTGCCTGCGCGAAATCGCCGGGCCGGTCGGCGGGCGTCATCGCCTGTGTCAGCCCGCGGATCGGTTTCTTCGCCTCCGGCAGCGGCGTGTCGATGCAATGGAGCCGCGACACCACGCGCTCGACATTGCCGTCCACCACGGCGACCGGTTCGCCGAAGGCGATCGCCGCGATGGCCGCGGAGGTGTAGTCGCCGACGCCCGGCAGGGCGCGCAGGCCTTGCGACGATTCGGGGAATTCGCCGCCGTGATCCGACATCACCGCGTCGGCGCATTTCTTCAGGTTGCGGGCCCGCGAATAATAGCCGAGCCCGGCCCAGGCCTTCAGGATGTCGTCCTCGGACGCGGCGGCGAGTGCGGCGACATCCGGCCATGTTTTCGTGAATTTCGCGAAATAGTCCTTCACGGCGGCGACGGTGGTCTGCTGCAGCATGATCTCGGAGAGCCAGACGCGGTAGGGATCGGGCCTGGCGCCTTTGGCGATCTCCGCCGGTCCGGTCCGCCAGGGCAGCTCGCGCGCATGCCGATCGTACCAGGCGAGGAGCCGGTCGGCGACGGAGGGCAGGGACTCGACGGGGGCGGACATGGCGCTTCTTGTGCGCGAAAGCCGTGCACAAGATCAAGCCGTCGCATTCGCAACGATCCGCCGTTATCATGGCGGCGAAACGGGAGCCTTCGATTGGCCCAGGACGGATCCAAACCGGGAATGCGAAAACACCGCCAGCCGGAACAGCTCGGCGGGCTGGTCTCCGGCGTGCTCGACCCGGTCCTGGCGCGCCGCGCCGGCATGACCAGCGCCTTGCTCGCCGCCTGGCCGGAAATCGTCCCCGCGATGCTCGCGGAGACGACGCGTCCGCAAAAGATCAACTGGCCGCGCCGCGCCCATGAGGACGATCCGTTCAAGCCGGCGACGCTGATCGTCGCCGCCGAGGGCATGTCGGCGCTGCATGTCCAGCACCAGTCCGGCGAGATCGTCCAGCGCGTGAATGCCTTTTTCGGCTTCCAGGCGGTCGAGCGGCTGCAACTGGTCCAAAAGCCCGTCGCGCCCGAGCGCAAGCCGGTGCGCCGCAAACCGCCCGTTTCGCCCGCCGACGAGAAACGCATCGCGGCGCTGGCCGAGGATATCGAGGACGAGGGGCTGCGCGAGGCGCTGATCCGCCTCGGCAAAAGCGTCAAGCAGGACAGGCGTTAGCGCCAAACGAAATCCAGCTTCGGGGAAACGGAGCGAGGCAGAACAAACCGCGTCATCCCGGCGGCGCGCAGCGCAACCCGGGATCCAGAGCCGAGAGCCTTGAGGCAAGGCTGAATTGTCATGCCACGGGATGCGTGGCCTCAAATCTCGAGAAAATCCGCAGAAAGCCCGGCTCTGGATTCCGGGTTCCGCTTTGCGGCCCCGGAATGACGGGGCGAGGGGACAGGCGCTAGCTCAGCCCCGTCACCGGCACCAGCGCACCGTGGATGTCCTTTGCATCGTCCGAGCAGAGAAAGGCGATGACGCCGGCGAGGCTTTCGGGCGTCACCCATTTGCCCGGATCGGCCTTCGGCATGGCGCTGCGGTTTTCCGGCGTGTCGATGATCGACGGCAGCACGGAATTGACGTTGATGCCGTGGCCCTTCAGTTCCGCGGACGCGCTTTCGGTGACGCGCATCACCGCGGATTTCGACGCGGCATAGGGCCCCATCGTCTTGCCGCCCGTCTTCGCGCCATTCGCGCCGATGGTGACGATCTTGCCCGCGCCGCGCTCGATCATGCCGGGCGTCACGGCGGCGAGCACCGACAGCAGCGTGCCGAGATTGAGGTCCATCATTTTCTGCCAGTCTTCCGCCGGAACCTCGTGCACGGGCGTGCCCATGTCGAAGCCGCCGGCGATGGCGCAGACGATTTCCGGCGCACCCAGCTTCCCGGTAACCTCGGCGATCGCTTTCCTCGTCGCCTCGCGGTCCGTCAGGTCGACGCCGAAGGCCGCGTGATCGCCCGAAAGCTCGTTGGCAACCGCCTCGACCTTCTCGAGCCTGTGCCCGAACAGCGCCACCGAAGCGCCTTCCTCCGCGAACCTCTTCGCGACCGCGCGTCCCAGATTGCCGGCGGCGCCGGTGACGATGACGGTCTTGCCTGTAAAACGCATGGCGCATTCTCCTCTCGTTCGAACGGTTTTAGGCCTTTGCCGGAAAACTTGCGAGGCCGGCTTGCGTTCCGTCTTGCCACTGTGGCGCGCATGTGATTGGTCGCGGCCATGACCGCCGCCCCAAAGCCCGAACTCCGAGACCGTTTCTGGGAAAGTGTTGCGCTCGAGGAGATGAGCGCAGCCGAATGGGAAGCGCTGTGCGACGGCTGCGGCAAATGCTGCATGTCCAAGCTCATCGACGACGACACCGACGAGATCTACTACACGACCGTCGCCTGCGAGCTGTTTGACGAGGGCTCCTGCCGTTGCGTCGACTACGCCAACCGCCAGGCGCGCGTGCCCGACTGCGTGCAACTGACGCCGGAGAACGTGCGCACCATTCCATGGCTGCCGAAGACCTGCGCCTATCGGCTGGTCGCGGAGGGCCGGCCGCTTTACGCATGGCACCCGCTGATCTCCGGCGATCCGGGCTCGGTTCACGAAGCGTCCATGTCGATGCGCGGCCGCGTGACGGCGCATGAGCAGGACATGGCGCATGAAGGCGAGTATCTCGACCACCTGGTCGAGGAAGGAATGTAGCGACGGAACCCGCAGCGAAATGCCTGCGTTTCCGTATCACCCGTGTGACCTGAGAGGAACGACCATGTCCGAAGCCGACACCAAAGCCCTGATCGGGCGCTATCTCGACGCCTTCAATGCGAGCGACTGGGACGCCATGCTTGCCTGCCTGCACGAGGACGTCGCCCATGACGTCAATGAGGGCGGCCGCGAGATCGGCAAGGAGAAGTTCCGCTGGTTCAACGCCGAGATGGCGCGCCATTACGACGAGCGGCTGGCCGATATCGCCATCATGGTGGGTGAGGGCGGCGTGCGCGCCGCGGCCGAATTCACCGTGCACGGCACCTACAAGGCGACCGCGGAGGGCCTGCCCAAGGCCTCGGGCCAGACCTACACGCTGCCGGCCGGCATCTTCTTCGAGGTCGATGACGGGCTGATTTCGCGCGTGACGACCTATTACAACCTCAAGGACTGGATCGCGCAGGTCGAACAGGGATGACGGTTTCCGTCCGTCCGCTGACGGGCGAGGAGGTCGCCGCGCGCTTCGACGACATGGCGCGGCTGCGCATCATTGTCTTCCGCGCCTTTCCCTATCTCTACGACGGCGACATGCACTATGAGCGCCGCTACCTGGAAACCTATGCCGCCGCGCCGGACGCCTTCGTCTGCGGCGCCTTCGATAGCGAAGACCTCGTCGGCATGGCGACGGCCTCGCCTTTGTCGCAGCACAAGGCGGAATTCGCCGAGCCCTTCGAGACGCGCGGCCTCGATGTCGGCGACTTCTTCTATTTCGGCGAATCCGTGCTGCTGCCGGATTATCGCGGCCAGGGCGTCGGCGTGCGCTTCTTTGAGGAGCGCGAGGCGGAAGCGCGCCGGCAGGGCTTTTCGAAATGCATCTTCTCCGCCGTCATCCGCCCGGCGGATCACCCGGAGCGGCCCGCCGGCTATGCCCCGCTCGACGCCTTCTGGCGCAAGCGCGGATATGAACGCATCGAGGGACTGCGGACGGCCTATGCGTGGAAGGATACCGGCGAGGAGCAGGAGACCGACAAGCCGATGGAATACTGGATGCGCGATCTCACGCAGACGTGACGGGGCGTGTGTTGCGGCCGGCCGCCATCGGCGCGATAGGGACGCACGCTTTACGGGAGGAAGCCATGTTCATAACCCGCCGCGCCTCGATCCGCCTCGTGCTGGCCGGGGTCACGCTGATCGCCACCGGCCGCTTCGCGCTGGCCGGCAAGGTCAATGCCGACGCCAACGGGATCGCGATCGAGGGCTACGACCCGGTCGCCTATTTTATCGAAGGCGAACCGGTGGAAGGATCCGAAGACTTCACCGCCACCCATGACGGCGCGACATACCGCTTTGCCAGCGCCGCAAATCGCGGCGCCTTTATCGCCGATCCGGTAAAATACGCGCCGCAATATGGCGGCTTCTGCGCCTATGCGGTCGCCCATGACGCGACCGCGCCGATCGACCCGGAAGCCTTCACCGTTCTCGACGGCAAGCTTTACCTGAACTACTCCGACCATGTGCGCGCGCAATGGCGCAACGACGCGGCCGGGTTCATCTCCCGGGCGAATGAAAACTGGCCGGGTCTTTCCGGCCAGTGAGTTTTATTGGTCGAGCGCGAAGGTGACGTTCACGGTCACCGTATAGGCGTTCTCGCCGGCGGCGACCGGCACGGCGTCGGCCGACTCGACCATCGCCGAGCGGACCTTGGCGTAGGGTTCGGGTATGCTCGGCGTCGAGACTTCGGAAATCTCCAGCACCTTGCCGAGGCCAATCCCGGCCGCCTCGGTCAGCGTCTTCGCCTTGGCGATGGCGTTCTTCATCGCCTCGGTGCGGGCCTTCTCGACGGTTGCCGACGGGTCGTCATTGGTGAAGGCGATATTGCCGCCCTGGTTGACGCCAAGCGTCACCGCCTTGTCGAGGACGCCGCCGAGCTTGTCGAGATCGCGCAACCGCACCGTCAGCGAATTGCGGACGATATAGCCGGTGATGCGCGGCTGTTCGGCCTCGCCGCTGCTCTTGCGCGGCGGGTAGTAATATTGCGGCTCGATGGAGAAATTCGCGGTCTGCAGGTCGCGTTCCGCGACGCCCTCCGCCTTCATCGCATCGAGCACGTCCTGCATCGCGACCGAATTGGCGTCGAGCGCCTCGCGCGCCGTCTTGCCCTCGCGCAGCACGGTCAGCGTCAGCACCGCCATGTCTGGCGCGATCGATGCCGAGCCCTCGCCGGTGACGACGATGCGCGGCGTCGGCTGGCTGTCCTGTGCGGCGGCCGGCAAAGCGGCGAGCGGCGCGGCGAGCATCAGCGCAGCGGCAACGGATTTTCCTGCGAATGTCATGTCTGGTTTCCCGTCTTGTCGGCCCTTCGAGGAGGGCGGTGCCACGCCATTACGCCGCCAATATGGCGCGAAGCGTGCGAATGCACACAGCCGCTTGTGAAGCGGCAGCGTTTCGGCTAGGCACAGTTCCGGGTGGGGCCTGTAGCTCAATTGGTTAGAGCCGGCGGCTCATAACCGCTTGGTTGGGGGTTCGAGTCCCTCCGGGCCCACCATCTCAAAAATTCTTCAATAAAATCAAAGATTTATGGGGAGAAGGGGGCGAGGTACGTACATCGGGTTCCGCGCCATTTTGTCGGCGTTTTGCCTGACGCCAACACGAATCCTGCCGAAGACGCTCCCAAGTCCGCATCCCGCGAAGTAGATATTCCGCGCTTTCCGAAGCTCGACTTGGCGGGCGCATCGCGTGCTTGGAATCGAAGGAAGCAGCGTGATCGACGCAACTATTTATAAATTATATATATTCGAGAATTGTGGTTTTAAATCCAAAAAGCGAAAATTCTAATGTATTTAAATGGCTTTAAATAAATAGTATTTGATAGATATACATAAAAAATAATAATTAAGCGACATAAAATTGAACAGAGGGTGATTCTGTACGTGATGTTGACTTGAGAACTGGGGATTGCATCGAGATGATGAAAGTCATGCCTGACGGCGTTGTGGAACTCGTTATCACCGATCCCTCTTGTGTCGCCTCTGCCTGTAGACTCGCGTTCATTGTGAGGAATCGGTGACTGCTTGTGTCATAGATGCAAGAATAGTATGAGTCGCGCCGTTCCTTGTTTGTTCTTTGCGCTAGGCTTGAGGGCGAGATAAACTTATCATATCCAGCGAGGGGTAAAAATGAGCGATAATTTCAAGGCCATCTCATTGTTTTCTGGCGCAATGGGACTCGATCTCGGTATTGAAAGTACGGGTAGGTTCGACCTGCTGGCCTGCATCGAAAAAGAGCGCGCCTTTTGTGACACAATCCGCCTGAACCAGAAGGCGGGGAGGCTTGCAGAGACGCTGCGGGTCTACGAAGGTGACATTTGCGACATCTCTCCAACAAGAGTGATGGACGATTGCGGACTTAAGCCGGGTGAGTTGGATCTGCTGGTCGGCGGCCCGCCCTGCCAGTCCTACAGCACGGCCGGAAAGCGCGGGACTGTTCAGGATCCACGTGGTATGCTGATCTGGAAGTTTCTGGAGTTTGTGGACGTTCTCCAGCCGAAGCTGTTTGTCATGGAGAATGTCCGCGGTCTGGTTTCCGCGGCGCTGAAGCACCGGCCGATAGCTGAGCGACCCAACAAAGGCGGAGCGCAGCTGACGGAGGAAGAAGAACCGGGCTCTGTGGTCCGTCTGCTGGCGCGCGACCTGCAGAAGTGCGGCTCTGCCCCCTACCACATGGACTGTTTTGAAGTGAACGCCGTCAACTACGGGGCCCCGCAGCTGCGGGAGCGCGTGGTGTTCATCGGCAACCGTTTCAACAAGCGGATTGACTTTCCTGATCCGACGCACGGCCAGGACGACACAACCCTTACGCCATGGCGGACGCTCCGGGATGCCATCGGGCAACTGGATGATCCCGGCGAAGTCATCATGGATTTCAGCCCGCGAAAAAAAGGCTATCTGAGCCAGGTGCCGGAAGGGTCCAACTGGCGGAGCCTGCCCACTGAAGTGCAGAAGGAGTCGATGGGCCGCGCCTGGCACGCCAAGGGCGGCCGTTCCGGCTGGTGGCGGCGGCTGAGCTTCGATCTGCCTTGCCCGACACTGGTGACGATGCCGAACCATGCCAGCACCTCGCTGTGCCACCCGACCGAGGTCAGGGCGCTGACACTCCGGGAATATGCGCTGATTCAGGAGTTCCCGGAGGACTGGGAATTCTCCGGCACGCCGCAGCAGCAATATGCGCAGGCAGGAAATGCCGTTCCTGTGCGGCTGGGTTGCGTGACCGGCGAAGTCGTGGCTGGCGCACTGGACGAGCTGAAAGCGCGACGGTGGAAGCCTTATGCCGAGAAGATCGAGGAATATCGGATCGTCTATGTGCAGTCCCATGTCCGCACCCGCCAATGGTACAAGAACGGCGAAACCAAGGTCTGGACAGACGGGGATGCCAATAAATCCGTGCGCTATGCCGCGCCGGTCACCCGCAGGAGTGAACGTGCTATGGCAGGGGCTGAGTAATGGCCGGGCATCCCGATCTGCCGAAGGATGTGTCTCCGCTATTTCTGAGCAAGCAGAAAATATTCGCGAGTCTTAAGCGTATTGATGCTGACCCCAAGGCGCGAGACCGTATTCTGACGCTGGAATCAGAATTCCGCACGAAGATCGGGATCCACATTAAGGGGCTGCCGGACGCCAGTTCGAAGTTTGCGAAATTCTACACCAGCCCCTTCGTCCTGATGTTCTATTCCCGGCAGAAGGCGTATTCCCGGGTTGCCCAGATCGAGCAGGATTTAGTTCCGGCGAAAGTCTTTTCCTCGATGGAAACGTCTGCCGGCAACATGGTCGAGAAGGTTGTCCTTCCGGCTTATGGCTGGGAAGTGGTGCACAGCGCCATGCATTCGCATGAATCGCTGCTCGATGGCCGGAAGATAGACCAGAAGACCAGTAAATTCGTCGGGGCGACCCTCAAAAGCGGCCCGCGCACACTCAACGACGATATGGCGAAGAATATCGGCAATGAGCTGGTGGACCGGGCCTCATCTTGGGCGGTCAGCCACGGGGTGAAAGAAGTCGATTTCACCTATGGAGTTCTGTACGGAACCAAAAAGCAGTCCAATAAGAAGGACTGGCACATCCTGCGCAACATCGAGGAATCCCGGCCGCGTCAGTCGAAGCTGACGACTTCCCACAAGGGGGCCTGGTCGGTGGCGTACACCGATGGCCCTCTCACCGTCTCGGCGACCGTCCGCGTCGGCATCGAGTGGTGGGAATATCTCGGCGGCAAGGATACGTGGATCGAACTGTGCTGTGCGCTTATCCGGGCCTGCATTACGCCGGTGAATGGTCAGCCGCCGGCACCGGCCTACACGATTTCTGATCTTCCCGATATTCTCGACATGTCGATGCTGCCGGCAGGTTACAATGTCTCCGTTCTGCAGAACAGTCAGCTCGAATGGCTCCTGTTCCTGGCGCGACATTTCTCGGACGGATTCGATTAAACTAACAGAGTTCAGACAAAGCCTACCTTGGTTGGCCACTTTGGTTTATATTGTGAGTTTGTGTCAAGAGCGATCAGATCAATTCCCACCCTATAGATGTCAGTTGAACGCCGCTCCGAAATGGGCGGTGTTTTCCCATTCTAGCGAAGGCAAAATCCTATGGAAAACGTGCTCCTAATAGGCGAAAAATAACCCCCTAAATCTAGGGGAAATCACGAAAATCGTGTTGGCGTCGGTGGTGGCGTTTTGCCTAAAAGCCCAATAGAATCGATGCTTTTCATTAGGCTCCGGGCCCACCATTTCCCTTTCCTCACACCGTGTCGCCGCCGCCGGATTTGCCGCCGCCGATAGCGCGACTTTCGGCGGCCGCAACCTCGGGTCGCAGGGATGCGGTGGCCACTCCGCCGATCCGTTCGCAATCGGGTTTCGCTTTCACCACCGACCGTTAGCCAAACCGGCGGTTCTTGCTTGACCCAGTGCGCGCGGACTGGAAATTTGCGCGGCAAAACAACGGTTTTTGATGCCCCTGCCGAAATGACCACCGTGAACGATCCCCTTGCCGAGAGCGCGACGAGGCTCCTGGCGATTCCGAAGCTGCTGGGCACGATCGGCCCGCAGGAAGGAATTCCCGATGCCGCGTCGGCGCAGGGCTACGAGGCGGGTTCGCGGTTCTATACCTATCTCGACCGGCTGGAGGCGCTCGGTCTGCCGGCCTGTCTTTATGACGACGCGGGCGCGCGGATATCCTTCGATACCGACCATGACGGTTTCCCGGACAGCGTCACGGATGAAGCGAAGGCCGGCGTGTCCGTATGCTTCGGCGAGCATGAGGGCGGGCTTTTCCTCTTTTCGCAGGCCAGCATGGACCGCAATGCGGCCCCGGACGGGGTCGGCTGGCTCGCCTTCCATATCGACCGGAGCTTCGTCGAGAACGCGCTGGCGCGGCTCGGCCAGCCGGTCTCGCTGACCGCCAATGAATTCCGGCTCGTCGCCAATCTTCTCGCCGGCCGCGACCTGAAGGAGGCCGCGCAGAGTTCCGGCGCCAGCTACGAGACCCGGCGCAAGCAGTTGCAGGTGATCTTCCAGAAGCTCGACGTCAACAGCCAGTCCGGGCTGGTCCGGACGGTTTCGCTCGGTCTCATCGGCTGCCTGCTCGACCGCCTGTCGGAAGCCCGCATCGAGCGCGACCCCGAACAGGAACTCTTGCGCCGCCACTACGGAGACGAAGCGCTTCTCCACACCTTCGCCCTGCGCAGCGGCCGCCGGGTCCAGGTCTGGGAGTTCGGCCCACGCGACGGCATCCCCTGTCTCTTTTTCCACCAGATGCTGGCGCCCACCGTGCTCGCCCCGGACAAGATTTCGGAGCTGCATGCCCATGGCGTCCGCTGGATCACCGTGCCGCGCTTCTTCTGGGAGGCCGGGCCGGCGGAGACCGGCCAGATGGCCGCCGACTATGCCGACGATCTCGCCGAGGTCGTGGAGATGATGTTCCCCGGCCCGGTCACCTGCGTCGCCGCCAATACGGGCGTCGCCTGGGCCGCCTTCTTCGCCACGCGCCATCCGCATCTGGCGCGCCGTCTCGTCCTCGTCGGAAGCCCTTTTCCGGCGGCGTCGGGACACAAATCTTCAAAACCGGCGAGCCTTCAGCACGCCTTCGCCAATGTCATGCGGACGCAACCCGCCGCGCTGAATGTCGTCATGAAAAGCTATCTGCGGCTGACGCGGTCGAAGCGGCTGTCGGCGCTGGCGATGCGCCATACCTATCGCGAACCCGGTCCGGACCAGGCGGCGCTGGAAAGCCTGCTGGAGAAGGGCTGGATGCAGGACTGGATCGAACTGATCGGCGAACGCGCCGGCGACCGGATCGCCGCGGATCTCGCCCTCAACCAGTGGGACTGGGTCTCCGCGCTGGAGAAATACAATGGCGGCGTCGATTTCATCCATGGCGACACCGACCGCATGGTGCCGCCGCACTATATCGCGGAAGCCGTGGAACGGATCCGGCAGGCCAATCTGATCATGGTCCCCGATGCAGGCCACCTGCTCTCGACGCACCGCTTCGACGCCGTGCTGGCGCATGTGCGGTCCGATATCGGCGCATACCAGCCGGCCTGACTGACGCGCTTCGGATGCGCCTCACGCGTTTTCCGCGTGCCGCCTGATTTCCTCGATGAAGACATCGGCGAACCGCTCCAGCTTCGCCTCGCCGACACCATGCAGCTGCGCGAAATCGCGGTGGTTGGCGGGCTGGGCCTTCGCCATCTCGATCAGGGTCTTGTCGGAAAAGATGACATAGGCGGGAACGGAACGTTCGCGCGCCAGCTCGGTGCGGCGCGCCTTGAGGCGCTGGAGGAGGGGCGCCGGCACATCCGCGTCGAGTTCGGCGGCGCTTGTCCGCTGCTTCTTTCTGCCGCCGCGGATCAGGTCCGGCCGGTAGCGGAACTCGGCCTCACCGGCGAGCAGGGCGTGCCCTTTCGGCGCGATCGACAACCCGCCATAGCCGGCGACGTCCAGCGTCAGGTAGCCGCCGCCGACGAGCTGGCGGATCAGCGACTGCCATGTCCCGCGCGGCTTGTCCTTGCCCGCGCCAAAGACCGACAGCTCCGTATGCCGCTGCGCCTCGGCCTTCTCGTTGGCCTTGCCGAGAAGCAGGTCGGCCAGATGCGTCGCGCCGAAGCGCTCGCCGGTCATCTGCGCCGCGAACAGGATCTTGCGGGCGTCCTCCGTCCCGTCGACGGTCTCGACCGGATTGAGGCATACGTCGCAATTGCCGCAGGGTTCGGAGGTTTCGCCAAAATAGGACAACAGGCTCTGGCGGCGGCAGGACGGGGCCTCGCAATAGGCGACCAGCGAATCGAGGCGCTTGTGTTCGCGCCGACGTCGTTCCTCGCCGCCGTTCTCCTCGTCGATAAAGCGGCGGCGCATGGTGATGTCCTGCAGGCCGAACACCATATGCGCGTCGGCCGGCGCGCCGTCGCGTCCGGCGCGGCCGATCTCCTGGTAGTAGGCGTCGAGCGAACCGGGCAGGTCGGCATGGAAGACGAAACGCACATCCGGCTTGTCGATGCCCATGCCAAACGCGATGGTGGCGCAGACGATCACGCCGGGCTCGGTCATGAACAGGTTCTGGGTCTCCGCCCTCTGCTCCGGCGTCAGACCGGCGTGATAGGGCACGGCGCGGTGTCCCTGGCCGGACAGGAAGGTCGCCAGCTCCTCGCTGCTGCGCCGCGACAGGGCGTAGACGATGCCGCTCTGTTCTTCACGGCCGTCCAGGAACGCGAGCAACTGTTTCTTGGTGTTGGCCTTCGGCTCGACGGTGAGGCTGATATTCGGCCGGTCGAAGCCGGCGACATAGACCTCGCCGTCGCCTGCGAAAAGCTTGGCGACGATGTCGCGCCGCGTCGCCTCGTCGGCGGTCGCCGTCACAGCGCCGATCGGCACGCCGGGAAAGGCCGTGCGCAGATCCTGCAGCATGTCGTATTCCGGCCGGAAGGACGCGCCCCATTGCGAGATGCAATGCGCTTCGTCGATGGCGAAGAGCGAGACGCCGATCCTTTGCAGCGCGCCGATCATGCGCTCCGTCATCAGCCGTTCCGGCGCCATGTAGAGAATGCGCACCTGGCCGGCGGCGACGCGCCGCCAGATCGCGACATTCTCGTCGCGGCTGGCCGAGGAGTTGATCGTCTCGGCGGCGACCCCGGCCAGCTTCAGCGCGGCGACCTGGTCGTGCATCAGCGCCACCAAGGGCGAGACGACGACGGTCAGTCCGCCTTTCACCAGCGCCGGTACCTGATAGGTCAGCGACTTGCCGGCCCCCGTCGGCATGACGGCCAGCACGTTGCGGCCGGTCAGCAGGCAGTCGGCGATGTGTTCCTGCCCGGGGCGGAAACTGTCGAAGCCGAAGACCTCTTTCAGGACGGCGTGCTTGGCGGACATGAAGGCTCGGCTGCCGGGCAGGGCGGTTGGAATGGAATCGCGGATGAACGCCGCCAGCATTAGGCGGGCGGGAATACAGGCGCAATCGCTGCGGGCCAATCGGTCGTGGACAGTGCGCTCGCGCCGGCAATTCGCGCCATGCGGCACGATGGCCGGTTTCGGCTGCGTCTCGCTTGCGCTATTTCCACGCGGCAAGGAGACTTCGAATGAGCGAAAAATCGGCTGCCAACAGCCTGGCCCTTGTCGGCGCGGGCATTCTCGGTTTCGCCGGCGTCGGCGCCGCGGCGATGAGCGCCCATGCGGGCGACGATCCGCGGCTGGCGGGCGCGGTGGCGCTGGTCTGCCTGAGCCATGCGCCGGCGCTGCTGGCGCTCGGGCTTTTGGCGAGGGGCGGTCTCGTGCTGCGCCTCGCGGCGCTGCTGCTCTTCGTCGGTGCGGCGATGTTCTCGGCCGATATCGCTCTACGACTGTTCGGCCATGGCCGGCTTTTCGCCATGGCGGCGCCGGCCGGCGGCATGACCATGATGGCCGGCTGGTTCGCCGTGGCGATCGGCGCCTTTACGCTCCGACGCTGACACGCCGGGGCACAATTGCCGCCATGGCAGCGCATTGTCCGGGAAAAAGCCGCTCGCTGCCTCGAGCAGCGCCATCAGCGCGGCGACGATGCCGGTCGCGACGACGGCGAGCGCCGCCGCCTCGCTGCCCAGTCCCGCATCCTCCAGGTTGAGCAGCGCCACGCCGAGCGTCTCGGTGCCCGCCGACCATAGAAGCGCGGAAATGGTGAGTTCGTTGAAGGCGAGCAGGAACGCCATCAGACCGCCTGCGACGACCGACGGCAGCACGAGGGGCAGGATGATCCGGGAAAGCCGGACGGCGATCCCGGCCCCGTCCATGATCGCGGCTTCCTCGACATCCCGGTCGAGGGAAGAGACGGAGGCGACGACCGGCTTGACCGCAATGGCGAGGAAGGAGGCCAGATAGGCAAAGACGATGATCCACGACGTTCCGTAGATCGTCATGCCGACGAGCGGCAGCGGTTTGACGAACAGTAAGATGCAGGCGATGGCGACCACGACGCCGGGCAGCGCGTAGGGCATCTCGACAATCGGCAGGATCGCCATGCGCGCGCGCGCAAGACGCCGGTCGACGGCATAGGCAAGCAGCAGCGACAGAACCGCGAGAAGAATAGCCGCGCCGCCGGCATAGGTCAGGGAATTGGCGAAGGCGCGCCGGATCAGCGCCTGGCGCCACATCACCTCCGTATATTGCGTGAAGGTGATCGTTTCCCAAGTGAGCGTGACGCCATAGGCGGGAACCAGCGAGGTCGCCGCCAGCGAGGCAAGCGGCAACAGGATCGTCACCGCGAAGAACGCCCAGAGCCCTGCTTCGGCAAGCCGCGTCCCCGCGCCGCTTTTGATGAACGGCTCCAGCCCGCGTTCCGCATCCGTCCGCACGTCGCGCTTCGACATCAGCCAGGCCGAAACGAGCACGGCGGCGCCGGCGATCAGGGCGATGAGGAGCGACACCAGCGCCGCATCGTCTATGCCGCCGCGCCCGAAACTCGCCAATTGCCGGTAGACCATGGTCGGCAGGGTGATGACGCCGACCGGCAGGCCAAGCAGGGCCGGGATGCCGAAATTGCCGACGCCCGCCACGAAGGCGAGCAGGCTTGCCGACAGGAAGTTGAGGCGGGTGATCGGCAGGATGACCCGGGTGATGATGGTGAGCGGGCCGGCTCCGTCCAGCATCGCCGCCTCGACCAGCGTTTTCGGCACGCGCACCAGTCCGGCCGCCAGGGTGATCGCGACCAGCGGCGCGTGGTGCAGGCCCATCACGAAGATAATGCCGCCAAGACCGAGCATCGGATTGGCCGTGCCCGGCGGCGGCGCGAGGCCGAGCGTGTTCAGGATCGGCGAGGAGGGACCGGCCAGCGTCTTGAAGGCGAGGGCGGAAACCTGCGGCGCAACCATCAGCGACAAAACGAACAGGAAGGCGAGCAGCCGGCGGGTTCGAAGCGCCATTGTGGCGAGGACGAGGGCGACGATGCTCCCCACCGCGACGGCGAACACCGTCGAGCCGGCGGCGATGATCAGCGTGTTGCGGATGGAGCGAAGGACGGAGGGGCCGGTCAGCAGCGCAACGGCGTCGGCCGCATCGGCCTGGACCACCCGCGATGCGGCAATGACCAGCTGGACGATGGGCAGGAGGCAGAAGAGGCAGACGGCGGCGATGACCAGCAGCGCGATGCCGCCGCCTTCCCTGTCGAACCACTGATCCGCCCCCCGCCGGAAAAAGCGGAGGGCGGAATTTTCGCCAATGATATTCACGTCGGCCTTGCGGGAGATCCGGACAGGATCAGTTCTGCCCGAAGACGGTCGCGAATTTCTCCTTGTCGGCCTCGGCGGAAGAAAGCGCCGACTGCGGATCGAAGGACATCACCTTGATCTCGGAAAGCGCCGGGAAGCCTTCCGGCGGCGTCACGCCCGGATGGGCCGGCATGTAGCCCTGCGAAACCGCCATTTCCTGGCCTTCCTTCGAGATCAGGAAGTCGACAAAGGCTTTTGCCGCTTCGGGGTTCTTCGTGTTCTTGAGGATGGCGACCGGCTCGGAAATCGCCGAGACGCCTTCTTCCGGAAACACGAAATCGACCGGCGCGCCCTTGGCCTTTTCGCGGATCGGCAGGAACTCGACGACCATGCCGTAGAGCTTCTCGCCGCCAGCGACGGCTTTCAGCACGCCGCCATTGCCGCCGGAAGCCTGCGCGCCGTTCGCGGCGAGCGTCTCGTAATAGCCCCAGCCCTCGTCCATGTTGGAAACCATGGTGTTGGTGTGGATGAGCGCGGCGCCCGAGGTCAGCGGCGACGGCATGGCGATCTGGCCCTTGGCCTCGTCTTTCAGCAGGTCCTTCCAGGAGGTCGGCTTCATCGGCGCATTGGTGTTGTAGATGATGCCGGTGGTGATCAGCTTGGTCGGAAACCACATCCGCTCGGGATCCTGGATGCCCTCGTCATAGGCCGACACATCCGCTTCCGGATAGGCCATCAGGTAGCCGTCTGCGCCCATGCCTTCCATGGTGACGCTGTCGGCGATCAGCAGCACGTCTGCGGGTGAGGAGCCGGCTTCCAGTTCGGCGCGCAGCTTCGCCATGATCTTCGTCGTGCCGTCGCGCACGAAGGTCACCTTCACGCCGGGGTTCTTCGCCATGAAGGCGTCGACGGTCTGCTGGGCGTCGTTGTTGGGCTGGCTCGTATAAAGCGTCAGCGTACCTTCGGCGGCGAGGCTTGCGGAGGCCGCGGCCAGAACGGCTGCGCCTGCGAGGAGGGTCTTCTGGATGAGGTGCATCGTTCGCTCCATGCGGTTGCGGTGAACAAGCGCTGGGTAGGGATGCTGTGTAACCTCTATATGACAGGCCGGCGCCCGTCTATTTCTCCTCGCGGCGCGCCAGAATTTCCGTCAGGTCGATATCGGCGCGCTCGCTCAGCGAGACATAGGTGAATGTCATCGTCTCGCGCTCGGTCACCATCTCGCCGGGATAGGGCAGGTAAACCAGTTCGCGCGAGCCGAAGGCCGGAGAGGCTGTGCCGAGTTGCCACTTCGATTCGATCTTCGTCTCGACCAGGTGCATGGCCAGCCCGTCCGACCCGGTGCGCCTGAACGGAACGCCGGCGACCCGGAGAAAGGACGTCTTGTCGTCCGCCTTGCGGTATCCGTCGAGGAAGGCTGTGGCGAGAACGCGCAGTTCCTCCTGGCGCTCCTTCGCCGCATCGCCATGCACATGCGAATGCAGGTGCTCCGCATGGTCGTGCGGATGGTTATGACCCGGCCCGTGGTGATGGTGCGCATGGCCATCGCCGTGATCGTGATCATGCGAATGATCGTGACCGTGATGGGAGTGATCGTCATGCATCGTTCGTCCCCCATCCCTGGCCGTCGACATCCGGGCCGGCGGGGATCGTCACCGGCTTGTCGATGATGCCCTTGTGCGAGCCCATCTTGCCGTGGCTGACCAGCGTGCCGAGCACGTCGACGATGACGCGGGTCGCCAGCAGGGCGGTGATGTCCGACGTGTCGTAGGGCGGCGAGACCTCGACGACTTCCAGGCCGCAAATGCCCTCGGCGGCGACCAGCGACACCAGTTCCAGCGCTTCGCGGGGCAGGAACCCGCCGGGCTCCGGCCAGCCCGTACCGGGTACGAAGCCGCAATCGACCGAGTCGATGTCGAAAGAGATGTAGACCGCGTCGGCATCCTTCCAGGCGAGCTCCAGCGCGCGGGCCGCCGTCTCGGCAAGGCCCATTTCCTCGATGTCGCGCATGGTGAAGATGTTGGTGTTGCGCTTGCGGGCTTCCTGCACGCCCTCGCGCGGGACCTGCCAGCCGCCGATGCCGACCTGCACGAGGTTCACCGCCGGGACATTGGCGAGGTCGGTCGCGTGGAACCACGGCGTCGTGTGCATGCGCTCGTCGAGATCCTTTTCCTGGATGTCGATATGGCGGTCGAAATGCACGATGCCGATGCGCTTCGAGGTGCATTGCGCGATGCCGCGTACGCAGGGAAAGCCGATCGAATGGTCGCCGCCGATCATGATCGGCAGCGCGCCGGAGGACGCGACATGGGACACGGCGCGGCTGATCTGGTCGAAGGTCTTCTCGATATTGGCGGGAATGGTGAAGACGTCGCCGACATCGCACAGCGTCATCTGCTCGCGCAGGTCGATGCCCATCTCGTAATTGTAGGGCGTATAGAGCGCCGAGATCTTGCGCACGCCCTGCGGGCCGAAGCGCGTGCCGGGCCGGTAGGTCGTGCCGCCGTCGAAGGGAATGCCGATGATCGCCGCGTCATAGGCGCCGACCTTCGTCACGTCCTCGATATAGGGCGCCTTCAGGAAGGTGTTGATGCCGGCGTAATGCGGCAGTTCCCCGCGCGAAAATGTGGGGATGGTCTTGTCTTCAAGGCTGTCCGAGCCGGTCAGGCCCATACGCAACGCCCATTGGCGCTCCTTCTGCCACGCCGCCGAGGGAAGCGTGCCTTCCTTCTCCGCCGCCTTCCATCCGCGCATGTTCAGCTTGTCGAAATCCGGGTGGTGGAAGCGCGCCGGCTCGGTGCGGTTGCTCAGGCCGGCCTTGCGTCCGGCCCGCTCCGGTCCGCACGAAAAAATGTCACGCATTGGGGGCGTCTCCTCTTGTTGTGTTCTTGAGAGCGAAAAGGGCTTTGGCGTCCGGCATCGTCTGCACGCCGGCCCGGTCGAGCGGCAGGTCGTAAGTGATCGTCGCGCCCCAGCGGTCGGGTGCGTCGGGATCGTGGCGGGTCTTGTCGAAGACGAGAACGCGCGTGCCGAGCTTGAAGGCTTCGTGGATATCATGCGTGACCATGAAGATGGTCATCGACAGTTCCCGCCAGAGTTCGATCAGTAATTCCTGCATGTCGGCGCGGATGCCGGGATCGAGCGCGCCGAACGGTTCGTCGAGCAGCAGGATTTTCGGCCTCTTCAAAAGCGCTTGCGCGATGGCGAGGCGCTGTTGCATGCCGCCCGACAGTTGCGTCGGATAACGCTTGCGCGCCGGAGCCAGCCCGATCCGTTCAAGCGTCTCGGTCACCGCGTCGCGAGCGCCTGCCCGTTTCGACCCGAACAGCCGACCGGTGAATGGCGCGGCGTCGAACTCCGCCGACAGCATCAGGTTTTCCTCGACCGTCAGATGCGGAAAGACCGAGTAGCGCTGGAAGACGATGCCGCGGTCGGGAGTCGGCTCAGCCGGCAGTTTCTCGCCGTCGATGAGAATCTCGCCGCGCGAGGGAACTTCCTGCGAAAGCAACATCCGCAGGAAGGTCGACTTGCCGCAGCCCGACGCGCCGACGATGGTGCAAAGCGCGCCCGCCGCGATGTCGAGATCGAGCCGTTCCAGCACCACCGTGCCGTCATAGATCTTCGCGACGTTGCGCACGGAAACTTTCGGCTGCTCGCTCACAGGCTGTCTCCCTGCAAATGGTGCCAGGGAAAGGCGCGGCGCGAGGCCATCAGCAAGAGCCGGTCCAGGATGAAGGCCAGCAGCGTGATCCAGACGACATAGGGCAGGATCACGTCCATCGCGAGGTAGCGGCGGACGAGGAAGATGCGGTAACCGAGGCCGGAGGTGGACGCGATGGCTTCGGCGGAAATCAGGAATATCCAGGCGGGCACGAGCCCGAGCCTGATCGCCGTGATCAGCTTCGGCAGGATCTGCGGCAGGACCACGCGCACCATCATCTGCCAGACCGACGCGCCCAGAGTCTCTGCCTTGATGATCAGTTCGCGCGGGATCTCCATCACGGCTTGCGCGACGGAGCGGATCATCACCGGCGCGGTGCCGACGACAATCAGCATGATCTTCGACAGTTCGCCGAGCCCGAAGATGATGAACAGGATCGGCAGGATGGTGATCGGCGGGATCAGCGAGAACGTCGCGATGAAGGGCGCCAGCGAAGACCGCACATGCGGGATGAAGCCGATCAGGATGCCGAGCGACAGCGCCAGCAGAACCGCGACGCCCATTCCGGCCGCGAGCCTTTCGAGGCTGTCGAACGTGTCCATCCACAACAACAGGTCGCCCGAGCGCCGGTCCGGCGTGAACGCCATCCGCGAAAAGGCGGCGGCCATGTCGGGCAATGACGGCAGCAGCTTGTCGGCGGGATTGTCCAGCCGCCGGTAGTGGCTGGCGACCGCATAGGCGACAATCGCCGCGACGAAGGGCGCCATGCCCAGCGCGAAGGCTGTGGCGCGAGACGGTTTGCGGTTGATCAGGCGCATGGGCGACCGGGAGAAAAGGCCCGGCGCGCGGCGCGCCGGGCGCGGTTGACGATCAGAGCGCGCCGTCGGCGGCCATCTGCATGTAGGTCGTGTCGAAGCGCAGCTTGACGTTCGCTTCGTCGCCATAGACGGAGCCGTCCGGGAAGGCGACGCCGACGAATTCCGGGCTCGGCGCGCCTTCGCCGAGAATGCCCTTGTCGAACAGGAACTCGGCAACGAACTGCATCGTCTTCGGCAGGTCGTCGGAAGCGGAGAAGGTCACCGCATCGGCGGGCGCATAGAACATCTCGGTGGAATCGAGCTGCGCCTTGTAGCCGGCGAGGTCGGTGCCGGATGCCTCCGCCATGGCGGTCAGTGCTTCCTCGTCGCCCGAGGCCATCAGGCCCATCACTTCGTACCATGCGCCGGCAAGCGCCTTGCCGAAGGCCGGGTTGTCGGCGAGCGTCTCGGTATTGACCATCATGATGTCGATGATCTCGCCGGGAATGCCGGCGCTGTCGAACACCTTGTTGGCATTGGGCTGTTCGAGGATCTCGGAGACCAGCGGGTTCCATGTCACGACGGCGGTGACGTCGTCCGTCCCGTAGGCGGCGATCATGTCGGCGTCGGAAGTGTTGACGACCGTGAGGTCCTTTTCCGACAGGCCGACGGAGTCGAGCGCGCGCGCCAGCAGGTAGTGCGAGACCGACAATTCGACGAGATTGACGTTCTGGCCGGCGATGGCGGCGAGATCGCTCGTGTCCTTCAGGATGATCGCGTCGTTTCCGTTGGAATAGTCGCCGACGATCAGCGCGGTGGTGTCGACGCCCCCGCCGGCGGGAATCGACAACGCGTCCATGTTCGTCATCGAACAGCCGTCATACTGGCCGGCCGTGTACTGGTTGATGGATTCGACATAATCGTTGATCTGCACGATATCGACCGAGATGTCGTATTTGTCGGCCCATTTCGTCATGATGCCGGAATCGGCGAGATAGCCCCATGGCATCCAGCCGACATAGATCGACCAGCAAACGCTGAATTCTGTCTTCTCTTCCGCGGCCGCTCCGGTTGCCGAAAGCGGCAAGGCCAGCGTTGCCGCAAGTCCGAGGGTGGTGACGAATTTCCTGATCATGCTCCTGCCTCTCAAGTTTCGCGCGGTCGCGCCGCGTTTATGGGAGGTTCGAGCGCACATCCGGGAGTAGGCCTGCGCGCGCAAACCTGTGCAGTTGTCTCCCGGGATTTTGCCCCGCCGTGTCACCGCCATTCATGGCGGCTTGCACCTCTCGGACCAGACATTCTTGAAAGAACCGGAACCCTAGGCGCCTCTGCACGCTAAAATCGAAGCAAGGGTCGTGCCAGACGGCGAAAACCTGCCTTTCCGGCTGAAATCCGTCTGTTTGGAACCTGTTTTTGTGCAGTTTCCGTTGCGGCCTGTCTATTTTTTGTGCGGTTGCACGGGCACGGGAAAAGCAGTTGTCGCCGGCCGCGACGTATACAGTGCGCTCAAACAACGCTATTCCAACGATCCCGGAACGACTGACTTTCGCTGAGCAATTCATGACAAGAACCGTTATCATCGGAGGGAGCCATGCCGCGGTCGCGGCCGCCGCCGCTCTCCGCCACCATGCCGCCGATATGGAGATCGTGATCGTCTCCGACGAAGACGAGCTTCCCTATCAGCATCCGCCCCTGTCGAAGGAATACATGTCCGGCGCGATGAGCCTCGACCGGCTTCGGCTTCGCCCGCGCGAATGGTATGACGAGAACCGCATCGGCCTGCGGCTCGGCGCGGCGGCAACGGCGATCGACCGTCATGACAAGCAGGTCGCGCTCGCCGGCGGCGAAACGCTCGGCTACGACGCCTTGCTGCTGACCACCGGCGGAAGCGCCCGGCGCTTGCCGCCCGAGATCGGCGGCAGCCTGCCCAATGTCCGCGTCATGCGCACGCTCGGCGACGCCAACGGCCTGATGGCGGAGTTCCAGCCCGGCCGCAAGCTGATCGTCATCGGCGGCGGCTATATCGGCCTCGAGGCCGCGGCCGAAGCCGCCAAGAAAGGGCTCGACGTCACCGTCATCGAGGCGGCGGACCGCATCCTCAAGCGCGTCGCCTGCCAAGAGACGGCGGACGCCTTCCGCGCCCTGCACCGGTCCCATGGTGTCACCATCCTGGAAGACACGCAGATGGACCGCATCGTCGAAAGCGGGGGCAGGGCGGTCGCCGTGCGCCTCGCCGACGGAACCGAACTGCCGCTCGATCTCGCCGTCGTCGGCATCGGCATCGCCGCCAATACCGACCTCGCCGAAAAGTCCGGCCTCGCGGTGGAGGGCGGCATTGTCGTCGACGATCGCTGCCGCACCGACGACCCGTCGATCTACGCCGCCGGCGATTGCGCGGTGCTGCCCTTCGACGGCCAGCCGACGCGGCTGGAATCGGTGCAGAACGCGCATGACCAGGCGGCGGTAGCCGCCGCCAATATCTGCGGCGCCGACACGGTCTACGCCCCGCATCCCTGGTTCTGGTCGGACCAGTACGACATGAAGCTGCAGATCGCCGGCTTCAATCGCGGCTATGACGCGGTGATCGTCCGGCCCGGCAAGCGCGAGGGCTCGGTCTCGCATTTCTATTTCCGCGACGACCGCCTGATCGCCGTCGACTGCATGAACGACGCGGCCACCTATGCGATGACGCGCAAGCTTCTGGAGGCCGGCGCGGAGGTCACCGCCGGCCAGATCGCCGATCCGGACTTCGATCTGCGCGCCCGCGTCAAGGCGCTGGCGGCGTGAGCGCGGAGGGCGTGAAAAAGGTCGCACTGCCCGAGCTGCCGCTCACCGGCGGCTGCGAATGCGGCAAGCTGCGCTATCGCGTCACCGCGAAACCCGTCACCTATTACGCCTGCCACTGCACCCTCTGCCAGCGCCAGTCCGGCAGCGCCTTCGGATCCTCGCTGATGCTGCCGGCGGACGGCATCGAGATCGACGGCGAGCTGGAGACCTATCCCTGCACCGGCGGATCGGGGCGCCCGCAGGAAAAGACCTTCTGTCCCTCCTGCGGCACGCGGATCACCCACCGGATCATCGGGGGCGATCTGCTTGTCATCAAGCCGGGCACGCTGGACGATCGCTCGTGGCTTCATCCCGCCGGCCACATCTTCACCGCGACGAAACAGCCCTGGATCGACCTGACCGAAGAGGACGGCCTACTTTTCGAGGATGCGCCGGACATGCCCGCCCTGCGCCGGCGCTGGAGCGAGATGACCGGCGGCTGAGCCACGGCGCGCCTGTTGATTTTCCGTCCGCGCGCGCCATAATTCATCTTGAGTTCCAAGGGCTTCGCGAGGCCTTCTCGAAGGCCAGTGCACATATCGCGACATGAGTTTTCGTGAAATGCGTGGTTCTCTCCGAATTTCCGCGGGAATATGATCCAGTCCCAAGAGGTATACCGGGAGGAAGTACTTTGCCGACACGCACACCGTTGCGAATCGACGCCGATTTTCATCTGCCGCAGGCTTCGATCACCGACCTGCTGCCCTATATGGACGAGTTCTGGCAGTTCCAGATCCAGGAACGCGAGATCACCGACAGCCCGTTCCGCCTGACCTCTTATCCGCCGAATTCGCCGCTGTCCGCCAATCCCGATTTCGAGGGCCTCGACGTCTCGGCCGCCCTGGACAAGTTCGGCACCGATATCGCCGTCGCCTCGATGCTGCATGGCGTTGTCGCCCTGCATAATCCCGACATGCGCGCCGTTCTGATGAGCGCGGTCAATGACTATGTCGCGAAGGAATGGCTCGACAGGGAACCGCGCCTGCGCGGCTCGATCTACGTGTCCGGCGAGGACATCGCCGCCTCCGTCGCGGAAATCGAACGGCTTGCCGGCGACAAGCGCTTCGTGCAGGTCCTGCTGCTCGCCATGCAGGAGATCCATCACGGCAACCGGCAATACTGGCCGCTCTACGAGGCCTGCGAGAAACACGGCCTGACCTTGGCGATCCATGCCGGCGGCATCTACCGCCTGCCGCCCAGCGTCTCCGGCTGGCCGTCCTACCAGTTCGAAGACTATGTGATGCAGTCCATGGTGTTCGAGAACATCCTGACCGCTCTGGTCGGCGAGGGCGTGCTGCACAAATTCCCCGATCTGAATGTCGTCTTCCTCGAATCGGGCTTCGCCTGGCTGCCGACGATCATCTGGCGCAACGACAAGACATGGCGCGGCGTCCGCCCGGAAGTGCCGTGGCTCGACCGCAAGCCCTCCGAGATCATGGCCGGCCGCGTGTTTCTGTCGCTGCAGCCGTCCGACCCGCCGGGGCCGGAGGAGCTGAAGCAGATCATCAAGCATATCGGCGGCACCGACATGCTGCTCTATTCCACCGACTATCCGCACCGGCAATTCACCGGCTCCGATCCGCTTCCGGCGGGCCTGCCCGACGAGGCGCTTCCGGGCATCCTGTCCGGCAATGCGCTGAAGGCGTATCCGCGCCTCGCCGCCGAACCGGCGCTGCGCGAGGCCGCCGCAATTCTGGAGGAAACGACATGAACCGCCCGCTCTTCGAAACGGATGCCGCCACGAGGCTGCGCATCGTCGATTGCGACATCCACCCGGCGCCGAGATCGCCTGCGGCGCTCTTTCCCTTCATGGAGAAGCGCTGGGTCGAGCACCTGCAGACCTTCGGCACGCATATGCGCCAGGCGCTGGTCGGCCAGCTTGCCTATCCGCGCATGACCGCCAACGGCATGCGCATGGATTCCAAGCCGGAGGTCGGGCCGCCCGGCTCGGACCTGAAAATGCTGCGCGAGCAGCATCTCGACCCGCTCGGCATCGAGGTCGGCAATCTGATCGCGCTCAGCCGCGGCGGCATGGAGGAACGCAATCCGGATCTCGCCGCCGCGATGGCGAGCGCCTCGAACGATTGGCAGATCGCCGAATGGCTGGAGCCCGAGCCGCGCCTTCGCGGCGGCATCGTCGTGGCGCAGGACAATCCGGAATCGGCGGTCGCCGAGATCGAGAAACACGCCGGCGACAAGCGCTTCGTGCAGGTCATCATGTCGACCCGTCCCAACGAGACGCTCGGCACCCGCAAATACTGGCCGATCTACCGCGCCGCCGCCGAGGCGGGCCTGCCGATCGGCCTGCATCCGGTCGGCTTCTCCAACGGCAAGCCGTCGAGCGGCTCCGGCTGGCCGAGCTTCTATTTCCAGGAGCATTACACCTTCGTGCCCGGCGCCGAATCGCTGGTGACGAGCCTCGTCATCGAGGGCGTGCTGGAGGCATTCCCGAAGCTGAAGGTCGCCATCATCGAGGGCGGCTTTTCCTGGGCGCCGGCGCTCGGCTGGCGCATGGACAGGCATTTCGACACCTTCCACAAGGAAGTGCCGCATCTCAAGCGCAAGCCTTCGGAATATATGAAGGAGCATTTCTGGTGGGCGACCCAGCCCATGGAGGAGCCGAAGAAGCCCCGCGACATCATCGACGTGATCGACTGGATCGGCTGGGACCGGCTGATGTACTCCTCCGACTATCCGCACTGGGATTACGACGACGCCTATCGGCTTTTCCGTTTCCCCGTCGAAGACGAACAGCGCGACGCCGTCCTCAGCGGCAACGCCAGCAAGCTCTATGGTTACCAATGACCCGACACGTTGTTGCAGAAGTCGCCGGCTTTCCCGACAGGGGCATTCGCCGGGTTGAAGTTGCGGGGCGCGAGCTTTGCCTGGTCCGGCTCGGAGACGAGTTCTTCGCGCTCATGGATGTCTGCCCGCATGGCGGCGCCAAGCTGTCCGGCGGGCGGCTCGGCGCGATCGTCGAAAGCGATGGGCCCGGCACCTACCGCATGTGCCGCAAGAACGAGATGCTGAAATGCCCCTGGCATGGCTGGGAGTATGACGTGCGGACCGGCCAGTCCTGGAGCGATCCGAAATCGACCCGGACGCGCGCCTACGCCACCGAGGCGGTGACGGGCGAGGATCTGGTCAAGGGCCCCTATGTCGCCGACACCATTCCGGTCGAGGTCGAGGGCGATTACGTCGTCGTCGATTTCCCCGACCGATCGGCCGGCCGCGCCAGGGAAGCCGCCGAGGCATGACGCCCGGCGGCGGCTGCGCATGGCGGGCTGACGCGCCGTGACGCAGGCCGCCGACAGTCCCGCACCTGCCGCGCCGCGGTTCCTCGACCGCACAACGCCACCGGCCTTCATGACGCTGGTCGCCGTGACGGGGGTCGCGGCGATGGCGATGAACATCTTCCTGCCGTCGCTGCCGCGCATGGCCGCGGAATTTGGCACCGAATACAGCGTCATCCAGCTTTCGGTGGCGCTCTATCTCGCCCTGACGGGCGCCACCCAGATCGTTCTCGGCCCGCTCGCCGACCGTTTCGGACGGCGTCCCGTGCTGCTTGCAGCCTATTTCATCTTCGTGGTCGCCAGCCTCGGATGCATTGTCTCCACCAACGTGGTGATGTTCCTCGGCTTTCGCATGCTGCAGGCGGTCGTCTTTTCCGGTGTCGTGCTCGCCCGGACCGTGGTGCGCGACACGGTCGCGGAGGCGAGCGCCGCGTCCAGGATCGCCTATCTGTCCATGGGCATGGCCGCCGTGCCGATGTTCAGTCCGGCGCTGGGCGGGATCCTCGATTCGACGCTTGGCTGGCGCGCCAGTTTCTGGGTCATGTTCCTGTATGGCGGCGCTGCGCTCTGGCTGATCTGGCGCGATGTCGGCGAAACGCGTCCGCACGCCTTCGCGTCCTTCGCCGAGCAGTTTCGCGGCTATCCCGAGCTTCTCACCGCACCGCGCTTCTGGGGCTATGGCGTCGTCCAGGCCTGCTCGGCGGGAACCTTTTTCGCCTATCTCGGCGGCGCGCCCTTCGTCGGAACGCAGGTTTTCGGGCTCGGTCCGGTCGCGCTCGGCCTATTCTTCGGCGCCAGTTCGGTCGGTTATGTCACCGGCAGTTTCATCTCCGGGCGGTTTTCCGCACGCGCCGGCGTCCTGCGCATGGTCTTCGTCGGCACGCTGACGTCGACGCTGGCGCTGATCGTGTCGCTGGCGCTGTTCCTGGCCGGCTTCGGCTCCGTCGTGACCTTCTTTGGGCTGATGTTCTTCGTCGCCATCGGTTACGGCACGACATTGCCGAATGCGACGGTGGGCATGCTGTCGGTTCGCCCGCATCTCGCCGGCACTGCCAGCGGCCTTGGCAGCGCCATGATGATCCTCGGCGGCGCGGCGCTTTCCGCCTATGCCGGCGCGGTCATGGTGCCCGGCGCGGGCGCGGAACGGCTCGTTGCGATCCAGCTTGCCAGTTCGCTGGTCGGCGTCGCCGGGGCGTTGTTCGTGCTGTTCCGGCAACGCGCGCTTGCGGCGCAATCCTGAATTGCGGTTATCTGTCGCAAATCGCGAAAGATATAAACGCAAAAACAGGCATTCACGCCGCAACGGCGATTGACTAGCTTCGCGTTCAGGGAGGAAGGACGATGCATCACATCGATATCGATAGCGCCTGGCACGGCTCGACCGGATGCGCTGCTTTCCCCGGATTTCGGCGCAAGTGAGCCGGGGCGCGACGATGCATTTCGCCACCCGGATCCCGCCTTGTCGTGCCGCCCTCCGGCGGCCGGCGCATACCCGCTTCTTCATCCACCGCATTCACGGTTTTGAACCGCGCTGTCGAGGCGCTGTCTGAACGGCTCATCCAAAGGGAGGAACATGAGATGAGAAAATTCGTAACTCTGGCTTCGGCCGCCGCTCTGGCGCTGAGCGCCGCGTCGGCCTCGGCCAAGGACTACACTTATGGCTCGTGGGTCCCCGCGGCCGACTACATCAATGCCGAGGCGCTTCCGGAAGTCTTCAAGCGGATCAAGGAAGCGACCGGCGGCGAAGTCAACTGGAACCTGATCGCCGGCGGCCAGCTGGCAGGCGGCGTCGAGACCTTCGCCGCCGTGCAGGACGGCCTGATGGACGCCGGCGTCGCCGCGACCAACTACGTGCCGAACCTTCTGCCCTCGACCGCGACGCTCTACGGCCTCGCCGTGCCGGGTGACGATCCGGTCGCCGCCGCCGGCGCGGCCAACGAGGTGGTGATGCTGCATTGCCCCTCCTGCATCAAGGAACTGAAAGCGCTCAACATGGTCGGCATCGGCGGCTATGCATCGGCGCCCTATCTGCTGATCTGCCGCGAGCCCATCGAGACGGTGGACCAGCTGAAGAACCTGCGCGTCCGCGCTTCCGGCGCGCCGCTCAACATCATGCAGATGGCCGGCGCCAACACGGTGCAGGTTTCGCTGATCGAGACCGTGTCGCTCTTGCAGCGCGGCGGCGTCGACTGCACCACCGGCATCGGCGACTGGCTGAAGACCTTCGGCTATGGCGACTTCGCCAAGAACGTCACCGACTTCTCGCTCGGTGTGTCCGCGCCGATCCTCGGCATGATCATCAACCACGACGTCTGGGACGGCTTCACCACGGATCAGAAGAAGGCCCATCTCGAGGCCATCGTGCATCTCTCCGCGGCGCACACGATCAACAACTTCATCATCAAGACCCAGAAGACGATGGACGACCAGATCGCCAACAATGGCGTGAAGATGATCGAACCGAAAAATCCCGAGGAATGGCAGGCCCTGATGGACAAGTTCATCGAGGAGCAGCGCACCATCGGGATCAATTTCGCCAAGGGCTTCGGCGTGGAGAACCCGGAAGAGTTCATCGACGCCTATGATGTGGCCCTGGAGAAATGGCGCGGCCTGTCCGCCGAGATCGGCACGGACGTCGAGGCCTATGAAAAGGCGCTCTGGGACGAGATCTACTCCAAGGTCGACCCGGAAAGCCTCTAAATGCTCGACCGTATCGACCGGGTACTGGAATGGTGGTCGCGGGCGCTTCTGGCGCTCGCGATCCTCGCCGGGCTGGCGATGATGATTCACGTGACCGTGGACGTCTTCGCCCGCACGGCGCTCAATTCCCCCTTGCGCCAGACCAACCAGATGGTCGCCGCCTACTACATGATTGCCGTCGCCTTCCTTCCGATCGCGCTTCTCGGCAAGCATGACGACCACATCTCCGCGGACGTCTTCACCACCATGATGAAGCCGTGGATGCGCCACTTCTTCGCGGTCTTCACCACGCTGCTCGGCATGGCCTACATGGCCGTCTTCACCTGGCAGAGCTGGATATCGGCCGGCCGCCGCATGGGGCAGGGCGAAGTGCTGGAGATTTCCGGCGGCTACATGATCGTCTGGCCCGGCCGCTGGCTGCTGCCGATTGCCGGAGCAAGCCTCTTTCTCTGCCTGGCGCTGCGGCTCGTCCGTTTGCTGATGCCGGGCGGTTACGAAGCGCTCCACCACCCCCGAATCCCCGACGCATGAGCGGACCCCGATGGACGGATTGATTCTGAGCCTTGTGTGCCTGGGGGCGGTGCTCGCCCTCATCGCGGTACGCACCCCGATTGGCGTCTCGCTCGCGGTCGTCAGCTTTTGCGGCTTCTGGTACATGCGCAACCTGAATGTCGCGCTCGGCCAGCTGCGCGAGATCCCTTATTATTTCGCCGCCAACTGGGACCTTTCGGCGATCCCGATGTTCCTGCTGATGGGGTCGATCGTCTATGTGTCGGGCATCGCCACCGCGCTGTTCCGCGCGGCGCGCCTGTGGCTCTCGGCGCTGCCCGGCGGCCTGGCTGTGGCGGCCAACATGGCCTCGGCCGGCTTTGCCGCCGGCTGCGGCTCCTCGGTCGCCGCCGCCGCCGCAATGGGCCGTCTCGCCATTCCGGAAATGATGAAGGCCGGCTACGAAAAGGGGCTGGCGACAGGCGTCGTCGCCTCGGCCGGCACAATCGCCGCGCTGATCCCGCCATCGATCCTGATGGTGCTCTACGGCATCTTCGCCGAAACCTCGATCGTCGATCTTCTGATCGCGGGCATCATTCCCGGCCTGATGACGGCCGGCGCCTACACGATCATGATCGTCATCCGCTGCCGGCTCAATCCGAAGCTCGCTCCGCCGACACCCTATGAGGGCACCGAGTTGTGGCGCGAACGCTGGCAGGCGCTGGGCGAGATCTGGCCGCTGGTCGTCCTGGTCTTTGGCGTCATCGGCGGCCTTTACACCGGCACGGTGACGCCCACCGAGGCCGGCGCTGCGGGGTCGATGCTGGCGCTGCTGATCGCCGTCGTGCAACGGCGCATGAGCTTCGCCAAGCTCTGGGAAGCGGTGCGCGACGCGGTGATGACCACGGCGCAGATCTTCTTCGTCGGCATCGGCGCGCTGATGTTCACGCGGCTGCTCTCCTTCACCGGCGCCTCGGCGATGCTGGCCGATCTCGTCGCGCCGATGGCGCTCGATCCGCTGGCGATCGTCGTCTCCATGACGGTGATCTACCTGATCCTCGGCATGTTCCTCGATCCGATCGGCATCATGCTGATCACCATGCCGGTCTTCATCCCGCTGCTGAAGGAACTGGGCTTCGACCTCGTCTGGTACGGCGTTCTGGTCGTCAAGTTCATCGAAATGGGCATGCTGACGCCGCCGCTCGGCTTCAACGTCTTCGTCGTCAAGGGCGTGACCGGTCCCGAGATCACGCTGGGCACGATCTTCCGCGGCGTCGGCTGGTTCCTCGTCTGCGACCTGATCATCGTCGCGCTGCTGATCGCCTATCCGCAGCTGTCGTTGTTCCTGCCGGAGCTGATGAAATGACCGACAACACTTATGATTATATCATCGTCGGTGGCGGCACTGCCGGCTGCCTTCTTGCCAACCGGCTGAGCAAGGATCCGAATGTCCGCGTCCTGATGGTCGAGGCCGGAGGATCGGGGCGGCATCTTTTCATTGAAATCCCGCTGATGCTGCCGAAACTGCTCGGCAATCCGCGTTTCGACTGGTGTTACAAGACGTCGCCCGAACCGCATCTTGGAGGCCGCACCATCGCGGTGCCGCGCGGCAGGGTGTTGGGCGGCTCGTCGTCGATCAACGGCATGGTCTATGTCCGCGGCCATCGCTGGGACTACGACAACTGGGCTGCTCAGGGAAACGAGGGTTGGGGCTGGTCCGACGTTCTGCCCTATTTCATGAAATCGGAAGGCTGGGTCGGGGAAGACCTGCAAGCCCATGGAACGTCGGGCGAGTGGAAGATCTCGGATCCCGGCATGCGCTGGCCGGTTCTCGATAGCTATATCGACGCCGCTGATGAAATCGGCGTGCGCAAGACGCGCGATTACAATGCCGGCGACAATGAAGGCGGACAGTATTTCCAGGCTCTGGTGCTGAACGGCCGCCGTCAGTCTTCGGCCAAGGCATTCCTTCATCCGGTGACCGACCGGTCGAACCTGACCGTCATCACCGGCGTGATGGCCGACCGGGTCCTGACGGAAGGGCGCCGTGCGACCGGGCTGGTCTATCGCCGGGGCGGCGAGACGGTGACTGCAAAGGCGCGCCGGGAGGTTATCCTTTGCGCAGGCGCTTACGGCACCCCGGCGATTTTGGAGCGTTCGGGCATTGGCCAGGCTTCGCGCGTCAAGGATCTTGGCCTCGAAGTCGTCCATGACCTTCCCGGCGTCGGTGAGAACCTGCAGGACCACTGGCATATTCGCATCACGCACCGGGTCCACAATACGAAGACGCTCAACAGCCGCGCCGGCAGCTTCTTCGGCAAGGCGATGATGGCGGCGGAATATGCGGTCCGGCGCACCGGTCCGATGTCCGCGCAACCGCCGCTCGTGACCGTTTTTGCCAAGGTGATGGAGGATGCGCCTGCGCCCGATGTGCAAATCCACGCCTCGGCGGCCAGCTACGATCGGGTTGGCGGACCCGTGCATCCCTATCCGGGCATAACCTCCGCGATCTGCATCATGCGGCCGGAGAGCGTCGGCCACTGTCACGCCGTCGATACCGAGCCGGCGACGCAACCCGAAATCGTTCACAATTTCCTTGCCACCGACTATGACTGCGAGATCGCTGTCCGCTCGGTCGAGTTGGCGCGCAAGATTGCCGCCGCTCCTGCGATGGCGCAATTCGAGCCGGAGGAAACGAACCCCGGACCGGCGAAAACCTCGCGCGACGAGCTTATCGACTACGCTCGCCAGACGGTCGCCACGACCTTTCACCCGGTCGGCACCGCCAAGATGGGCCATGGCGAGGACGCGGTGGTCGATTCGAAGCTGAAGGTTCACGGCATGGAGGGGCTGCGCGTGGTCGACGCCTCGATCATGCCGACCATCCCTTCGGGCAACACCTGCGCGCCGGTCATCATGATCGCCGAGCGCGCAGCCGACCTGATCCGCGCGGCGGCGTGAGGAGACGCCGTCCGGCCTTGGCGCGAAACGCGAAAGGCGCTTTTGCGACGCCGGGCGTTCATCCGGCGGCGAACTCGACGTAGTTACTGTACGGAATAGATAAGAAGAGCCGGGCCGATCGGCCGGCGACGGAGCAGGGAGGAGATCCGATGAGCGATCAGAAGCCGAAGGTTCAGGAAATCCGCCAGTCGGAAGACCGGTTCCTCTCGTCCGACATCTTCAACGAGCAGACGTATACCTTCCCGAAGCGCAACGGGCAGGGGACCTTCGCCGAACCCGCGCGCGATATCCCCGTCTACCACAACTGCGACGTCCTCGTGGTCGGCGGCGGGCCGGCCGGTACGGCGGCGGCGCTCGCTGCCGCGCGCACCGGCGCCGATGTCGTCATGCTGGAGCGCTACAACCATCTCGGCGGCCTCTCCACCGGCGGCGTCGTGATCTGGATCGACCGGATGACCGACTGGGAGGGCAATCAGGTCATCCAGGGCTTCGCCAAGGAAGTGCTCGACCGGTTGCCGAAGGATGCGGTGGCGGGTCCGGAAAAGAAGCTCTGGGGTGTCAAGGACGACGCGTTGGCCAAATACTGGCGGCTGCGCACATCGGCTTTCCACGGCATCGTTACCTGGGCGCCGACTATTGATCCCGAGCGGCTCAAATTGTTGTCGCAGGAGATGTTGATCGAGGCCGGCGTGCGGCTGGTGTTCCATTCGTGGATGTCGCTGCCGATCGTCGAGGACGGCGCGGTCAAGGGCATCGTCTTCGAAAGCAAGGAAGGCCGCCAGGCGCTTTACGCCAAGGTCGTGGTCGATTGCACCGGCGACGGCGATGTCTTCTCGCGCGCCGGCGGCGGCTTCGAGACCGACATCGAGGAGGGCGACGTCCACCATTCCGCCAATACCGGCTTCATGCTCTGCGGCGTCGACATGGAAACCTGGCTCGATTTCCGCCTCAACGAGCCGGAAGCGTTCTCGGAACTGAACAAGCTCGGCCGCGAAACGCTCGGCTTCTTCCAGGCGCCTTACGTCTCCTGGCGCAACGATGTGGCGCTGTTCCTCGGTCCGCGTCAGTCGGGTCTGTCCGCGGTCAATGTCGATGACCAGACGGAACTCGAAATCCGGTCGCACCGCTTCATGCAGACCCATTGCGAGTTTTTCCGCAAACATGCGCCGGGTTTCCAGAAGGCCTGGATGATGCTCAGCGGCTCGCAGCTCGGCGTCCGCCACACGCGCCGGCTCGAAGGCGTCGGCCGCATCGAACGCGGCCAGTGGTCGGACGGCAAGGTGCTGGCGGACGAGGTCGGGGTCAGCCCGTCCGTGTCGCCGAAATTCCCGGTGATCTCGGTACCCTACGGCGCTTTGGTGCCGGCGCGGTTGAACGGACTGCTGGCGGCCGGCCGGCACATTTCCTGCGACGCCAATTCGCACGGCTTCATGCGCGAGATCCCCCAGTGCTGGCTGACCGGTCAGGCGGCGGGCGCCGCCGCGGGCGTCGCCGCCAATCGCGGCGTCGAACCGCGCGCCGTCGATATTGCCGAACTGCAGGACACGCTGCGCAGTCAGGGTGCGCATGTCAGAACCGAGGCCATGGCCGAAGCGGCGGGATAAACCGACTGCTTGCCGCGCCGCACAGTTGACAGGGGCCGCTTTGACGGCTCCTTTTTCTCGAAATGGACATCATTTCCAACATACGGGCTTTTCTGAATGTGGCGCGCCTCGGCTCCTTCTCGGCGGCCGCGCGTGAAGCCCACACCGTGCCGTCCGTCATCTCCAAGCGGATATCGCAGCTCGAATATCAGCTGAAGACGCAGCTCTTCATGCGCTCGACCCGCGGCCTGCAACTGACCGAGGCCGGGCATGGCTATCAGCAGCGCTTCCTCGCGCTCGTGTCCGAACTCGAGGCCGCGCTCGACGGCGTCGAGGGCGCCAGCCGGCCGCAGGAGCATATCCGCGTCAAGTGCCCCTCCACGATCGCGTCGCTCTATTTCAGCGATGTCCTGATCCAGTTTCGCATCGACAATCCGGGCGTGCGCATCGACCTGGTGATGATCGACCGTACGGTGAACCCGCTGGAGGAGGGCTTCGACCTGGCGATCGGCGGCTTGCCGACAAGCTATCCGCACGTCATCGACATCCCGCTGTGCCCGCTTCCCCGCGCGATCGTCGCATCGCCGGCCTATCTCGACCGGCGGGGAAACCCGCAGCATCCGCGCGACCTCGCCGACCATGACTGCATCACCTTTCCGGCGAGCGGTACGCGCTGGGCGTTCGAGGGACCTTCCGGCGAGGTGAGCGTCGATATCGGCAGCGTGTTCAGCGCGACGGACAGCCATGTCCTGCGCGCCGCCGCGATCCGCGGGATCGGCGTGACGATCGTTTCGGAGTATCTGGTTCGCGACGCGCTGAAGAGCGGCGAGTTGGTGGCATTGCTGCCGGATTTCCGAATCCCCCACCTTTCCCTCAAGGTGCTCGTCCCCGAAAATCGCAGGTCGAGCCCGACGGTGGACGCCATCATCAAGGCCCTGATCACCGCGACGCAGCCCGTAGCTCCCTGGGATCGTGTCTAAAAACGACGCGGGCGGCCTGTTTCACAAAAAAATAGGCGGGAAATCCGGTCAAAGCGCTTTGGGACGCGGCGCCGAATATCGTCCGTCTCGGTGACTCCGCAGGAGAGCCATGCATGCGCAGGGATGTGTGGTTGCAAACTTGCCACTATCCCCGGGAATGTTTCGCAAAAACAATAAGATAAGTATCTTTCTTTGCGCGCCGAGAGAGTGCCGGATTTTTCCGGGCGACCGAAGATTACCTAGGGGAAGATTGCGTTCAGAAGAGAGCCGAAAATCCGCAAAATGGCGCCGGGAAAAAACCGGAGCCACGGGTGGAACTGGGCGAATGTTCGTGTTTAGGTGCCAACATGTCGCAATTTGACTACCCGAATTGTGCTGAGCGTTTGACCTTAAAGGCCGGGTGTTGAAGCTCGTTCTGCGCTCGACGGCAAAACATAAACAACAAATGGAGGCATGTTGAAAATGAAGAACAAATCGATTCCGGGACTGATCGACCGCATGGCCGAAGAGGCGAAGCGCGGCCGGGTCTCCCGACGCGACTTCATGAACTATTCGCTTGCCGCTGGTTTGACCGCTTCGACCGCGTCGGGCCTTTGGACGACGGCGGCTGCGGCGCAGCCCAAGAAGGGCGGGACGTTCCGCTGGGGTATCCATGACGGCAATACCTCCGACACGCACGATCCCGGCACCTATGTCACCCGCCAGATGATCTTCCTGGCGCACCAGTATCGCAGCTATCTGACCCTGATCGAGCCGGACAACTCGCTCGGTCCGGACCTGGCGACCAGCTGGGAAGCCACGCCGGATGCGGCCGAATGGACGTTCGAACTTCATCCGGACGCCACCTTCCACAGCGGCAAGCCGGTTACCGCGGACGACGTGATCGCATCGCTGAACCACCACCGCGGCGACAGCACCACTTCGGCGGCCAAGGCGCTGCTGACCGATGTCACCGACATCAGCAAGGATGGCGACCACACTGTCATCATCAAGCTCGGACGCGGCATCGCCGACCTTCCGTGGCTGATGACCGACTACCACTTCGCGATCTGCCCGGCCAATGAAGACGGCACGATCGACTGGCAGTCCGGCGACGGCTGCGGCCCCTACAAGATCGACTCGGGCGAGTTCGGCGTGCAGTGGCAGCTTAGCCGCCACGATGGCTGGCACGGCGAGGGCGCCTATTTCGACAAGGTCGTGATGCTCATCCTCAACGACCCGAACGCCCGCCAGACCGCCCTGGTCACCGGCGACGTCGACTGCGTCTCGCTCGTCGACCTCAAGACGCTCGCGCTGCTTGAGCGCAATCCGAACATCCAGGTCGACAACATTCCCTCCGGCGCGGCCATCACCATGCCGATGCATTGCGACACGGCGCCGTTCGACGACGTCAATGTGCGCACCGCCCTGAAGCTGGCGATGAACCGCGACGACATCATCGAGAAGATCGCGTTCGGCGCCGCCACGAAAGGCAATGACTTCCACCTTTCGCCGGCCCAGCCCTTCTGGCCGGATGACATCCCGCAGCACGAATACGATCCGGATCAGGCCAAGTCCCTTCTCAAGAAGGCCGGCCATGACGGTCTGTCGATCAACCTGTCGTCGGCGGAAAGCGTCTTCTCCGGCGCCGTCGACATGTGCGTGCTCTATGCCGAGCATGCCAAGGCGGCGGGCATCAACATCAATGTCGTGCGCGAGCCGAATGACGGCTACTACTCCGATGTCTGGCTGAAGAAGCCGTTCCAGGCCGTGTCCTGGGGCGCGCGCCCGACGCCCGACGTCATGTTCACGCTGGCCTACAAGTCGGATGCGGCGTGGAACGAGAGCCGCTGGCAGAACGAGCGGTTCAATGAACTGCTGCTGCAGGCCAAGTCGGAACTCGACGACAGCCTCCGTGCCGAGATGTATCGCGAGATGTGCCTGCTGATGCACGACGACGGCGGCACCCTACTGCCATTCTTCAACAACTTCGTTTATGCTCGCGGCAAGAACGTTCAGCGTCCCGACCAGGTCGCGGCGAGCTGGGCATGTGACGGCGCCCGCGCGCCGAGCCGTTGGTGGTTCGCGTAACCGGAACGAAGGTTCCCCGCGACGATATCTAGCCGCGGGGAATTCAAGATCGGACGGCGCTCTTCCTCTTGGGCGCCGTCCCAATGCCCCGGTCATGGCTCCGGGCGATCCCGCAAGATTGATCCGCGCCAAAAGACGATGCCGGGGCCTCGAGGCAGACGGCAGCATGATGCTGCATATCTCAGGAGGGATAGATGGGGGACATAATCAAGCTGGTGGCGAAACGGCTTGGTCTGGGTTTGATCACATTGCTCGTGGTTTCGATCCTGATCTTCTTTGCCGTTGAACTGCTGCCGGGCGACATCGCCGAGGCGGTGCTCGGCCAGGGCGCGACGCAGGAAACAGTCGCCGCCATGCGCGAACAGATGGGGCTCAATCAACCGGCGCCCGTGCGTTACATTCAATGGCTGACCGGCGCGGTCCAGGGGGATTTTGGAACGTCGCTGATTTCCGGAGAACGCGTCAGTTCCGCGATCGGCCCGCGCTTCATGAACACGCTGTTCCTCGCGGCCTATGCCGCCGTGATCGCGGTTCCGATATCGATCATCCTGGGCGTCATCGTCGCCCTCCTGCGAAATACGGTCTTCGACCGTGTCGCCAACGTGCTCACACTGACGTCGATCTCGTCGCCGGAATTTTTCCTCGGTTATATCCTGATCCTGTATTTTGCGGTGAAGTGGAGCATGTTCCCCGCCATCGCCAGTCTCAGTTCGGACATGTCGCTGGGCGATTTGCTCTACCGGACGTTTCTTCCCGCGCTGACGCTTGTGCTCGTCGTGACCGCGCACATGATGCGCATGACGCGAGCCGCGATCATCAACCTCCTCGCTTCGCCCTATATCGAGATGGCGCGGCTGAAAGGCGTGCCGCCATGGAAGGTGATCGTCCGCCACGCGCTGCCCAATGCCTGGGCGCCGATCATCAACGTCGTCGCGCTCAACCTCGCCTATCTGATCACCGGCGTGGTGCTGGTCGAGGTGGTCTTCGTCTATCCGGGTGTTGGCCAGTTGCTCGTCGACGCCGTGTCGAAGCGTGACTTCCCGGTGGTCCAGGCCTGCTGCCTGATTTTCGCGGCGACCTTCATTCTTCTGAACCTTGCAGCCGATGTCGGGGCGATCCTGACGAATCCGCGCCTGCGGCATCCGAAGTGAGGGCAGAGCCATGAATATGTTTGTTATTGGCTACTACGCCTTCCTCATCGGCCTGTCCTGCCTGGCGGCCTATTATCAGAAGCGCTCCGCCTTCCTGCTGCTCTTCTCGCTGACGCTGGTTTCCTTTGTCGTCGGGATCATCGGCGGCGTGGGAGCGCTTCGCTTCATCGCCGGGGCGGCCGCCATTCTCGCGCTTGCCGCCGGCACGTCCTACGCGTTCAAGGAGTTCCTGGTCGCCATTTCGCCGGAAGGCCTCGCCAAGGAACTGCGCACCGCGCCGCTGACCGCATCCTTCGGGATGTTCGTCATCTTCACCTATGCGATCGCAGGCATCTTCGCCCCGTGGATTGCGCCGCATGGCGAGGCGGAAGTCATTTCCTCGGCCTTCGCGCCGCCGGATGAGACCATGCTGCTCGGGGCGGACCAGCTCGGCCGCGATATTTTCAGCCGCATCATCTACGGCGCGCGCAATTCCGTCGGCCTGGCCCTGATCGCGACGCTGCTGGCGTTCATCATGGGCGCGGCGGGCGGCCTGTTCGCCGCGACCAAGGGCGGCTGGCTCGACCAGGCGCTCGGCCGCATCGCCGATATCATCATGTCGGTGCCCTCGCTGATCTTCGCCCTTCTGATGCTGTCGATCTTCGGCACCGATCTTTGGGTCATCGTTCTCGTTGTCGCGGTGATCTACTCGCCGCGCGTCTTCCGCCTGTCACGGGCCGTCGCCGGCAATGTGGTCGTGATGGACTATATCGAGGCGGCCAAGCTGCGCGGCGAGGGGACATGGTACCTGATCCGCAGGGAAATCCTGCCGAACTCCACCGCGCCGCTGATCGCGGAATTCGGCCTGGAGTTCTGTTTCGTGTTCCTGCTGATCGCCGGCCTGTCCTTCCTCGGACTTGGCATTCAGCCGCCGACGGCGGATTGGGGATCGATGGTGCGTGAAACCGCCACCCTCATTTCGTTCGGAGACATGACGCCGCTCATTCCGGCGGCGGCGATTGCGCTGTTGACCGTCGCGGTCAACTTCGTGGTCGACTGGATGCTCTTCCGTTCATCCGGCCTGAAGGAGCAGTAAGAAATGACTGTTAGCAAAGACGTTCTCCTCAAGATCAAGGACCTTCGCATCGAGGGTTACTCGGATGAGCAATGGGTCGAAATCGTCCATGGCGTCGACCTCACCCTGCACAAGGGCGAGGTTCTTGGCCTGATCGGCGAATCCGGCGCCGGCAAGTCCACCATCGGTCTTGCCGCCATGGGTTTTGCCCGTGACGGCTGCCGCATCTCCGGCGGCTCGATCGAGTTCGACGGGATGGAACTGACGACGACGCCGGAATCTGTGTTGCGCGCGCTTCGCGGCTCGCGCATCGCCTATGTGGCCCAGTCGGCGGCGGCGTCCTTCAACCCCGCGCACAAGATCATCGACCAGCACACCGAAGCGCCGGTCCAGTACCGGATCCAGAAGCGCATGGAAGCGCAGGAAGACGCGATGGAGCTCTATGAGCGCCTGCGCCTGCCCAATCCGGGCGAAATCGGTTTCCGCTATCCGCACCAGGTGTCCGGCGGTCAGCTGCAGCGCGCCATGACCGCCATGGCCATGGCCTGCCGGCCCGACCTGATCATCTTCGACGAGCCGACCACCGCGCTCGACGTGACGACCCAGATCGAGGTTCTGGCCGCCATTCGCGACATCGTCGATCAGTTCAACACGGCGGCGATCTACATCACCCACGACCTCGCGGTCGTGGCCCAGATGGCCGACACGATCAAGGTGCTGCTCAAGGGCAACGAGGTCGAGGAAGCGCCGACCGAGCAGATGCTGGAAAACCCGAAAGAGGAATACACCAAGAGCCTCTGGGCGGTCCGCAGCTTCCAGCGCCCGCAGAAAGCGCGCCCCGGCGGAGACGCCGTTCCGGTCGTTTCGGTGCAGGGGATCGATGCGGCCTATGGCGACACCAAGGTGCTGGATGACGTCTCCTTCGACATCTATGACGGCATGACTGTCGCCGTCGTGGGCGAATCCGGCTCCGGCAAGTCGACGACCGCGCGCTGTATCACCGGGCTCTTGCCGCCGACCAAGGGCAAGATCCTGTTCCGCGGCCAGGAACTGCCGAAGAGCTACAAGGATCGCTCGAAGGATCAGCTCCGCCAGGCGCAGATGATCTACCAGATGGCCGATACGGCGCTCAATCCGAAGGTCAGGATCAGCGAGATCATCGGCCGTCCGGCGCGTTTCTACAGCGGCCTGCACGGCACGGCGTTGAAGAACAGGGTCGACGAACTGCTCGACATGATCGAGCTGGAGCCGTCGAAATACTACAACCGCTATCCGCCGGAACTGTCGGGCGGACAGAAGCAGCGCATCGGCATTGCCCGGGCGCTGGCGGCGGAGCCGGCCTTCATCATCTGCGACGAGGTGACGAGCGCGCTCGACCAGCTGGTCGCCGAAGGCATCCTGAAGCTGCTCGATCGGCTGCAGAAGGATCTGAACCTCGCTTACATGTTCATCACCCACGACCTCGCCACCGTGCGTTCGATCGCCGACGAGGTTGTGGTGATGCAGAAAGGCAAGGTGGTCGAACAGGGGCCGAAGGAGGAAATGTTCCAGCCGCCGCATCACCCCTATACGGACCTGTTGCTGTCATCGGTTCCCGAAATGGATCCGAACTGGCTGTCCACGCTGCTCGAAGAGCGCGGCGTCGACAATGTCGGCGAGGCCGCCGAGGTCTGACGGGACGCTCTGACGGAACGCAAAGACAAAAAAGCGAGGCTGCCTGGCAGCCTCGCTTTTACTTTGAATTCTTTATCTTGGAGCGGCGTAAGGTCAGGCGGTAATCGCCATGGCCGACAGCACCATGGTGCCGACGATAATGACATAAACGCCGATCAACGCGGGCCAGGAGGCACCACGCATGCGGTATTCGCGTATCATTTCATCACGGGTCATGATCGCCTCCTTGTGCAAATCTGTTGATCCAGGTTCGACCGACTCTCCGGGCGAACCCCGGGCGTCGTGAACGAGCCGCCCGTGACACGGAATATGGGGATGAATCAAGAAAAAACTTTAAACGGAGCCATGCGAATTCGACATGGCAGAGTAGCGCCTTTTTCATATCCCGACGCGCCGGGAACGCGGCGCGATAATCTTCGCGAAGGTTAAAAATATTTAATATTTCATTTTGCGCGTGCCAGATGGCCGGGCTCCGCTATATTTGGCGGAAATCTCCCGTTTTGAGATTGGAGCCGCATCGGGGCGGCGTCGCTGCAAGGGCCGCTGAAGCGCATGAAAATCTGGAAGCAGTCTGTCCTTTCCATCCTGCTTGTTGCGGCGGCCTTTGCGGGCTGGATCTATCTCTACCCCGGCGCGGGCGATATCCTCGCGCGCTATGGCATCGATGTCTTCAAGGTCGCCGCCGTCGACGAGGGAACAGGCGCAGCGCCGGCGGCTGGCGGCCGGCCCGCCGGACGCGGCGGCTTTTCACGCGCGGCGCTGGTCGTCGTCTCGGAGGCGCGTACCGGCATCGTCAATGACCGGCTGACCGCGATCGGCACGGGACACGCCGTCCGCACCGTGTCCATAAGGCCGCTGGTTGCCGGGCAGATTTCCGAGATTCCCGTCTCCTCGGGCGCCCATGTGAATGCCGGAGACGTGATCATCCGCCTCGATTCCGCCGAGGAGGAACTGGCCGTCGAACGCTCGCGGCTCACCGCCGAGGATGCGGAGCGCAAGGCGAGCCGCCTTGGCAGCCTCGCCGAACAGCGCGCCATCAGTTCCGTCGAGGCGGACAATGCCCGCAGCGAACTGGAAACGGCGCGCGTCGCTCTCAAGGAAGCCGAACTCGACCTGGCGCGCCGAACCGTGACTGCGCCGATCGCCGGTTCGCTCGGCATCCTGTCGGTGAATACCGGCGACTATGTCACCACGTCGACCGACATCACGACGATCGACGACCGCAGCGATATCCTGGTCGAGTATTACGTCCCCGAGCGTTTCGCGGCGTCGATGACCGTCGGCAAGCCGGTTTCCGTCACCGCGATCGCGCGCCCCGGCGAGACCTTCGGCGGTACGATCACGGCCGTCGACAACCGCGTCGACGAGACCAGCCGCACTTTGCGCGCCCAGGCGCTCGTATCGAACGAGCGCGACCTTCTGCGTGCCGGCATGTCCTTCGAGGTCGAGATGCGTTTCGAGGGCGAGGCCTACCCCTCGGTCGATCCGCTGGCGATCCAGTGGGATTCGGACGGGCCCTATGTCTGGCGGGTGACCGACGGCAAGGCCGGGCGCGTCGCGGTCGCCATTGTCCAGCGCAACGCCGACCGTGTCCTTGTCGAAGCCGATATCTCTGAGGGCGACGCGATTGTCGTCGAAGGCGTCCAGAGCGTCCGCCAGGGCGGAGACGTGCGCATCGCGGGCGCGCCGCAGGCCAACGGCCCGGTCCCGTCCTCCGGCAGCGAACGCCCCGCTGACGCGCCGAGGCCGCAACCGACGGCGGAAGATGGCGGGCAGCGCAAGGAAGCCGATTCATGAGCGAGGGGACAGCCGAAGCCGGCAAGCAGGGCGGCGCGAGGCTCGCCGGCATCGCGGGCGGCGGCACGTCGCTTTTCGTGCGCCGGCCGGTGCTCGCGCTGGTCATCAACCTGCTGATCATCGTCGCCGGCCTCGCCGGCCTCTATGGCGGCGAGATCCGCGAACTCCCGGACGTCGACCGGCCGGTCATCTCGATCACCACCCAGTATGACGGCGCGTCGCCGGAAACGATCGATCGCGAACTGACCGCGGTGGTGGAGGGGGCGGTGGCCCGCGTCTCCGGCGTTTCCTCGATCTCCTCGCAATCCTCCTTCGGGCGCAGCCGGGTCACTATCGAGTTTTCCGACGATACGGACCTCTCGGTCGCGGCGGCCGATATTCGCGACTCGCTTGGCCGCGTTTCCAACAACATGCCGGACGGCGCCGACGATCCCCGCATCGTCAAGGCCGACGCCGATGCAAGCGCGGTCATGCGCCTCGCCGTGACCTCCGCCACCATGTCCGTGCAGGACCTGACGATCCTGGTCGAGGACGAGGTCGTCGACCGGTTGGCGGCCGTCCCCGGCGTCGCCGATGTGCAGGTCTATGGCGACCGCGAGAAGGTGTTCCGCATCGATGTCGACCAGTCGCGTCTCGCCGCCCTCGGGCTGACGGTCGCCAATCTGCGCAACGCGCTCGCCAGCGTCTCCTACGACGTGCCGGCGGGCTCGCTCACCGCAAACACCCAGGACATCGTCGTGCGCGCCACGGCGGACGTGACGACGGTCGAGGACTTCGAGAACCTCTATATCAACGACCGCGTCCAGTTCCGCGACATCGCCTCGGTGACGCTCGGGCCCGATCCGGGGGCATCGGTCCTGCGCGCCAATGGCGCCACCGGCATTGGCATGGGCATCGTGCGTCAGGCGAAGTCCAACACGTTGGAGATTTCCAACGGCGTGCGTCAGGCGACCGAGGATCTGAAGTCGATCATGCCGGACGGCGTCGACATCCGCGTGACCAGCGACGACGCGACCTTCATCCGCGGCTCGATCGACGAGGTCAGGACGACCCTGACCATCGCGGTCGCCATCGTCATCGCGATCATCTTCATGTTCCTGCTGGACTGGCGGGCGACGCTGATCCCGGCCGTTACCCTGCCCATCGCCTTGATCGGTACGTTCGCGGCGATCTATCTCGCCGGTTTTTCCGTCAATATCCTGACGCTGCTGGCGCTGGTGCTGGCGACCGGGATGGTCGTCGATGACGCGATCGTCGTTCTCGAGAACATCGTGCGAAAGCGCAACGAGGGCATGGGGCCGCGCGCCGCGGCGGTGATCGGCGTGCGCGAGGTCTTCTTCGCGGTCATCACCACCACCGCGACGCTTGCCGCGGTCTTCATCCCGATCTCCTTCCTGCCCGGACAGGCGGGCGGCCTGTTCCGCGAGTTCGGCTTCGTGCTCGCCTTCGCCGTCATGCTGTCCAGCGTCGTCGCGCTGACCCTGTGTCCGATGCTGGCCTCGCGCCTGATCAAGGCGCGCGACATGACTGTCGAGCACGGCACGTCGCCGCTGCATCGCTTTGGCGGCTGGCTGACGACCCTGTATCAGCGCATCCTGCACAAGGCGCTCGATGCGCCGATGATCGTCGTGGTGATCGCCGTTGTCACGACAGGCGCGGCCTTCGGCATGCTGGGCTCCATCCCGCAGGAACTGACGCCGCCGGAAGACCGTTCCATTGCCCTGATGCGGGTCTCCGCGCCGCAGGGAGTGAGCCTCGACTTCACCCGCGAGAAGATGCGCGAGATCGAGCGCCTCGTCGAGCCGCTGCGCGAAAGCGGCGAGGTGCGGAACGTCTTTTCCATCGCGGGCATGCGCTCGACCGCCAATAGCGGCTTCATGGTTTTGACGCTTGCGCCGTGGGAAGAGCGCAGCCGCGGGCAGGCCGAGATCGTCGCCGACATGAACCGCTATGTCAGCCAGGTTCCGGGCGTGCGCGCTTTCGCCATCCAGCCCAACAGCCTCGGCATTCGCGGCGCAGGCAACGGTCTGCAATTCGCCTTTGTCGGCAACAGCTACGCGGAACTCGGCGAGGCTGCCGCCAGGATGGAGCGGCTTCTGGAAGACGATCCGCGCTTCAATCAGGTCCGGCTTTCCTACGAGACGACGCAGCCGCAGCTTTCCGTGCGCATCAACCGCGAGCGCGCCTCCGATCTCGGCGTCGACATCAACGGCCTCGCCGAGGCGATGCAGGCGCTGCTCGACGGCCGGCAGGTGGCCGAGGTGTTCATCAACGACCGTTCCTACCCGGTCAAGCTGGTGTCCACGACAACGCCGATCAACGACCCGACAGACCTGGAAGGGATCTACCTGCAGGCCGGCGACGGCCGCATCGTTCCGATGTCGACCATCGCGGAACTGCAGGAAAAAGCGGTCGCGCCGAGCCTCAGTCGCGAACAGCAATTGCGCTCCGTGTCGCTGACGACGGGGCTTGCCGAAGGCTTCGCGCTCGGCGACGCCTATGGCGAGGTGCAACGCATGGCCGAGCCGCTTCTGCCGCCCGGCGCGCGCGTCATTCCGCTTGCCGAGGCGGCGACGCTCGACCAGTCGTCGCGCGACATGGTCTTCACCTTCGGCGTCGCCATCGTCGTCGTTCTGCTGGTGCTCGCGGCGCAGTTCGAAAGTTTCGTCTCGGCGCTGATCATCATGGCGACCGTTCCTCTCGGTCTCGCCTGCGCCATCCTCGCCATGGCGGTCACGGGTACAAGCCTCAATGTCTATAGCCAGATCGGGCTCGTATTGCTGGTCGGCATCATGGCCAAGAACGGCATCCTGATCGTCGAATTCGCGAACCAGTTGCGCAATCGCGGCCGCTCGGTGCGCGAGGCGATCGAGCAGGCGGCGAATATCCGGCTCAGACCCGTCATGATGACGATGATCTCCACCGTGCTTGGCGCGTTGCCGTTGATCTTCGCCTTCGGGGCAGGAGCCGAGGCGCGCACCGCGCTTGGCTGGGTAATCGTCGGCGGGCTCGGCCTCGCGACGCTCGCCACCTTGTTCCTGACGCCGGTCGCCTATCTACTGCTCGCCCGTCTGTCGGCCCCCAGCGCAGCCAGCGAGGCCAGGCTGCAGCGCGAGTTGCAGGAGATGGTGGAGCGGGAAGCCGCGGCGGGATCGAACTAGTCGGCAACTCCCTTCCGCAAGGCGCGCCTGCGAATTTTGAAAGGATTTGCTTACGATACTGAGAGCCAAAAGCCCCTAGAATTTAGGGGGTTGGGGCAGCCGGTTAATTTCCTCTCAACTCCTTCACTGCAAGTTTCAGTAGCTTGTCATGCGCTGGATGAGCGAAGGCGATTTGCCCATTCAGGCGCGAAGAAGGGAATGCGGATTGCATCGGCTTTTGTCCGCCGAGCCAATCCATCGGGATCAAATCCGGGATTTTATGGCTGACCGCGACATACCTATCGATGATATTCCGGATGCGGTCTTGCGTGTCGGTCGGGATGGCACGATCCTGGCGGTCAACGCGGCTGCTCTGGAGATGTTCGGTTACGAGCGCGACGAACTGATCGGCCGAAAAATCGAACTTCTCGTCCCCCGGAGATACGGGGACCATGCCAAGACCCGCCAGGCCTATCACGACAATCCGCAGACGCGGCCGATGGGCAAGGTCCAGCAGATTTGCGGCCGCCGCAAGGATGGCAGCGAAGTGCCGGTCGACATATCGCTCAAAACCGCGCCGGCCGTGGACGAGACCGTCTGTTTCGTGCGCGACATCAGCGAACATGTCAGACTGAGCGACGAGATCCGCGAAACCGCCTATCGCGACATGACGACCTCTGCGCTGAACCGTCGGGCATTCTACGAAGATCTCTCGACGTCCCTGGCCGCGCACCGGGCCGACGGCGAGGGGCTCGCCATCGCCGTCTTCGATCTCGACCATTTCAAGGACGTCAACGATTCGCTCGGTCACAAGAGCGGCGACGAAATATTGGTGGAGTTCTGTCTGCGCGTGAACCAGATCGTGCCGGAAGGTCTTCGGTTTTATCGCCTCGGCGGCGACGAATTCGCGCTGATCATGCCGGAATGCCCCGGCCATGAACCGGCGAACGCCCTGATCGATGCCGTGCTGAGCGCGAACCGCCGTCCCTATTCGGTCGGCGGTCATCGTATCGCGATCGGTTGCAGCGTGGGCATCGTCCACGCCCCGACGGACGGCAACACGGTTGACGAACTCGTCGCCAATGCCGATCTCGCGCTCTACCAGTCAAAGGCGACGCGCGGTTCCGCCTCGGTATACTCGCCGCATCTGCGCCACGCCGTCGAGGAACGCTTTGCCATGTTGTCGGAACTCGGCACGGCCGGCGAAGAAGGGCAGTTCGAACTCTATTTCCAGCCCAAGGTCGACATCCATACGGAAGCCATCGTGGGAGCCGAGGCGTTGTTGCGCTGGGTTCATCCCAAGCGGGGGCTTCTGGCGCCCGCGCAATTCATCGATGTGCTGACCGACAGCGATCTGTCGGTGGCTGTCGGGCGCTGGACGCTGTTCGAGGCCTGCCGTCAGGCAGCCGAGTGGCGCAAGCAGTCCGACCGCATCGTCAGCGTCGCCGTCAACCTGTTTCCCTGGCAGGTCAAGGCGAGAACCTTCCACGACGACATCGTCGCGGCGCTCAACGAAGCGAAACTCGATGCCGGACGGCTCGAACTCGAACTGACCGAAAACACGATCGTCGAATCCTCCGCCGATTTCATCGAGATGCTGGCGGCGGTGCGCGCCATGGGCGTCTGCATCGCGCTGGACGACTTCGGCACCGGCTTCGCATCGCTCAATTCGCTGACGCGCTTTCCCATCGACATGATCAAGATAGACCGCAGCTTCGTACGCGAAGTCGGTACCGGACGCGGCAACTGGCCGGTCCTGCGCGCCATGCCCAAACTCGCCCGCGATCTTGGCCTGCAGTCGGTCGCGGAAGGCGTGGAGACGGTCGAGGATGCGATGATGGTCCGCCATTTCGGCTACGACTACGGCCAGGGTTATTACTGGGGCAAACCGATGTCCGCACCGGAATTCGCCAAGAGAATATCCGGCAATGCGCCGTCCGCGGGATCCGGGACGGACACCGCGACCTATCGCCCGATCCGCATTTCGGCAATCGAGGAAATCGTCAAGCGGCGCTTTCCGATGTATGGCTGAAACCGGCCCGAACACTGGCCGCAATTTGCCCGGATGCAACAAAAAATCCGGGCGGAATTTCCGCCCGGATCTGATTTTCCGAAAATGTCGTGTAGAGGCTTAGGCGGCGCGTGAGACAGGATTGCCGCCGGCGGCCCGTTCCTGCCTGAGGCGGAACCGCGCGATCAAACCCGCCAGCCCGACCGCCTGGGTATTGAGCTGGTGCACAACCGCATTGGTCTCTTCCGCCATCGCTGCATTGCGCTGCGTGACCTCGTCCATCTGCGCCACGGCCCGGCTGATCTCCTGCAGGCCGGTGGCCTCCTGGTTCGAGGCGGTGGCGATGCCCTGGATGCTGTCGTTGATTTCGGAGACATAGCCCGAGATCGTATCGAGCGCCTCGCCGGTCGCCTTGACCAGATCGACGCCCGACGAAACTTCCGACGACGACTTGTCGATCAGCCCGCTGATCTCCTTGGCGGCGGACGCCGAACGTTGCGCCAGTTCGCGGACCTCCTGCGCAACGACCGCGAAGCCGCTGCCCGCTTCGCCGGCCCGGGCAGCCTCCACCCCGGCGTTCAGCGCCAGCAGGTTCGTCTGGAAGGCGATCTCGTCGATGACCGAGATGATCTGGGAAATCTCGTGCGAGACGGTCTCGATCCTGTCCATCGCGGCGACGGCGTCCCGCACGACGACGCTGGACTGCTCGGTCGTTTCGCGCGCCTCGTCGGACTTGCCGGCGACGATGCGTGCCTTTTTCGAGGTTTCCTGGACGGTCGACGCCATCTGTTCCAGCGCGGCGGAGGTTTCCTCCAGCGATGCGGCCTGGGTCTCGGTTCGCCGCGACAGATCGTTGGCGGCCGCGTCGAGTTCGCTCGCATTGTTGCGGATCGCGGCGACGTTCTCGTTCACCTCGCCGAGCGTCGCCGACAGCATGTCGAGTGTTCCGTTGAGATCGGTGCGCAGCCGGTCGAGATCGCCAGGGAACGGGGCGCCGATCCGGATGGAAAGGTCGCCTTCCGCCATCGATTTCAGGCTTGTCGCGATCGTGTCGACGACCGACCGGACGATCTCGGCTTCGGCGACCTTGGCGCGCTCGTGTTCGATGCGTTCACTTTCCGCGGACGACCGCGCGTTTTCCGCGTCCCGATTGCTGCGGTCCGCCGCATCGCGCGATTGCTCGGCGTCGGCCAGGGCGCGCTCTGCTTCCGCGAAAGCACTTGCCATGCGCTGCGTCATCTGCAGCAGGATGCCGGCCTCGACCACGAGAATGACGGCGTGCAGTGCCACCCGGGAGAGGGTGGCTTCGCCCGGGAAGACCGCGGCGGGCAGGACGACATAAAGCGCCAGGTGATGAACCGCCGTGACCCCGGTGAACGCGACGATCGGCCGCCAGTCGATCCAGGCCGCCGAGATCGCAAGCGCCGCGAAGAAATACATATGGATGTCGATCTGCAACGGCGAACCGGTGAAGCCGTAGACCAGAAGCGCGACAAGGCCCGCCTGGGCCGCGCCTGTGGCTATGCGTGTCGCCGGGCCGGCTCGGTCGATCATCCAGCTGGCGGTAGCCGCCCCCGCCAGCAGAACCGCGCCGCCGATCATCACGACGAGACTGGCTTGCGAACTCCAGATCGCCCGCGCCGCGATAAGCGCCACGTTCAGCCAGATCATGGAAATGACGAGAACCGATGCCCTCTGACGAAGAACCGATAGTCCGTTCATGTTGAAGCTCCTACAGTACATGCCGGGGCCAGTCTGCCATTCAGGATGAACAGGGCGCCGGCGGCAAACAGACGGTTGATGAAATCGGGTGACGAGCCTTCGGCGACAGCGAGCCAGGGGCGGCGCCCTCCATTGACGAGGGTTCCGCCGGCATTGGCGATGATCGAGATCACGCGTTCGGGCGGGCTCCAGGGTGGGGCGACAACGACGACGCGGCTGCCCGTCGGCACCGCTGCGATCGCGAGGACGACAACGAGCGCGGCGATCAGATTCACCACGATCAGCCGTCGTTGATTTCGGGATTGGCGGTTGGCCTTGAGAATTATGTCCTGGTCCATGAAGCCTGGTTTTATTGCCCGGTCGCACTGCCGGGATGTCGGACTTCATGTCAGTGCTGCAGCGTCATCGCCTGGCGAACATGTAGCGATTTCGAGTTTAATTTCAGGTTAAGTAAAACGTGCACCTTGAATGCACCTTCTGCTGTGCCGTTTTCCATCCGATTAGATTGCGCCTCGCGCTTTGGGCGTGATGAAGGCCGCCTTTAGTTGGATTTCTTTTCGGAATTAGTCCCGGGTAGTTTTGGAGGTGGTCACATTTCAGGATGGTGTTGCCCCTTCGCCCGTGTCAGCAGACGCCGTGACAATCGCAAGGGAAATGCACGGGCAATTCCTGTTGAGCGGGATCAATGTAATCGTTTTAATCGTATCCCATTGTGCCGGCGAACTGATGGAACGACATGGACGCACGCTCCGATAACGAGATCATCTTTCGCACCGATGACGTGACCAAGGTCTACGACACCGGCGAGGTGAAGGTGTATGCGCTGGCCGGTGTCGATCTGGAGCTCTACGCCAGCGAATTGACGGTCCTGCTCGGCCCTTCCGGCAGCGGCAAGTCGACCCTTCTGAACATCCTCGGCGGCCTCGATCACGCCACCAGCGGCGATGTCTGGTTCCGCGATCTCGAACTGTCCGCCCTGAACGACCGCGCGCTCACCCGCTACCGGCGCGACAATGTCGGCTTCGTCTTCCAGTTCTACAATCTGGTTCCGAGCCTGTCGGCGCGCGAGAATGTGGCGCTCGTGACCGACATCGCACCTGATCCGATGCCGCCGGAGGAAGCGCTTTCGCTTGTCGGTCTCGGCCATCGCCTCGATCACTTTCCAGCCGAGATGTCGGGCGGCGAACAGCAGCGGGTGGCGATCGCCCGCGCCATCGCCAAGCGGCCTGACGTTCTCTTGTGCGACGAGCCGACCGGCGCGCTCGATTCCAAAACCGGCATCACCGTGCTGCAGGCGCTGAAGGACATCAACGACCAGTTCGGCACCACGACCGCGGTGATCACCCACAACGCCTCGATCCGCAAGATGGCGCATCGCGTAATCCGTTTTCAGGACGGCAAGATCGGCGAGGTCGCGGTCAACGAGACCCGCATCGATCCCAAGGACATCGAGTGGTGAGGAGATGAGGGCGCTCGACAAGAAGCTGCTGCGGGATTTCCGCCGCCTCTGGGCGCAGGGGCTGTCGATCGCGCTTGTCCTCGCCTGCGGGGTCGCTGTCCTGCTGATTTTCTACGGCATGTACGGCGCGTTGCAGAATACCCGTTCCGCCTATTACGAGCGCAACCGTTTTGCCGATATCTTCGCGTCGGCGACGCGCGCGCCGCGCAATCTCAAGGACGAAATCGCGGGGATCGAGGGGGTCTGGGCGGTCGAGCTGCGCACGGTGAAGGACGCGGTCCTCGACCTGCCGAACCGGGTCGAGACGGCAACCGGGCGCATCATTTCGCTGCCGGCGAACGGCGCCCTCCTGAATGTGCCGATCATCCGGTCGGGCAGGGCGCCCGATCCGGATGCATCGAACGAGATCATGGTCAACGAGCCCTTCGCGCTCGAAAACGATTACCAGCTCGGCGATGTCATTCACGCCAATCTGAATGGCCGAAAACGGCCTCTGACCATTGTCGGCACCGCCCTGTCGCCGGAATATATCTACACGATCGGGCCCGGCTCGCTGATGCCCGACAATGCGAATTTCGGCATATTGTGGATGCCGGAAAACGCCGCGTCCTCCGCCTTCGACATGACCGGCGCCTTCAACGATATCAGTCTCAAACTGACCCGCGACGCCGATTCCGAGGAGGTGATCGATCGCCTCGACGACATTCTCGAACCCTATGGCGGAACCGGCGCCTATGGCCGCGACCGGCAACTCTCGGACGCGTTCATCGATTCCGAGCTTCTCGGCCTGGATACCATGGCGCGCATCCTGCCGCCGGTCTTCTTCGGGATCGCGGCTTTCCTGGTGAACATGGTCATCGGCCGCATCGTCGCGCTCGAACGCAGCCAGATCGGGCTGATGAAGGCGCTCGGCTACACCGATTTCACCATTGCCGCCCATTACATCATGCTGGCCGTGCTGATCGCCGTGATCGGCGTCTTGATCGGCTGGATCCTCGGCGCGTGGCTGGCGCGCGGCCTGGCGCAAATCTATGCCGAGTTCTTCACCTTTCCCTATCTGATCTTCAGCGTCTCGAAATTCACCTACGTTCTTTCCGCGGTGCTCGGCATGCTGGCGGCGGCCCTTGGCGCGGTTTTCAATGCGATGAAGGCGGCGAGGCTGGCGCCGGCCGTTGCCATGTCGCCGCCCGCGCCGCCCAATTTCCGGCGCGGCATCCTCGACCGGCTGTTCTCCGCCATGCGCCTTTCGCAGCCCACCATGATGATCCTGCGCGGCATCATGCGCTGGCCGCTGCGCGCGTCGCTGACGTCGCTCGGCATGGCGCTCGGCGTCTCCGTCCTCGTCGCGTCGAGCTTCTTCAACGATTCCATGGACGAGATCATCGATGTCGCCTTTTTCCAGTCGAACCGCCAGGACGCCATCCTCCTTTTGGCGCGGGACCAGCCGATTTCGGTGCTCGAGGACATAGAAAGGCTGCCGGGCGTGCTGAGGGCGGAAGGCCAGCTCAGTCTTCCCGCCCGTCTCTCCAACGGCCACCTCGAAAAGAACGTGGCCATCGAGGCGAGCTGGCCGAACGCTGATCTGAGCCGCGTCATCGATCCGAACGGCAAGGTGATCGAGGCGCCGGCCGAAGGCGTCCTCCTCACCAAGCGGCTGGCCGGCCAGCTGGACGTCGAACCGGGAGATTGGCTCGACGTCGAGTTCCTCACCGGCCGGCGCGAGAAGCACCGTCTCTTCGTCAGCGGCATCGTCACCCAGTATTTCGGCCTCGGCGCCTATATGAACGCGGATTATGCGGCGCGGCTTTTCCGCCAGACGCCGCAGATTTCGGCCGCCAATGTGCTTGTCGACGACAACCGCATCGACGACCTGCATCGCGCGCTGAAGGACATGCCGAACCTTGCCGGCCTGATCATGCTGAACGACACGCGCCAGGCCTTCCGCGACACGATCAAGGAAAACATCGTTATCCAGTCGATCATCTATATCGCCATCGCGGCGATGATCACGATTGGAGTCACCTATAACAGCGCGCGCATCCAGCTGTCGGAACGGGCCCGCGAACTGGCGAGCCTGCGCATCCTCGGCTTCACCAATGCGGAAGTCTCCTACATCCTGATGGGCGAGACCCTGCTGCTCGCCATCGTGGCGCAGCCGCTCGGCTGGGCGGTCGGCGCATTGCTCGCCTGGGGCATGGGCTTCGCCTTCGCCAGCGATCTCTATACGATCCCCGTCATTCTCAAGAACCACACCTTCGGCTTCGCCAGCGTCATCGGCCTGGGCGCCGCGGTGGGGTCGGTTCTCGTCGTCCGCCGGCGTCTCGATACGCTCGATCTGGTCTCCGTCATGAAAACGCGGGAGTAATCCATGCCGTTCAAACCTCGCACGATCATCGGCTCTCTGGTTGGCCTCGCGGCCGTCTCCGGCCTGCTTTACGTGGCATTTCGAGAGGAGGCGGTTCCCGTCGATCTGGTCGCGGCGACGCGCGGCGTCATGCGCGTCACCGTCGATGCCGACGGCAAGACCCGCATCAAGGACATCTACGAGATATCGGCCCCCATCTCGGGCACGGCGCGGCGCTCGCCCGTTGCGGTCGGGGACACGGTGGTCAAGGGCGAAACGGTCGTGGCGACCGTCCAGCCCTCCGAGACAGGCTTCCTCGACACCCGCACGCGTGTCCAGGCGGAAGCCGCGGTCCGCGAGGCCGAGGCCGCTGTGCAGGCCGCCGAGACATCCGTGCGGCAGTCCGAGGAGGAACTGAACTACGCCAATTCGCAATTTGCCCGCATCCAGACGCTGGTCGATCGCGGCGTCGCCTCGCTGACCCAGCTGGAGGACGCCGCGCAGGCAAAAGCCATCAGGGAGGCCGCGCTCGATTCCGCCAAGGCCAATCGCACCGCCGCGGAGAGCGCCCTCGAGCGCGCCAAGGCCGCGCTGATCGAGCCGGGTCCGCCGGCGAACGGAGAACAGGACGAGACCTGCTGCGTGCCGATCATGGCGCCGGCCGACGGTGTCGTCCTCGATATCGTCAATGTCAGCGAGCGCCCCGTGCAGGCCGGCACGGCGCTTTTGTCGATCGGCCAGCCGGACAATCTGGAGATCGTCGCCGACATCCTGTCCTCGGAAGCCGTGCGCATCCAGAACGGTTCGCCGGCCCTTGTCGAGCGCTGGGGCGGCGACGAGACCTTGCATGCGACCGTCCGCGAGATCGATCCCGCCGCCATTACCAAGGTCTCCGCCCTCGGCATCGAGGAACAGCGCGTCGACGTCACCCTCGATTTCGAGGAGGGCGACGTCACCGGCAAGGGGCTGGGCGACGGCTATGCGGTCTTCGTGCGCATCGTCGTCTGGGAAGGGCAGGATGTGCTGCAGGTGCCTATATCGGCGCTGTTCCGCAACGATGGCGGCTGGGCGCTGTTCGCCTATGATGATGGCGTCGCGCGCCGCACGCCGGTCGAGGTCGGCCGGCGCAGCGGGCTGATGGCGGAAATCACCTCCGGCATCGGGGAGGGCACCCGCGTCATCACCCATCCGAGCGACAAGGTCGAGGACGGCGTCGAGGTCGTCGACCGCTCGACGCTGGATTGACGGTTGCAGCGCCTTGACGGCGGCGCGCAGGTCGAAGCCGTCATCGGCCAGCGAAGAGCGTACGTCGCCATGGTGGCAAAACATGGCGGTGTCACACTGTCCATGCGCCCCGCAAGATGCTTGAATCGCCTTGTGAACAGCCGGAATCGATTTCGCGGCATGGCCGCGCAAGTGATTCAAATCAGGGGCATTTCTTCCGCGGAACCTTTATGGCAAGCGAATTGCGGAGAGGGACTGGATTTTTCCGGTCGCTCTGGCCGATAGTGTCGGTCGGGAGGAGGCCCACGTAGCGAGGGGAAGTCGCGTGGACCATTACGACATTATCGTCATCGGCAGCGGACCCGCCGGCCGCCGCGCCGCCATTCAGGCCGCCAAACTGGGAAAAGACGTGCTGGTTGTCGAGCGCGGCCGACGCGTCGGCGGCGTCTCGGTGCATACCGGCACGATCCCGTCCAAGACGCTGCGCGAGACGGCGCTCAACCTGTCCGGGTGGCGCGAGCGCGGCTTCTACGGCCGTTCCTACCGGGTCAAGCAGGACATCACCGCCGAAGATCTGCGCCGCCGCCTGCATCTGACCCTGTCGCATGAGGTCGAGGTGCTCGAGCACCAGTTCGCCCGCAACCAGGTCTCGACCCTGCGCGGAACGGCTCGCTTCACCGATCCGCACACGATCGAGGTCGAGGGTGAGGAGGGCGAGACCTTCACCGTCAGCGCGGACAGTTACCTGATCGCGGTCGGCACCATCCCTTTCCGGCCGGACTACATCCCCTTCGACGGCGGCGTCTCCGTCTTCGACAGCGACGAGATCCTCGAACTGCCGGACCTGCCCCGCTCCATCGCCGTGATCGGCGCCGGCGTCATCGGCGTCGAATATGCGACGATCTTCTCCGCGCTCGATGTCAATGTCACGCTGATCGAGCCGCGCGACTCCATGCTCGATTTCATCGATCACGAGCTCATGGAGGATTTCACCTACCAGCTCCGCGACCGCGGCATGGCGTTGCGTTTCGGCAAGAAGGTTGAGACCGTCACGCGCACCGAGCGCGGCTGCGAGGTGACTTTGGAGGGCGGCCGCAAGGTCCGGTCCGAGATGCTGCTCTTCGCCGCCGGCCGCATGGGCGCCACCGCGACGCTCGGCCTGGAGGCCTGCGGGCTGGAAGTCGACCATCGCGGCCGTCTCAAGGTCGATTCCGAGACGTTGCAGACCTCCGTTCCGCATATCTACGCCGCCGGCGACGTCATCGGTTTTCCGAGCCTCGCCTCCACCTCGATGGAGCAGGGCCGCATCGCCGCCTGCCACGCGCTCGGCGTCGCCGCGCATGAGCCGCCGGAATTTTTCCCCTATGGCATCTATGCCGTGCCGGAGATCTCCACCGTCGGCATGACCGAGGAGGAGGTCATCGAGCGCGGCATTCCCTATGAAAGCGGCATCGCCCGCTTCCGCGAAACCTCCCGCGGCCACATCATGGGTCTCGACCGGGGCCTTTTGAAAATGCTGTTCTCGCTGAAAACCCGCCGCCTGCTCGGCTGCCATATCGTCGGCGAGGGCGCGACCGAACTGATCCATATCGGCCAGGCCGTGCTCAACCTGAAAGGCACGCTCGACTATTTCGTCGAGAACACGTTCAACTATCCGACGCTCGCCGAAGCCTACAAGATCGCCGCCCTCGACGCCTGGAACCGCATGGGCGCCGGCGTTCCGGTGGCGCAGGTGAAGGACGGGTGAGCCTTTCTCGCCGTGTATCGGGAACCAACCCGGTCGCACGGTGTTAAGCTTGCGCAATGAGCGGCAATTCGGATTCGAAACTCGGCCCCGTGCGGGTCTGGGCGCTGGCGGCCGGCGGCATGGTTGGGGGCGGTATCTATATCGCGCTCGGCGTCGTCATCTCGGTCGCCGCGCAGTGGGCCTGGCTCAGCTTCGCGATCTCCGGCGTCATCGCCGTCATTTCCGCATGGAGCTATGCGCGTCTCTCCAACAAATACGGAAAGTCCGGCGGCGCCTTCGAATTCCTCGAGGATATGGATCGGCGCAAGCTCGCCGGTAGCCTCTCATGGCTACTGATCATGGGCTATACGCTGACTATATCGGTTTATGCCTATGCCTTCGGCCACTACGTGGCCTATGCCTTCGCGGGCGGCGAATGGATGATCCGAGCGCTCGCCATCCTGATCGGTGTCGGCCTGATCGGGCTCAATCTTCTCGGCGTCGGCAAGATGACCTCGGTCGAGGTTGTCATCGTGACCGGCAATCTCGCGATCCTCGTCATCCTCGCCGTCTGGGGATTGAGCCAATGGAACGGCGTCGAACTCGTTTCCGGCATCGAGCCGCGCGCGCCATGGGCCTCCATTGTCGGCGCAGCCGCGATTTTCGTCTCCTATGAGGGTTTCCAACTGCTCACCTACGAATACGATCAGATCGCCAACCCGCAGAAGACTTTCGTGCCTGTCCTCGTCTCGGCGGCGATCTTCGTCGTCTTCGTCTATATCGCTGTGGCGCTCGGCGCGACCATGTTGGCCGGCGCTTTGACCGTGGTCGAGCAAAAGGAAATCGCCTTGTCTGTCGCCGCGAGGAACGCGGCCGGTACCGCCGGACTGGTGGGCATGACGATCGCCGCCGCCTTCGCCACCGCGGCAGCGATCAACTCGACGCTCTACTCGACCGCCAAGCTCGCCGAGCGCATTGCCGATGACGGCATGCTGCCGAGCTGGTTCGAGCACGAAAACCGTTTCGGCGTGCCTGACCGGCCGGTCGTGCTGATCGGCGCGATGGCGACCTTTCTTGCCATAATCGGTTCACTGTCTTCGCTGGTGGAGGCGGCGAGCCTCGTCTTCCTCGTCACTTTCATGGTGGTGAACATCATCGCCTGGCGCGAGATGGAGACCTGGCGCTGGATCCCCGCCATTGCCGTCGTGATGTCTTTCGTCGTCGGGCTCGTCCTGGTCGCGCGCCTAGCGGTCAATGCGCCGGTACCGCTGGCCGTCCTCGCTGCGCTCAGTGTCTTCGTCTTCGTCGCCAGACCCGCAATCCTGGCGCGCGTGCATACGGAGGGCGGCGCGTGATGGGGCGCTTGAGACTTGTCTTTTGCGCGCTGTGCCTGCCTGCCTTGCTCGGAGCGTCCGGCAACGAACCGGCGCATCTTCGCCTGATCAATCTGGTCGATGGTTCGCCGCATATCAGCGTGGAACTGTGCGCCGAGACATCGGGAGATTGCCGGTCTCTCGATATCGACGCGGACGACATGTGCGACACGCTGGACCTTGCGCCGGCCGTCTACCGCTTCACCGTCACGCACGCCGGCGGCAAGATCGAGCCTTTTAGCTACGGGATCGCGCCCGGCCACGACTATGGGCTGGCGATCTACGGTCTGTCTTCCGCGAAGGACGAGCCGACTTTCTTTGCGCGCGCAAAGCGGTTTCTCGGCGGTCTCGAAATCCGCGCCGTGAACGGCTTCCGCGTCTCGCATCGCATGACAACGATGACGCCCCATAAGCCCGACGACCCGGCAACGGTACGGATGGCGAATTTCAGCGTTGGCACCGTGGCCCTTGAGGCCGAGATCAAGACGGGAGACGGCGTACATCCCGTCGGCGTCGCATCCTATGGCGGCGCAACCGGCCCGTTCCGCACGACTGATAAGTCCGGCTCAATTGAGGTGAAACCGGACGGCAGCGATCTCGTTGTGGCGGAGACGCCCCTGGCGCTTCCCGGCGGATCGAACACGATGATGTACGCCGCCGGAATGGCGGACGGTCAGCTGCGGCTGGTCATTGACCAGCGGTCCGGCAAGTCGCCATCCGATTAAGGGATGTTGCTTCGAGGGACCCTTGATACGCACCCGCGCTAAAATTTGAGCGGTCGTCGCAGTAAAACCTTTGCGACGTGATGCTCTTATCGGACCGGCATGGCGAGAGGAGCAAGGAACATGCGCTTTTTCAGGGCGGGATCGAATGTCCCGTTAACATTGGCCTTCCTCTGCGCAATGTCGGCGTCTTCGCATGCGCAAGACAGCAGGGAAAAAGGCAACAGCATCCTTTGCATTCACCTGACATTTATCTCCATGCTGGCCGCGGCGAAGACATGCTTCCCCGAGCGCGACAGCGAGCGCATCGCGGTAATGGAGACGGTGATTGGCGAGATGGATAGTTTCGTGTTGCGCAACCATCCCGACGCGACGCCGGAAACACTCGCGGCCTTTCATGAGCGTCATGCGGAAGTCGGCCGGCGCGGTGCGCTAGAAGAACCGCGATGTCAGGCTGCGGGCGGCAATATCATCGCGGTCTACGAAGCCTTCAAGGTGGACACGCCACTGGAAAAACTGCGCGAATTGCCCGACACGCTGCTCGCGGTGGATCGCGTTCCGACGATCAATCCGTGCTTCTGACCGCGCAGCCTATAAAACCCCGCCTTCGCCGACGAAGCTCTTTTCCAGCACGAAATGCCCCGGCTGGGAATTGGCGCCTTCCTCCATGCCGGCGGCTTCGCACAATTCCTTGATCTCGAGGTTCAGCCCCATCGAGCCGCAGATCATCACCCGGTCGGTTTCCTTGTCCCATGCCGGCACGCCGAGATCGGAGAACAGTTCTCCCGAGCGGATCTTGTCGGTAATGCGGCCCATCTTGGCCGTCTCTTCGCGCGTCGTGGTCGGGTAGTAGAGCAGCTTGCCGTCGACCATCTCGCCGATCAGCGGATCGTTGACGAGACCCTCGACCAGCTCGCGGCCGTAATCCAGCTCGGCGGCCTGCCTGCAGGTATGCGTCAGGATCACCTGGTCGAATTTCTCGTAGACTTCCGGATCGCGGATCAGCGAGGCGAAGGGCGCGATGCCCGTGCCTGTGGCAATCATGTAGAGCCGCTTGCCGGGAAGCAGTGCATCAACCACCAAAGTGCCGGTCGCCTTGGTCTTCAGGATCACCTGGTCGCCCGGCTTGATGTGGACGAGCTTCGACGTCAGCGGCCCGTCGGGAACGGCGATGGAATAGAATTCCAGTTCCTCGTCCCAGGAAGGCGATGCGATCGAATAGGCGCGCAGGATCGGCTTGGCCGGCTTGTCGCCGACCGGCTCGCCCATCAGCCCGATCATCACGAACTCGCCGGAGCGAAAGCGCAGGCTTTGCGGGCGGGTCAGGCGGAAGGAGAACAGCTTGTCGGTCCAGTGCTTGACGTCGGTGACGGTCTGGCCGTCCGGCAGGGGAGTGGCGATATTCAACGGTGTTCCGGACTCTTTGATTGAGGTCAGGTCGTTCATATTCGAATTATCCTATTAGACCGCTCAGGCAACCGCCCGCAAACGCTTTTGGTAGAAATTGTCCTGCCAGCCAATGCGCGCGAGCCACTGGCGCTCCGGCTGGCGCGCGGCGAGATCCTCGGAAATCTCGACCTCGTCGAAGCCGACGCGCCGGGCGTTGCGATACTGGTCGGCGATCACGTGACCGGTCGCTCGCAGCGTTCCGCGATACCCCGCCTCGCACAGGCGCTTCGCCAGCGAGAAGCCGCGCCCGTCGGCAAAGGACGGGAAGTCGATGGCGATCAGCCGGATCCATGCGAAGAACGGCGCGATTTCATCCGCATCCGCGGTATTGGCCAGCGACAGCGCGAATTCCCCCGGCAGGTCGCAACGGTCCGCCGCGCGCAATGCGTCGAGATCCAGCATCCGCAGGCGTCCGCCCAGCGTGTCTTCGCCGAAACCGGCGTCGGTGACGATAATGCTCATCTTCATTCTCCCGCGGCTGCGGCGCCGCGCACCAGCTTGCCGTTCTCGAAGTGGATTCCGCACTCGGTCTTGTCGGACCCGCGCCAGCGTCCAGCGCGAATATCCTCGCCGTCATGGACGGGGCTGGTGCAGGCGGCGCAGCCGATCGAAAGATAGCCATGCTCGACCAGCGGGTGTTGAGGCAGGTCAAATGCGACGAAATGCGCGTCGATGTCCTGCTTCGACCAGTAGGCGAGGGGATTGATCTTCAGCTTGCCGTCGGAAGCCGGCTCGTAAAGCCCGACATTGTGGCGCGTCGACGCCTGGAAACGCTTGCGTCCGGTGATCCACCCGTCGAAGCCCGCCAGCGCGTCGCGCAGCACATGCGTCTTGCGGAAGCCGCAGCAGGCATCCGTGTTGGTCAGGTGCAGCCGGCCGAACGGGTCGGTCTCGCGGATCACCGTGCCGTCCGGCGCGACGGTGCGCACGTCGGTCAGACCGAGATGGCGCACCAGCTCGTCCTTGTAATCCAGCGTCTCGGCAAACAGCATGCGCGTGTCGATGAAGATCACCGGCGTGGCCGGATTGGCCTCGGCGACGAGCTGCAGCAGCACGGCGGATTCGGCCCCGAAGGAGGAGACGACGGCGATCTCGCCATGTTCCTTGTCGACAAGCGCCTTTTCCAGCACGCCGCGCGTATGGGCATAGCGCGCCTGCATGCCGTTGTCGGCGCCTTCGGGCAGGATACGTTCATGCAGCACGGGCTTCGTCCTTTTCACTGTAGATCGCCTGCTTAAAGGGCTCGGCGCCGAGACGTCGATAAGCCTGCAGGAAGGTTTCGGCGGCGTCCTCGCGCAGATCCAGATAGGTCTCGACGATTGCCTCGATCGCCGGCACGAGGTCGTCCGCGTCGAAGCCGGGGCCGGTGCGTTCGCCGATCGTCGCCGTCTCGGAGCCGTCGCCGCCCAGCGTGATCTGGTAATTCTCCTTGCCCGCCTTATCCAGGCCGAGAATGCCGATATGGCCGACATGGTGGTGTCCGCAGGCATTGATGCAGCCGGAGATCTTGATCTTCAGCGGGCCGATTTCGCGCTCCAGCTTCAACTCGTCGAAACGCGTCGAGATCGCCTGGGCGACCGGGATCGACCGCGCCGTCGCCAACGCGCAATAATCCATGCCGGGGCAGGCGATGATATCGGAGACGAGGCCGATATTGGCCGTCGCCAGGCCTGCCTCGCGAAGCGCCTCGTAGACCGCCGGAATATCCGCCTTGCGCACATGCGGCAGGATGACGTTCTGCTCGTGGCTGATGCGCAACTCGTCATGGCCGTAGCGCTCTGCGAGATCGGCGAGCACGCGCATCTGTTCCGCCGTCGCGTCGCCCGGCGTGCCGCCAACCGGCTTCAGCGACACCGAGACGATGCCATAGGCCGGGTTCTTGTGCTCGGCGACGTTGGTCTCGACGAAGGAACGGAACGCCGGATTGGCGTCCTGCGCCCGGTCGAAGGCGAGCGAGCGCGTATTGTCGAAGGACGGCGGCGCGAAAGCCGCCTCGATCGCCGTGACGAGTTCCGCCGGAGCGCCCGAAAAGGCGCGCTTCTTGTCCTCGAACGCCGCCTCGACCCGTGCCTTGATCTCGTCGAGACCGGTTTCGTGGACGAGGATCTTGATGCGCGCCTTGTATTTGTTGTCGCGCCGGCCCGACAAGTTGTAGACTTGCAGGATCGCTTCCAGATAGGGCAGCAGATCGGCCTTCGGCAGGAAGTCCCGCACTGTCTTGCCGACCATCGGCGTACGGCCGAGCCCGCCGCCGACGATCACCTCGTAGCCGGGTTCGCCGGCTCCGTTGCGCAGCATGCGTAGGCCGATATCGTGCGCTTTCGTCACCGCACGGTCGTTCGGCGCGCCGGTGATGGCGATCTTGAACTTGCGCGGCAGGAACTGGAACTCCGGATGGTCGGTCGACCACTGACGCAGCAGCTCCGCGGTCGGGCGCGGATCCTCGATCTCGTCGGCGGCCGCACCGGCGAAATGGTCTGCCGTGACATTGCGAATGCAGTTGCCCGACGTCTGGATGGCGTGCATCTCGACATCGGCGAGCAGCGACAGGATCTCCGGAATATCCTTCAGCCGCGGCCAGTTGAACTGGATGTTCTGGCGCGTCGTGAAATGGCCATAGCCCTTGTCGAAGCGCTCGGCGATCAGCGCCAGCTGCCGCATTTGCCGCGAATTGAGCGTGCCGTAGGGAATGGCGACCCGCAGCATATAGGCATGCAGCTGCAGATAGACGCCGTTCATCAGCCGCAGCGGCTTGAATTCATCCTCGGTCAGCGAGCCGTCGATGCGGCGCTCGACCTGGCCGCGAAACTCGGCGACCCGGTTGCGGACGAAGGCTTCGTCGAAATCGTCATAGCGGTACATGAGTCGCGAATCCCGTTATCAGGCCTGTGCCTGTTTTCCATGAAAGTAGTTTGACGGCCCGCGCGTGCGGAACGCCTCGCGGAAATGGACCGGCTGCGGCCTGTGATCGGGTCCCATCTCGACCTCGGCGAGATATGCGCCGACGATCCGGTCCTGCTGTTTTGCTGCCGCTTCGAGCAGGCTGTCGGCGGCGTCCGCCGAAAAGGCGACAACGGCCTCTCCATGCTCGCGCGACCAGCCATGCGACGCGGTGAAGTAGACGGCATCGCCCTCGAAAAGGTCGTTGGCGGTGACGATGCGCGGTCTGTATTCGCGAGCCATATCAAAGCACTCCGGCTTGTTCGTGAATCTGATCGGCAACGGCCTGAACCGCCGTGGCGGCCTTGCGCGGCGTCATGCCGTAGAGCATCACCGCCGGACCCGTGACGCCGGCGTCGGCGATCGCCTCGGGCAGGGCGAGCAGTGTCGTTGCAATGGTTTTCTGGTCGACGCGGGAGGCATTCTCGACCACCGTCACCGGCGTGTCGGCCTTTGCGCCATGCATCATCAGCCGTCCGCGCAGGAAACTTGCGGCGCGAACGCCCATATAGATCGCCGCGCCCGCGCCGGGTTTGGCGAGGTCGCGCCATTCGTGCTCGGCGAAGCCTTCCACTTCGCGCGCCGTCAGGAAGCGGACGGAGGAATTGCGGCCCCGCTTCGTCAGCGACAGGCCGGAGGAGGCGGCCGCCGCCGAGGCCGAGGTGATGCCCGGAACGATCTCCCAGGAGATGCCGGCTTCGTCCAGCGCGTCCAGTTCCTCGTCGAGGCGGCCGAAGATCGCCGGATCGCCGGATTTCAGACGCGCCACCTGCGCGCCTTTCAACCCGTGCTCGACCAGCAGCGCATTGATGTCTTCCTGCTTCCAGGACGGGCCGTATCCGGTCTTGCCGGTCTCTATGATCAGTGCTTCGCGCCGGGCCAGCTCGATGATCGCCTGCGGCACCAGACGGTCATGCAAAACGACATCGGCCTCGTGGATCAGCCGGCGCGCCTTGACGGTCAGCAGGTCCGGGTCGCCCGGACCCGCGCCGATCAGCGCGACATGGCCCTGGCGCGGCCGCGTCTCGATCGCGTCGGTCAGGAGCTCTTCCAGCCTTGCGCGCGCGCCCGCTTCGCCGCCCTGTTTCAGCGCGGCGTCGCCTTCGCCGGAATAATAGCGCGACCAGAAGTCCCGGCGGCTGCGGCCCGGCGCGATCATCGCGGCGCGGTCGCGAAAGGCCTGGCCGATGTGGGCCAGCTGTCCGAGCGAGGCGGGCAGGCGCTCTTCCAGCTCCGCCTTGATCTTGCGGGCCAGCACCGGCGCGGCGCCTTCCGTGCCGATGGCGACGGTCACAGGATCGCGGTCGACGATCGCCGGCGTGATGAACTGCGAGCGATCGAGATCGTCGACAATGTTGACCAGAGCGCCGGCTTCGCGGCCGATGGCGGCCGCGCGGGCGTCCTGTTCGTCATCCTCGTTCGCCGCATAGAGCAGCGACGCGCCCTCGGCGTCGCCGTCCTCAAGCTCGCGTTCGACCAGATCGATACGGCCTTCCGCTGCCCAGCTCCGGACCTGCGCGACCGGCAAAGCGCCGAAGACCGCGATATCCGCATCGGTTTTCAACAGCAGCCGCAGCTTGGAAACGGCGCATTCTCCCGCTCCGGACACGACGATTCGCCGTCCGGTGAGATCGAGGAAAATCGGAAAATGACGCATTGCGGGCCTCGTTTCAGTGTGGCCCCGAACATAGGCGGCGGCAAATTGGCGCACGAGGACGACCATTCCAAATCTTCAAAAGGTGCGAGAAATCTGTTTCTTTTTATGGGAGGTTGGTGGTGCTTGATCAGGGTCAATGCGTCGGGAGAGGCCGGAACTAGGTTCAAAACGTTGTTTTGAGTCATTCCAAACTCCGGGAGCAGCCGCTATATGACCGTTAAATCAATCGTCCTCGGTCACGCCAACCAGCCAAAGGGAGGCACAGGTTTGGATTACGAGCAGTTCTTCGCGGACCGTCTTTCATCGTTGCATGATGACGGCAATTACCGTGTGTTTGCGGATCTGGAGCGCCATGCGGGTCAGTTCCCCCGGGCGACGCGCTATCGCGAAGATGGCTCGACGCAGGACGTCACGGTGTGGTGCTCCAACGACTATCTGGGCATGGGCCAGAATGAAAAGGTCGTCGCCGCGATGCATGAGGCGATCGACAA